>Ga0105046_10008894_pt1 | contig 15762 bp, 12 predicted proteins | sample MAT03_FD_78385 | JGI IMG/M metagenome (GOLD analysis project Ga0105046, IMG submission 78385) | Freshwater microbial communities from Lake Fryxell liftoff mats and glacier meltwater in Antarctica - MAT-03 (megahit assembly) | ecosystem: Environmental > Aquatic > Freshwater > Ice > Liftoff...
ATCGAATCCAGGGCTGCCGTGAGCTCCTTGATCTTGGCGTCGTGTTTCTGCAACTCTTCTAGCCACTTAAGCTGTTCGCGCAACGGGGTTCCTCCAGTAATCAGAACGGTATCAACGCAGTCGAATGCCCAACAGGGGCGATGGGGTGGGCCCACTAGGATTCGAACCTAGGACCAGGCGGTTATGAGCCGCCAGCTCTAACCACTGAGCTATGGGCCCTTTTTGGTATCTTCCATTACGTTGAAGGGCGGAGAATACCCGTACCTACCTCGAGTGTAAAGGACACACATCGAAGCTGGGGGCAAATCGACCAACCAACTATGACCACCAACCCGAAAGTAACCCCAACACCAAAAGCAAGCCCACGGCAATGCGGTAAACCACAAAGGGCATCACGCTTCGGGTGCGGAGGAACTTAATCAGCCACGCAATGGCCGCGTAGCCCGACACGGCCGATACGCCCAGACCCAGCAACAATACGCTGGTGCTCACCTCATGGGACTTGAGCACCTTGGGCAATTCGAGAATGCCTGCCGCCCCAATGGCGGGGACGCCAAGCAAGAAACAATAGCGGGCCGCGGCGTCGCGCCTCATTCCCAGTGCCATCGCGGCAATCAACGTGATCCCCGAACGCGAAACTCCGGGCACCAAAGCCATCATTTGTGCCATGCCCACAAGCACAGCGTCGCGCATGCCAGCGTCCGAGATCTCGCGGGTGGGTGAAACATTTCGTTCAACAACGGCCATCAGCACGCCAACAACCACCAACGTGCTGGCAATCACCCATAAAGAGCGTAACGGGCCTTCAATGGAGTGTTTAAACAGAAGACCAGCGACACCAATAGGAATCGTGCCCACAATTAAGTGAACCAGCTTCTGGGCTTCGGGGTTCTGCCACGGATTGGGTTGCAGCCAGGCCCGCGTCATGCGCAAAAGATCAGGTAGGAAATACCCGATCACCGCAGCCAGGGTTCCCAGCTGCAGGACGGCGGTAAACGCGGCGCCCGCATCTTTCCACCCCAACATGGCTGGAACCATCCTTAGATGGGCGGTTGACGATATAGGCAGGAACTCGGTGAGTCCCTGGATAAGCCCAAGCAGGGCGGCTTCAAGTGGCGTCACAACGGCCCTTATAGCTTCGTAACCACTTCACCTGAAAGAACTGAGTGTCTTTTTCCGCTTTGGTCTTCAAGTACCAAGGCGCCCGATTCATCGACATCAACGGCCACGCCCGAAATCGAACCGGTTTCTCGATCAACGCGGCAGGGTTGTCCCAACCAACCGTAACGCCTCCAGCGTTCCAAGGCGAAGGCGGTGCCTTCAGTGCCGAATCGATCGTAAAGCGGCTCGAAGGTGTTTAGAAAACCGGCCAATAAGGTCAGGCGGTCGGGAGGGCTTTGGGACGCTAGCTGCAAAGACGTGGCGATGGAATCGAGCTCGGGGGGAAATCCAGTGCTTAGAACATTGATACCAACGCCCACAATCACGTGCTTGATTTTGCCTCCGGACGAAGCCATTTCGGTAAGAATGCCCCCTGCCTTTTTAAGGCCCCCGGCGGTGGGCAGCATGATGTCATTGGGCCACTTGAGGCGGCACTCGATGCCGATGTCTTGCAGGGTCTGGGCAACCGCGGCACCCACAAGAAGCGTTAAAGGAGGCAGGGCGGCGGGAGGCAGAGTCGGGCGCAGGACCAACGAAAAATAGAGATTGGCGCCCGGGGGTGAATGCCAACTCCGGCCCAAACGACCACGCCCTTTGGCTTGTTGATCGGCGCTGACGATCGTTCCTTCAGCGCAACCCAGATCGGTAAGTTTTGCGGCTTCGTCGTTGGTTGAATCACACGCGGGAAACAGCCGAAAGGTTCGACCAAAACGTTGCGTGGTTAACAACGCGGGAAGCGCTTGCTCCCAGTCGTGCGATTCAGTTCGCATGGTTTGGCAGGTCTATTCTACGAAGTCCAAACCGATGTCCACGGACATGGCGGAATGGGTTAAGGCGCCCACGGAAATGAGATCGACGCCTAGCAAGGCGAGCTCTGGAATGCGCTCCAAAGTGATGCCGCCAGAAACCTCAAGCAATACATGAGGTGATCGCATGTTTCTTATTGCCACAGCTTCGGAAATCTGAGGCGAAAGGAAGTTGTCCAGCAGCACCACGTCGGCTCCTGCGGCCAACGCTTCTTCGAATTGTTCCAGCGTATCCACTTCCACTTCCACCTTCAAAAGGTGGGGAGCGGCTGCCCGCGCAAAGGTCACGGCTTTGGCCACGCTGCCCACGGCGGCAACGTGGTTGTCTTTGATTAAAATGCCCGACCCAAGATCGAACCGATGGTTGCGTCCGCCGCCGCAAACCACGGCATATTTTTCAAGAGCCCGGTAACCTGGGGTGGTCTTGCGGGTGTCAACGATCTTGGCGCTGCCCCCTTTGGCTGCGGCCACGAAACGTGAGGTCAACGTTGCCACGGCAGACATGCGCTGTAGGAAGTTCAAGGCTGTTCGCTCGGCCGCCAAAACCGATCTTGCGGGGCCACTGACGCGGGCAAGGCGTCGGGCCCTTCGCGCTTGTTCTGCGTCTGTTGCCAGGGGCTCGAACGTTACGTCGGGAGCCACGCGCGCGAAGGCCGTTTGGGCTATGGCCATACCGCACACGATGAGATCTTGTCGGCACACCAAATCGGCCACGGCCAGCACATCGGGGGCGATGGTGGCCTGCGAGGTTACGTCGCCGCGGCCAAGGTCTTCTTCAATCGCTAAATCAATCAGTGCCAGCGTGTGTGGCGTTTGCCAAATGTTCACGCGCGTACACTACAGAACGGTTGCGCTTAAGCCCAGTTCTGAATTGCCCAACCGCGCGTTCGGGCGGCGCGGCGGAGGCGCGGATCGGGGTTCACCACCACGCGGTGGTTCACCCGTTCAAGCATGGGCAGGTCGGTATACGAATCGGTATAGAACCAGCTTTCATCTAGGTTCAACCCATGTTCGGCCTGCAGGCTTTCGGCCCAGTGAATCTTGCCGACGCCGTAACAGGGGGGGCCAAGCAAGCGACCGGTGAAAAGGCCCTTTTCAACTTCCAGCTGGGTGGATCCAGAAGCGTCCATTCCAAGCGAGCGTGCGACGGGGCCAACAACATAGGCAGAGGAGGTAGAAAGAATCGCGAGGAACTGGCCTTGCTTGCGGTGGCTTTCGATCTTGCGCAGGCCTTCGGGCAACAGGCGGGGAAGCACGGTGTCTTCTACCCAGCGCTGGCACATTTCAGCGAATTCGTCTTCGCGTTGTCCGCGCAACACTGAAACCACGCGATTCGCTACGGCTGGGATATCCAGCAGCGCGAAGTGGTACCGGGCCAACCATCCGAACGCTTGCAGGGCGCGGCCCAGGGAGATCTCGCCGCGGCGGCGCATGTGGCCCACAAACAAACGCCCTGTGTTCACCGGCACCAAGGTGCGGTCAAGATCGAAGAAGGCGGCGGGGCGGGCAAGGTCCATAGGGCGAAGCTTACGACTATTATACATGATGCCGGTTCGGGGCTTTCTTCGCAGAACTTAAGCGCACAAAAAGAAAACGCCAGCCGCATTGCTGCGACTGGCGTTTGTACTAGCGAGGGTTTTGTTTAGTTCTCGCAGTTCATGTTGGATGTCTCTGAGCCGTTTGCGATGGCTACGTCGGCGTCACCAGCACCACAATCAATCGTGCCTGCAGCGCCCGATGAGTTGTCGATGAGGTCGTTCTCGGTGCCACCGGTGAGGGTGTTCAGCCAAGCGCCACCGGAGAGGAAGTCAACGCCGCCACCACCATCGATGGTGTCGTCGCCAGCTTCGCCATACAGAGCGTCATTGCCCAAACCACCTGCGATGGTGTCGCCGCGACCGCCGCCCCAGATGATGTTGTTGTTTGCGTCACCCGTGAGGGTGTCAGCGCCCGAGCCGCCTCGGATGTAAGCGATGGAGCTTGCGGTTACAACATCAACTTCTCCCGACTCGCCAACGGTTCCCGACAATAACGCCAGGTTCACGGTGACAGCTGCACTGCGGTCAGAGTAATCAATGGTGTTGAGGCCTGGGTTAACACCTGCAACCGCCGAAACCGCTGCTGCTGCCGTAACACACACAGTAGAGCTTCCTACCAAGCAGTTAACGCCGCCGCCGTCAATGTTATCGTTTCCAGTGCCGCCTTGCATGATGTCGTTGCCGTCGCCGCCCTTCATGGTGTCAACCAAGTCTGAACCATTCAGAGTGTCGTTGCCCTTGCCGCCATAGATGGTATCGGCCAAGGCTGAACCGGTAAGTACGTCATCGCCGTCCATACCGTGTAGCGTGTGAGCGACGAGCGTCGAAAGGGAAGCATCGATCGTATCGGCTCCGCTTCCGCCGATGACTGATTCGATGTCGGCATTGATAGAGTCTGTTTCGCCGCTCGCACCGTCGTTGCGTCCAGGCGCAGCTGAACCAGCGTTGAAGTCCGTGACAGAGAATGCCCCGGTGTTTTTTGTAATGGCTGCGGTTGCTGGTTTTACGCCAATCGTGGTGCTGGTCACCGTGACGTAGGAGTCAGTGGCTCGTACGCGGCTTGCTGTGAGCGCTTGACCACCACCGCTGATGGCGCTGGCTGTTGCCAACGCAACCTGGACGTCAGTGCTTACTCCGCCACCGCTAATGTCAATGACAACACGACCGCCACCCACGGGGGTGAAGTGCGAGCCGCCAGCCATTCCGACTATGGTCAAGGCGGTGCTGCCGTCGGTTATAGCTTGGTTGACGGTTGAAGCGCCGAGTGCTGCGCTGTTTGTGAGAGGCACGACTGAAGTGACACCGGGGTTGGTCGCGTCAACTGTCAATGAAGTTGTGGCATATGCGTTTATCGCTGTGAACATGGCAACAGCCACATCGTTGTTTGTTGCCGCTGTGCTCACGTCGATTATTGAGTCGGCAGGGAACGAGGGATTCGCGGCTCCATAGGTTGCAGCATCTGCAGATTGTGTAAAGTGGAATGTTGCCGCTGCGTTGACGCCGTCATTTAGAACGAACGTATCATTGTCTGCAGGTGTGCCCGTGACTGTAATCGACCCCGTTGCCAAGACGTTGGCCGTTTTCTGGAATTCGTAGGTCTTGGTCAATGGACCGTCGTCGATTGTGAAATAGTCGCTGTCTGTGGTGTGGGCTTTGTCAACGCAATCAACGTAGCCGTAAGCTGCGCGTGCGGTTTGGTCGTCGCCCAGCGTGACGCTCAAAGCGGCGCTGCGGCGGCTGTAGTCAACAACATCGACGTCAGATGCGCCGCCGCTGTCAGTTCCAGAGATAACGTCTTTCGCCAAGGCAGGCTGTTGCAGGAAGGTATCGTTTCCGGCGTTGCCGTAAAGATTGTTGATGGCCGCACCTGCGCCACCGCTTGTGATGGTGTCGTTGCCGTCACCGCCATACGCGGCCATGTTAATCGCGCCAGAAAGAGCGCTCGCTGTTACGCCCGTCGCTGCAACGATAGCTGTTCCGCCAACGGGAGTTCCGCCTTGTCCCGTGATCGAATCAACACCGGGACCGCCAACAACCGTAAGGTCGGTGACGCCGGTCATGCTCAGATCGGGATAGGTTCTAGCCGCAGGCACTGTGGCCGAAGTGCCCAACGAGAATGAACCGAACGAAGTCGTGGAAACCGTTCCAAACGTCAAGATGTCAGGGTTTGCGGTACCGCGAACCTTAACTGAGTTGCCTGTGCCTGTTCCAAGCGTGACGACGATGTTTGGTCCAGTTCCAACTGCCACACCTGCCGCGGCGGTCGCCTGGCCAAATGCGCCACCGTAAAAGTCAAGGATGACTTTGTGAACGTTGGAGTTTAGGACGGCGGAGGCGATTGTGATCTTCTTCGTCGTTGCAAACGTACACTCTGTGGTGGAGGCGCCAACGTTCGCGTTGGCAACCACAACACCGTCAGCGGCGCGTCTGAAGAGGTAAATGGTTTCACCAGCCGCCAACGAGAACGTCGCGTTGCCTGTAGTTCCGTCAATCGTGCAGCCCGTGGTAAGCAAGGGGAAGCTGGTTTCCTCCATGCCTGCTGCTTGCGGCAGTGGCGCGTAATCGCCGGTCTTGGAGTCTTGCATCCCGCAAGCTTGCGCCCCGAAGACCAGCAACCCTCCTATTGTGAGCTTTCCGAGTACGTTTCGCTTTGCAGACATTGTGTGTAGCCCTCTCTCTGTCGTGAGACATGAATTTCAGGGCGTGCAACGCAACGTCCTGGCTAACGGCAACCTCCGATCCAATCACTCAACCGGTTTCACTGAACCGAGATCGATCCGTAGCGGTTAATCGTTCGTCACAGTTTCCGAAAAGGTTAAGGGCTAAATCAACGAAATCTTCCTTACAAATCGTAGCCAATGTCAGGGAAACAAGTGCCGTGTAGTCAAGGCGTGCAGCTACAGCCCGCCAGAACACATTTCTTACCCGTATTCGCCATGAACGTGGCGCGAAAGGTGTCATTTTTGCGGCGTTTTTGGCTAAAAACGAGAAAGGCGACGCTTCCTTCCGGAGGCGTCGCCCTTTGCGAGTTTGGATCGATTTTTCTTACGGCCGGGTGTACTTCACAGTGTACGCACCAACGCTGTTCACAGTGTCTCCATCCAAGGTCATTACATGGATTCCAGCGCCCGCAGGAATAGTTGCGCCCAAGGTTGAAAGTACCCCGCAGTTTGGATCATCGTCCCCACAGCTCGTTGTTTCTGTCTTCGGGATCTGAACGTTCAAGATCGTGTCGAACGTTGTTCCTGTGTTGCACGTCGTAGCGGTGAAAGCGCCACCGGCATATGCAGGACAGGTTGACCACCAATAGCTGTTCTCGGCGGCCGTGGCTTCACACCGGCTGACGATACCCGTGCCGCTGCTGGTGCCTTGGATCATGCCTGCACCTGCTGGCAACGCAGCGATAGGGCCATTTCCCAGCAGCGCGTGCTGAAAGTGAACCGTCACAGGGCCGCTTTCACCATTGGCTCCACTGACAATCAAATAGTGCCGACCGTACCCCAATACAGCGATGGCCTGCGATTGCGGGCTCCCGCAGGCGTCATTGCTGCAGCTCATGGTGCTTTCGCCTGCGGACGGCGCTGGTGTTGCGTTGCATTTGTCGGCGAACGACAGAACGGTGTTCCAATTGGCACCGAAGGTATCGGCATAAACCAGTTCGCGTTGGGTGATCTCAAAGGCGATCACAACTTCTTTGCCAGTGCCGCCGCACGGCAAGTCCAAGGTGTGTTGCTTGGTTGAGGTGTTAACCAGTAGATCGCTGTGCGCAACATTCGAGGGCAGAATGAACGGATTCGCGCAGGTTCCCTCTGGTTGCGGAGGAAGTCCGCCGTTTCCTCCCGAGCCACCTCCAGGCAGCTGCCCACCGTCGCCTAGAATCCCACCATCTTTGGGAACAACTATGGTGCCACCCTTTCCTCCGCCAGCGCCGATGCGGCGAGGGTCATCAGGATCTTCCCCAGCGTCGGGCAGGTTTGCGATACTTGCAGCATCGACCGCCGTGCTCTTGCTGGAATCTCCACAAGCCGCCAGCGTTGCCAATAGGATTCCAAGCTTCATGCGCATCAGTTTTCTCCAAGAATGATAAAGGGTTCTGTCGACATGCTGTCCGCGAAGGCTCTAGTTGGACGTCAATCTTCTGGCACCAGCACGCCCAAGGTATCGGCACTGCAAACCTTGTGCTTAAGCCAAGAACGGTTTGACTTGTTTACCCCCCCGCGGTAAACCCGCCGACATCTATCATGCGGCTTACCGGCGGCCTCGACCGTGGGCGAAAACTCAAAGCGCCACGCGGACTTAAAACCCGCCCCACCGGCTCAAAAGTGCGTGAGGCCGTGTTCAACATTCTGGGGCCCGCTCCCGATGGTGACGTGCTTGATCTCTTCGCCGGCACAGGCGCTTTAGGCATCGAATCGCTTTCCCGGGGAGCCAAGCGCGCGGTCTTCGTTGAACGCGATCCCCGTGCGCTTTCCGCCTTGCGCAGCAACCTTACGGAACTGGGATTCGCGGATCGCTCTTTGGTGCTTGGTCGAGACGTGCAATCGGTGCTATCCACACTGGCCGCCGACGGTCGCACTTTCGAATGGGTGTTTGTGGATCCCCCCTATGCCGCCGGGTTGACTCAAGGCGTCCTTGAAGAGTTGGGTAACCTTTGTCTAGCTGCCACAGGAGTGGTGATCGTAGAACACGACAAGCGCAACGTACCTCCCGATGCCGCTGGAGGGCTAGTGATGACCAACCGCCGTTATTATGGCGATACTGGTCTTTCGTTTTACAGACACCCAAAAGAAGGTGCCAAATGAGCCGCGCGCCCATGATTGCCGTTTACCCGGGAACTTTCGATCCCATCACCAATGGCCACGTCGACATCATTCGTCGCGCTGTGCCCCTGTGCGACAAAGTTGTGGTTGCAGTGGCCGACAACGTTCGTAAAGCCCCGCTTTTTAGCGTGGAAGAACGCGTTCGCATGGTTCGGGAAACCTTGGGCGAAGATCCCCGCATTCAGGTTGATTCCTTTTCCGGCCTGCTGGTGAATTACGTTCGTGGACTGGGCGCCCGCGCCATTATCCGCGGCTTGCGCGCCATCGCCGATTTTGAATATGAGTTCCAGTTCGCCCACATGAACCGCCATCTGGCGCCCGAACTGGAAACCATTTTCTTAATGACCAGCGAGGAAAGCTTTTATGTCTCCTCGTCTTTGGTAAAAGAAGTCGCCAGCATGGGCGGCGACATCACCCGCATAGCTCCACCGGCCGTTGTGGCCGCATTGTCAATGAAACTCCAAAACTCTACACAGGGAACCCCTAGATGAAACTCTCGAAGCGTCTTGACGTCATTGAACCCTCGATGACCTTGAAGGTCACCCAACGGGCCGCCGAGCTGAAGGCCCAGGGCATAGACGTAATCAGCTTTGGGGCAGGGGAGCCTGACTTTGATACACCTGTGCACATCAAAGAAGCCGCCAAGAAGGCCCTTGATGCAGGCGCTACGAAATACACCGCCGTGGCCGGTACGCCCGAGTTGCGCAAAGCCGTTGCTGCTTGGTTTTCCAAAGACCACGGCATCGACGTTTCCGTTTCGGAAGTCATGGTTTCCGCAGGCGCCAAGCAGGTGATCTACCAAGCCTTCCAAGCCTTGTGCGATGAAGGCGATGAAGTGATATTGCCGGCACCGTATTGGGTCAGCTATTCGGAAATCGCCAAGTTGGCGGGCGCTGTGCCCGTGCCTGTGGTTTCAAGCGCCGCCGACAACTTTGAAGTGAAGGTGGAAGACATCGCGAAAGCGATCACTCCGAAAACGAAGATGATCGTGGTGGTTTCACCAAGCAACCCAACGGGCGCTGTGTACAGCGAAGCCACGTTGCGAGGGATCGCAGATCTCGTGGTGAAGCACAACCTGTGGATGCTCACCGACGACATCTACCGTTACCTTTGTTACGGCGACGCCAAGTTCGTTCAGCCTGTGACCTTCGGGCCAGAAGTGCGCAAGCGTACGATCATCGCTGACGGCGTATCTAAAGCCTACGCGATGACCGGCTGGCGCATCGGCTTTGCCTTGGCACCTAAGGAAGTGATCGAGGCGATGGTGACGCTGCAAGGCCAATCCACCACCAACGCGGCTGCCGTATCTCAAGCTGCGGCTTTGGCGGCATTGACTGGCCCACAAGACGAAGTTGAGCGCATGCGCCTTGAGTTCGACAAGCGTCGTCAATACATGGTGAAGACCTTGAACGCAATTCCAGGCGTCAAGTGCACAGAGCCTAAGGGTGCTTTCTATTGCTTCCCTGATGTGTCTTCGTACAACGGCAAGAAGACCCCCGATGGCAAAGTTATCGAGAACGATCTCGACCTTTGTGATTACTTGATCACCGAAGGCCGCGTGGCACTGGTTCCAGGCAGCGCGTTCTATGCGCCTGGCTTCGTGCGCTTGTCATACGCAACGTCACAAGCCAACATCGAAAAGGGCCTCGTTCGCTTTGGCGAAGCCCTTGCCAAGTTGAAATAAAGCCTTGAAGTAACGACCCAACGCCTTAAATGGCGTGAGGTGTGAGGCGCTTGCGCCGCAGCTTTTCAACCAGGGTGGTACGGTTCAAGCCCAGCAGTTCAGCGGCCTTGTTCTTGTTACCACCCGTGCGTTCAAGAGCTTCCGAGATCATGCGCTCTTCCACGGCCTCAAGAATCGTCTTGAGGTCGGTTGCTCCTTCTTCAGGAAGCGAAGGAATGACGCTGTGGCCATTGACTGGCGTGCTGTTTGCCGGTGCCAAGGCGCGAATGTTTGAAGGAAGGTCAGAAACGCCAATTCGACCTGAAGCGTTCATGATTACCAAGCGTTCGATCAAGTTCTCAAGTTCACGGATGTTGCCCGGCCAAGCATGGCGCTTGAGCACTTCCAACGCGGCGGTTTCAACCCCCAGCACCGATCGTCGGTGGTGTTGGTTGGCGCGTTTCATAAAGTGTTCAACCAACAACGGGATGTCGTGTGGGCGAGCGCGTAGAGGCGGCATCTCGATAGGAATGACGTTCAACCGCCAGTAAAGGTCTGAGCGGAACCGTCCCATTTCCGCTTCTGTTGCCAGATCGCGGTTGGTGGCGGCAATAACCCGCACATCCACTTGAATGGGCGCCTCTTGGCCCACGGGGTAAAGCTCGCCCTCTTGAATCACCCGCAACAATTTGGCCTGCACGCCCATTTCCATCTCGCCCACTTCGTCGAGAAAGATCGTGCCACCGTCGGCTTGGCCGAAGCGTCCAACCCGGGCGGCGCTCGCGCCGGTGAAAGCGCCTTTTGTGTGACCAAACAGTTCTGATTCAACTAGTGTTTCAGGAATTGCAGCGCAGTTAACAGCAACGAAGGGGTTCTTGGCGCGGGGCGAACCCGAGACAATAGATCGGGCCACCAATTCTTTGCCCGTGCCCGATTCGCCCGTGATCAAAACCGTGCACGAAGTATCGGCAACCTGAGCGATCATCGCCAACACAGGAATGATCGCGGAATCCTCGCCCAACAACCAAGGCGCATAGCGATCGCGCCAGGCCACCGGGTCAAGCACAGGGGCAGGGGTCTTTTCAGAAAACCCGAGTACGTGTTCCAGCACCTCTTCAAGTGCGGGAAACTCAAACGGCTTGATCAGGAAGTCACGAGCTCCGGCCCGCATGGCGCGCACCGCGTCTGGAATCTCCGCGCTGCCGCTCATTACTATGACGGGTGTGGACGGGCTGCGGCGGCGGGCGGCGTCCAAGATCTCGAAACCATTGACCTCCGGCATGCGAAGATCCGTGACAATGACGTCGAACTGCCCGGACGCAATCTGATCAAGCCCCTTGGGGCCATCCGCTGTGACCACGTCGAACGACAACGTGCGCAGCAGCCGAGCCAGGCCGCGGCACAAAGCGTCTTCGTCGTCGCACAGTAATAGTTTTCTCACAAAGACTCCTGCGAGGGGAAGGAGAGTGTACGTAAATAGGCGTAATTCCGACGAAAGTCGTGAGCTAAGCCTGGTCATTGTGGCACGGAAATAACTTTTTGGTCAAGTAAGACTGTAAGGCAGCCGATGGTTTTGAGCAGCAAGAGCTCCGCGCGTTGCGTTGTCATGGTCTGCAGCGTTGGCGCCAGTTCCAGCGCCAGTTTTTTCTGATTCTGATTGCTTTTGCCTCCGGGATGCGAGTTTGCCAAATACACTTCCGCAGTGATTGATCCTGCGAAATCGTTGCTTTTGCACTTCGAGCGCGCGCTTGCCAAGCTAGGTAAAGTGGGCCCCAGTGGCCAACCACAAGCGATCGTTCAACTTGCACCAGCGCCCCCAGATACAGACATCGTGGCGCAGTTGGCCGCCCGACTTGAACGTCCCGTTCCTGCAGGTGTCTCAGCGTTCTTTAATACCTTCGACGGTGGAACGATTTCACGGAATCCTTCGGTAACGCCTGCTGCAGCCACTGTCACTCCGGGCGATTCTGATGACAGTGATGTTCTGGTTCGGTTCATCAACCACGAAGAAGCGTTGGCGCTTGCAGAACAGGGCGGTTCTTCGTTGAAGGGCCTTTGGCCCATTTTGCAACGGGGCGGTCAAATTGTGGCCTTGGATGCGGAAAGCCCAACCGAGGACGAAGCTGAATGGCCAGTGGTTCAAGTCGCCGATCGCAGTGTGGATCGACTGGGGTCGTCACTCTTGCGGTTTTTGCGGGTGCTTTTGGCTGAAGTTGCGTTTGAGGTCAGTTTGCCTAACGAGCGGCCCGTCCCAGGCAGTGCCATTGAAAAAGAACTAAAGCAGCGCCGTTTGGCACTGGCCGAAACCCGCTGCCAACTGGATCCATTGCTTTCAGATCACTGGGTTGATTGGGCTGATTTGCTCGAAGAAGAAGGCCAGAAAGAAGCCGCTGCCCGAACGATTGAGAATGGGTTGACGGCCGCCAGCCAGCCCGGCCCGGCTTTGTTGGCAGGTATTGGGTTTCGAGGCCTGCTTGCCAATGATCTTGCAACCGCACGCGCTGCCCTCGAAGACGCCGTCTCGCTTGAAGCGCTCACAGCGCGTGACGATGACGCGCGCCTGGATGCGTCTGCAATGTTGTTGCTGATCGGCACAGAGACAGCTGATGCCGATCTTATAAAGCGAGCGCGGGGTACGTTGAAAAATTCTATGGCGGCGACGGGCGCGTTTTGGCGCGCGGAAGCTGTGAGAGCCTTAGCAACGGATGATCGCCCGCGGACGGATTTGGCACTACGCATGGTTCGGATACTTATTCCTGACGACACCGACGCGGCTGTCATTGCTACCAATTCGCCTTCAGTAAAGGCATCGGTTGCAGCCATCGTCAAGGCCAGAACCGCGCTGGACGAAGGTGATTTCGATGGCGCGGCCCGTGCGGCCCGTGACGCTATCGCGGCCTGTGGCAACCTAGCCATGGCCCATGCGTTGTTGGCTGAATCGCTCAACGCTCTTCGCAGCAAGCAGGCGGCGACTTATGCGCGCAAAGCCATTGAATTAAATCCGTCGTTGGTTGACGGCTGGCGTGAATTGGGCGATGCCCACATGGAATCGCGCGAGATGGATGACGCAATCAAAGCTTTTGACGAAGGCATCAAGCGAGATCCCGCTTACGGCCTTCTTTACGCAAAACGCGCCCAAGCGTTGTTAGAAATCGGTCGTCGCATTGAAGCGCTCGATTCCATTGGGACGGCTTCTGAATTGGGTGGCGACGCGTTCTTTTTGGCTGCTGTTCGCGGCGATATTCTGTCGGCGATGGATCGGCACAAAGACGCTGCGGAAAGTTACGATCAGGCTTTGATCTTCGAGCCTGAGGATCACTGGACGTTGCACCAAGGCGCTTTAGAACACGCGCAAAGTGGGAATGTTGAGCGTGCCGCCGAATTGTTTGAATTGGCCATGAAGTTTGATCGAGACGGCTGCCACCAAACCTTTGTTGATTACGCTCAATTCATGAAGCAGCAAGGGCGCATTGGGGATGCCGTTAGGCTTTACCGAAAAGCCGTCGCAGCGTCTCCCCACGATCAGCAATGGCGAACCTGGCTAAAGGAAGCGCAAGCGGAGCTGAAAGCCGCGCCCAACTAGCATACCCAAACCGACTCGACGACACAAATGCGCCCACAACCGCGTCCCTTGTTCACGCGGGTGGCTTTATGGTCGAGGTAGAGGTACGCTTAAGACATGAGCGGTCAGTCGTTGCCCTTGGTAGCGATGCCTTTGGCCGCCGCAACGGGGGGAATTGAAAAGCCTTCCGCCGGTCCCGAGGCACTGCGACACAAAGAACTCCGCGACGGAGAGTTCTGGCGACGTATCCCCGCTTATGCAGATGTAGGTCCGGCAGATTTCATGAACCATCTGTGGCAGGCCCAGCACAGCATTACCAGCACAGGTAAGTTGCTTGCCACTGTGCAGGCGTTGGTGCCGGCCAGCTTTATTGCAGACGCAGAGGAAGGCTTTCGGAAAGCACCCATGTCGGTGCGGGTTTCGCCCTATCTGCTTTCTCTAATAGACTGGAGTCAACCCGTTACCGATCCGCTACGCATCCAGTTCATTCCCTTGGCAAGTTCGCGATTGCCTGACCATCCGGAAGTGGATCTTGATTCTTTGCACGAACGCAAAGATGCCCCGGTGCCAGGGTTGACTCACCGGTATCCAGACAAGGCTTTGTTTCTGCCTCTGGATATGTGCCCCGTTTACTGTCGTTTTTGCACGCGTAGCTACGCGGTGGGGCGCGATACGGAGGAAGTCACAAAGTTTCAATTGCGGGCAAATCCCGCGCGTTGGAACGAGGCGTTTGCTTACATTGCTTCGCGGCCCGAGTTGGAAGACATCGTGATCTCAGGAGGCGATTCTTACCAACTGCGGCCAGATCAACTTGAACACATCGGCAAGACCCTGCTTGCCATGCCGAACATCCGCCGCATGCGCTTTGCCACCAAAGGGCCGGCGGTTATGCCCCAAAAGATTCTAACCGACCACGCCTGGACGGACGCTTTAACCCGCGTTGTCGAGCAGGGGCGGCGGCAGCACAAAGACGTGGTGGTTCATACGCACTTCAACCATCCCAACGAAATCACGGCGATCACCCAACAAGCCATGAACCGTCTTTTTGAGCGCGGGATCTATGTTCGCAACCAAACTGTTTTGCAGCGCAATGTGAACGATGCAGTCGACACAATGACCCTGCTCATTAAAAGGTTGTCGTTTGTGAACGTGCACCCTTATTACGTTTACCAACACGACATGGTTAAAGGAGTAGAAGACCTTCGCACGCCCCTGGCGACGATCTTGAATCTTGAAGGCAAGATTCGCGGGGCCACGGCAGGCTTCAACACGCCTACGTTCGTAGTGGATGCACCTGGTGGCGGAGGAAAGCGGGATGCTCATTCTTACGAACACTACGATCGCGTCACGGGTATTTCGGTTTGGTCCAGCCCGGCCGTGAAAGCCGACGAGATGTTCTATTACTTTGATCCCCTTGATGCCTTGCCGGAGCAAGGGCAGCGCCGTTGGCAGGATCCGGCACAGCACCAGCTGATGATTGACGAAGCTTCGCTGGCCGCGCGGGCAAGTGGAGGCCACCGATAGGCGAGGGGGCAGTGCAGCGGCAGCCGATTGCATGCAATCGCTGCACTTTGTTGCCCCTGCTTGCAGTACACTGCCTACGATGTCTGGGTGCACAAGCTGTGGAAGTAAGAAGGGCTGCGACTCCCGCAAAACGGGGATGATGGCCGAAGTGAACGAAACGTTGGATAGCCTGTATCCATCGAAACGTTGGCACGAACGCGCCGACCATTTGGCAACGACGTCGGGTGTTTCTGAAGAAGAGGGGCGCCAGTTGGCGCAGGCCCTTTCACAGAAATTGAAGGCCTTTGCGCTTTACAAGCCAGGCTCACCGGAAGACTTCAGCGATTACATTTACATTCTGTGTTTTGGTCGGCAGCCCAGCATTCTTGAAGTGCGCGAGGGCGTGATCGATCTGGCCGAGTTCATCGCACAGGCCCCTGATGGAGAAGGCAGCGGCGTCAAAGAGCTGTACCTTCGCGTGGCACTTTCATCGCTTTGCCCGTTTGCTGCGGTACAAGAAGTGCGTATGTCGCTGTCCCTGTGGGGCAACGAATTGGGCGATTGCGCACCGGGCGCTGTGGTTGAAGAACAAGCGCGCGCGGGTGTGTTCGACCCCATTTTGTTGGCGCGGTACCAAAAATTGGTAGCCGTACTCGCTGAAACAAACATTCGGAACATCGACTTTGGCGAAATCAATGAAGCCCCAGAA
>Ga0105046_10008895_pt1 | contig 15762 bp, 11 predicted proteins | sample MAT03_FD_78385 | JGI IMG/M metagenome (GOLD analysis project Ga0105046, IMG submission 78385) | Freshwater microbial communities from Lake Fryxell liftoff mats and glacier meltwater in Antarctica - MAT-03 (megahit assembly) | ecosystem: Environmental > Aquatic > Freshwater > Ice > Liftoff...
AGGACTTTGGGATTCTCGATTTTCGATTTCTGATTTTCGATCTTTGGCAGCGCCCCGCCGGCGAGCGCCCATTCGAGGACGTTGCGGCAGTTGCTGCTGGTGCAAACCGCTCCGCCGTTCTCGCCGACGAAGGCTTTGATGGCGGCGCTGCTGTTCATGTAAGTAATGGGGACGACGGGGTGGTCGCCGAGGACGGATTGCAGCTGGGCCCAGGCGTCGAGGGTCTGATCGATGTTGGCCATGTCGGCCATGGAGCAGCCGGCGCCGAGGTCGGGGAGGATGACGTGGACGGACTCGTCAGTGAGAATATCCGCCGACTCTGCCATGAAATGCACGCCGCAGAATATGACCGAATCGATGCCCTTCTGGGCCGCGGCGGCGCGGGAAAGTTCGAAGCTGTCCCCGACGAAGTCCGCAAAATCGACGACGGCGTCCTGCTGGTAATGGTGCCCGAGAATCGCTAACCGGCTGCCGAGCTTGGCTTTAGCGGCGGAGATGCGACTTCTCAGCTCCGGCTCGGAAAGCTGGGTGTATTCCCGAGCCAGGGGCTGCTGCCAGACCTTTTGGGGTGCCGTGAGGGTCATTTCATTCATATTGTAGCAGATCGGTTGGGTGTCCTCATTTCAATATAGGGGTGAAATTATGGTTTGAAATGCCATTTAAGGACCCCTGCCGCTTTCCCTGGCATATTGAACACTAAGCCCCGGCTGCTGCCTAAAGAACGTGCGGGTTGTCTTTGCGGTCGGGTGCCATAAATGTCGAATCTTCGTAAAGTGAAGGGTGGTTTAAGCCGATTGTGGGCTTTTTACTGTTTTGGCACCCGATTTGTATTGGGTGCAGGGCTTAACAAGTTTTGATTCGCCCTTTTTATTCCCGCAAGACGGGTAGGAGACCAATCGTATGAAGATGAAGTAGCTGCTTTTGTCGCTGGCCTTGGGGTCGGCAGTAGTTGCGCCGCAAGCCGTTTTGGCGGAGGACGCAGATCCGAACACTGGCGCGATCTCGTTCAGCGCCGCCCAGACGATCACCACCTCGTATTTCTTTCGTGGGTACAACCAGGAAGACACCGGGCTGATCTATCAACCGACGGTCACGGGTTACATTTCGCTGCTCGACAGCGATGAACTGGACATCGTCGCCAACATCGGCACGTGGAACAGCTTCCACTCCGAACAGACCGGCGGGACCAACGTCTGGTACGAATCTGACATCTACGGCGGGCTCGATTTCATCTTCGGGCCGGTGACCGCGAGCGTGGGGTACACCTTCTACTTCTATCCGAATGGCTCATTCAGCACGATTCAGGAAGCCTACGCCAAGATCATGGTCGACGAGAGCCAGTTCGTCGAAGATCTGCCGTTTGCAATCAAGCCGTACGCTTTGCTCGCGATCGAGACCGACGACGGAAACGGGTCGGAAGACACGTACCTTGAGGTCGGTGCCACCCCGACGTTCGCGTTGGGCGAATCCGGCGTGACCGTGGCGGTTCCGCTGGCGTTGGGTATGAGCCTCGATGACTACTATCTCGACTCCACCGGCGATAACGAGCTGTTCGGCTTCGGGCTGATCGGTATCAACGGTACGCTCCCGCTGTCCTTCGTCCCCGCCAAGTATGGCGCGTGGTCGGTGACCGCCGGTGTGAACTACATCCAGATGTTCGCAGACAGCGCCGAAGCAGTGAACGACGGCGGCGAAGACTACGAAGTTCAAGGGTTTGTGACGCTCGGGTGGTCGTACTGATCCGAGTGTTCGCGTAACGATCCGGGTGGGAAGAATGCACCGAACGCCGCGGCAGGTGAGCCGCGGCGTTCGTCTTTTTATTCGTATCAACCACAGATGAACACGGATGCATCACCGTTTCGAGCATTGAATCGGCGACAATTCCGAAATTCGAATGACGAAATCCGAATCAATGACGAAGTTCGAACGATCGAAAACACCGGAAACAGATCGTTTTTCCGCTCATTGTTTCGAACTTGATTCGACATTCGACATTCGAGCATTTTCGCGAAGCCCGTTCATCCGCGTGAATCTGTTATTGGAATTTCCTTCCTTCATATTGCGGGTTAGATTTTTCTTGACATGGACTCGTCGTAGGAGTAACTTGTCATACCGGTATGATCATCTCTCATACCGGTATGAACCAAGATATCTGAACGGTCCGCGATGACAATCGACCTTGATGAAATCGCCTCTCAGGCCGGTCTGAGCAAGCAGACGATCAGCCACATTCTCAACACCAACCGGCAGAGTAAGTACGCGCCGGAAACGGTTCGCCGGGTGGTGGGGCTGGCGGACCGGCTCGGGTATCGACCCAACCGCGCCGCCCGGGCGCTTTCGACCGGAAAGACCAATCTCGTCGGGCTGTGGATGAACGAGGCCCGCACTCCGTACTACGCTGAGATCCTCAAACATCTGGACGAACAGGTGCGGGCGCACGGCTATGAACCGGTCGTGAGTTTCCTTCGCGGAGGCATCCACTCGCAGCTCCAGTCGATCGGCGGCGGGGGGTGGCATGTTGACGGCGTGATGTCGGTCGATCCGCTGGTCGCCGCGCACATCACTGCCGAGGCGCGCGCCGCGCTGACCGTGGCCGCGGGACGCACGCCCTTCGTGTCGCTCGGAAACTTCTGCCTGCCCTCTGCGGATCACGTCTGGGTCGACCTCGGGCCGGCTTCGGTCGAAGGAATGCTTCACCTGCTCTCGACCGGCCGGTCGGGCATCGCATATCTGTCCGAAAAGGGCAGCGACGTCGAATCAGACCCGCGCTTTGCCGCGTATCGAACCGTGATGGCCGAGCGTGGCCTACCCGAGCGGCTCATGCTTTCGCCCGACCGCGCACGCGCTTCGCTTCGACGGGCGGTTGTGGAATCGATTCGATCCGAAGGCCCCGTCAATGCGATTTTCTGCCACGACGACGACAAGGCCCTGGCCGCGTCCCGCGCGCTCCGCGACTTGGGGCTGCGTGTGCCGGCCGACGTCGCGCTGCTCGGCTGCGACGGCATCGAAGAAATCGAATATCTAGACTGCCCGGTCAGCACGATCGTGCAGCCGGTTCAGGAAATGTGCCGCCGCGCCTGGGCCATGCTCGAAGCCCGGCTCGCGCGGCCGGACGCGGCGCATCAGTCGGCGGTGCTGCAACCGCAACTCGTCATTCGGGCTTCATCTTCGAACATCAATGGGGATCACATTTAAGGAGAACGAGAACATGCTTAACAGATATTTCCATGCTTTGGCGATCAGCGCCGCCGCCGTCGGCGCCGCACCCTTGGCCGCGGAGGCGGCGGTCATTACCGCCGCGGGCACCTCGGGCGTAGTCACCAGTGCGCCGGCGGGGCTCGACGGGTACATCTTCTACTGGGTCAACAACTCGTCGGATCTGGTGTCGCCGGCATCTTACGTGAGCGTGGTCACCAACGGCGCGAGCCGGTACAGCCAACCCAGTTATGCCGACCTGACCGTCGGCCTGACGACGTACGACACCGGCATTGGGTATCACAACACCGCCGTCACCACGCCGGAGGTTGCGACCCTCACCGTGCTCACCGCCGGGACGTTTACCATCGGCGTGCTGATGAACAACGTCAATTCGGCAAACGTTCCCAACGACCTCAACGTGGTCGGCAGCAACACGGCCACGCAAGACCCGGGCACGTCCGAAAACCAGAACATCTTCTATTACTTCAACGTCAACGCGTCGGTAAACGATGTCATCAAGATCGTCGTCCCCAGCTCGCCGAACTTCAACCGAGGGTTCGGCGGGATTACGTTCGACAACTTCGTCGTCCCCGAGCCCGCGACGCTCTCGATGCTGGCGGTCGGCGGCGCGGCCATGTTGCGCCGTCGTCGCTAAACGCGCTTGCGGACGCGGCGGTACTTGGCCTTGAATTTTCGGAGCTTCCATGCGACGCAGGCAAGGGTTCACGCTCGTCGAGCTTCTGGTGGTCATTGGAATCATCGCACTGCTCGTTGCGATTCTTCTGCCCTCGCTGCAAAAGGCTCGACTCTCCGCGGAGCGGGTCGCCTGCGCTTCGACGATGCGACAGTCCGTCATGGCGTTGATGTTCTATGCGCATGACTATAAGGAGTACCCTTTCAACGCGCCTGAAGGCACGGCCGTACATTTTGATGCCCTGTACACGTGGGGACGCGCCCCGTACTACACCGGACCGGTTCCGGGAGGCGGGCTCGAGGGCGCACCCGCCCACTGGCGCGGGGCGCTGATCCGAGGAAAATACGGAATCGCCAAGGCGCTGGGTTGCCCGGATTCGCTCAGCAGTGACGCTACGGAAATGATCGGGCTGGTGGATTGGATTCCGACGTACACGTTCGAATCGATCAACGAACTCCGTGCGAACCCCTCATACGCGTATTACGGCTGCGGAACCGACCCGTACCGCGTCGCGGCATTCACCACCGGAATGGACGCCGGCAATGTGCAGATCAAATGGCGGAGCGCGAAGCTTAAGAGTCGTCACCCGCTTTTGATGGATTCGTACCTTTCGCTCCCCGGATTCGGCCTGATGACGCCGCACTCGCGGAAATGGTCACACCCGTGGACGCAGGTGAACACGACGACCCGCATTTACGACCACCACGTCGCCTGGAGCGACGCTTCCGTTCAGCTGATCTTGCGGACAAAACCGATCGGCCCGGCCCCGGTGAAACTCATCGACTACAAATGGTGATTCGTAAAAGCGGCATCGACCGGAATCGCCGACTAGGCGGGCCGCACGACGCTGCTGTTTTCGGTTTCCAATCCCGATAATGCGCGTTCGATTTTTCCGAATCGGCTGATGATGTGGATCGCCAATCGCGCCGAAAGATACCCCACCGCGGCGCTGGCGACGACGTCGCTCAGGTAGTGTGCATTTTCTGCCACGCGCTCGGCAGCGAGAAGTACCGCCAGCGTGTAGAACGCCCAGGCCGCACGCGGCATGAGGTACGAAAGCGTAACCGCCGACGCAAAGCCCAAGGCCGCGTGCCCGGATGGGAACGACATGTTGCCCACGAAAAAGAATTCCGGGAAACCCCCGGGAAATGGGTCGAACGAAAAGGGTACGATCTCGACAACGGGGCGCTTGCGTCCGACGGCCATTTTCATGACCGAATAAATCAAACCGGAGATCATCCCCGCCAGGCACAACGCTGCCGCCCCGCGCCAGCTGGAACGGTGAAGCAAGCAAACGAACACCGCGACGAAAAGGGTGAACCCGAAATGCCCGCCGTGTTTGATTTCTCGCGCCAGGTCGCTCCGCTTTACCTCGCGGGCATACGGGGAGACTGACTCGGCGACAAAAACATCGAGCGGCAGCGAGAGCGCGAACACCGCCAGCCAGATCAAGCCCAAACGCAACATCTTGTCCGCACGCAGACGCTCGGCCATTCTCTTTCGCAAGAAACGGGCGCAGTGCCGCATCTCGCTGCACATGCCGTCGATCTGCTCACGGAGTGGATTAGAATTCATGCCGACAGAATATAGCCGAAATCGATAAGAATCGATTGGCGATTTCTAAGTTGCAAATCGCCGCCACGAGCGGCCGAGTATCAACCCGGGCGCGTGCGTGTTATTTGGGATGATTGCCTGAACGGAATCCGCCTTAACGGGCGCGGGCACCGAAGCTGCCGGTCAGCGCCCTGGCGATGGTGGCCTGCGAGTTCGGGACGCTGTTGGGCCCGTGCTCGCTGACCAACTGCGCTGCGAGCCGGCGGTTGCCTTCGACCGGCGGCTTGCCGAGCAACGCGGCCACGCGATTCACTTCTTCCTGCTTCGCCGCGAGCCGGGTTTCCAGTTCGTCGAGCTGTCGTTCGAGGGTGTGATACTCCTCCATCGCAGCTTTGTAGATGACTTCGCCTTCGTTGATCCATTCCTGAATTGATTTAGCCACGACGACTTACCTCCGAACAAAAAAGCCCGCGACCTGAATTCCATTCACGAGTCGCACGAGTCCGCAAACCTGCCCGACCACGGGAGTCTAGCACGTACAGAACTCGTCGGCTTTAAAAATCATCTGCTTAACCAGCCGCCTTGCAGGTTCGGCTCGGCGTCCGATATTATCGGTACTCACCAACGCGGGCGCGGAACCGAGGCTTTTCATGATTCACAAAAAATTCACGATCTCACTCCTGATTGGATTAACGGCAGCGGCCGCGTTGCTGCGCGCCGAACCAGGCCCCGCGACCGCGCCGGCAACCCAGCCTGCGGCGGTGCGCACTGCGTCGGGCCTGAGTATCGAAACGCTCCACGCCGGCGACGCTGCCGCCGATCTCGGTGACCGGGTGTGGCTGCACTACGAGGGTCGACTGGCGGACGGAGACGTTTTTGAATCGTCGTACAAGGAAGGCGAGCCGGTCGACGTACGGCTCGGCGACGAGCGACTCATCGCCGGCTGGACCGAGGGCATCAAAGGCATGCGCGTCGGCGAGAAGCGTCGGCTCGTCATCCCGCCGGAACTCGGGTACGGCGACAAAAAATACGGCCCGATTCCCGGCAAATCCACCCTGACATTTGATATCGAGCTTGTCGGGCTTCTGAAAAAATAGTTCATTATTATGCCTGTTAAATCGATCATTCCCTGGCCGAAACTTGCCGCAGCCTCGCGACGCGTTTACAACGTTTGCATGTCCGACGCATTCCACGGCGCCTTTCGATCGATGCTGCTGGCGCTGATCCTCACCTGTTTCATTCTTTCCGGCGGTTGCAAGAAAGCGCCGGTTGCCTACACGCCTAAGGAACCTGAAGTGATCGTCATGAACCCGATCGAGCGGGTGATTTCCGACTACACCTACTTCACCGGCACGACGCGCGGCTTCGAGCAGGCGGAGGTTCGCCCGCGCGTCTCCGGATTCGTTCAGGAGATTTCCTTTCGCGCCGACACGCAGGTGCGCGCCAAGCAGTGTTTATTCGTCATCGACCCGCGACCGTTCGAGGCCAAGCTCCAGCAGACCGAGGCCAACGCAATGGCCAAACAGGCGACGCTGACCAAGACAGAATCAAACCTCGCCCGCACGCAGGACATGATCAAGAACCGCGTGGCTTCGGAGCAGGAATTGGTCGACCGACGGGCCGATTACGATCTGGCCGGCGCGGAACTCGCCGAAGCGCAGGCGGAGGTGCGGTCGGCGAAACTGGATCTTGAATTCACGCGCGTCGTCGCGCCGATCGACGGACGCATCTCGCGCAACCTCGTCGATCGCGGGACGCTCGTTAACGCGGACCAAACCGTGCTCGCCACCATCGTCAACGACAGCAAGGTGTACGTTTATTTCAACGTCGCCGACCGGGAAATGCTCGATTACCTGCGCATTCACCCGATGATGCGCACCGAAGCGGCGTTCGATCAGCCGCCGACTTTGGTGTTCCTGCAACTCCCCGGAGACTCCGGATATCCGCGGCAGGGGCAGATCGAATCCGGTGCCAACTCCGTCGACGTACTCAGCGGCACGTACCAGGTGCGGGCGGTGTTCAACAACCCGCAGCGGCTGATCGTGCCCGGGCTGTTCGTGCGCATTCGGGTGTATCAGGGAGAGCTGAAAGTGACGCTCGTGCCCGACGTCGCCGTCGGTTCCGACCAGCGCGGCAAATACGTGCTGGTGGTGACCGGCGAGGGAATTGTGCAGCGGCGATCAGTGGAAGTCGGCGAGGCCGAGGGCGCGTATCGACGGGTGATCAGCGGGCTCAAAACCGCCGACCGAGTGATCGTCAACGGCATTCAGCGCGCCCGACCCGGCGGAAAAGTCGTGCCCGTTGACGAGAAGAATCCTCCGCCGCTCCTGCCGACCACCGCGCCGACGACGCAGGGCCTTGAAGACCTGACCCCGCCGCTCGAGCGCCCCGCGACTGCCCCGGCCACCCAGCCGGCCACGCTGCCGGCGGGGAAGGTGCCGTAGTGTTCGCAAAGTTCTTCATCGACCGCCCGATCTTCGCGACTGTCCTGTCGATTCTCATCGTGCTCGCCGGCGTTGCTTCGTATTCGCAGCTGCCTGTGAGCCAGTACCCGGAGATCACCCCGCCGGTCATTCGCGTCACCGCAACGTACCCCGGGGCCAGCAGCCAGGTCGTCGCCGACACCGTAGCGACCACCATCGAGCAGCAGGTGAACGGCGTGGAGAACATGATCTACATGTCCTCCACCTCCTCCAGCGACGGCGGGTACTCGTTGGACATCACCTTCGATCTCGGCACGAATGTCGATATCGCTTCCGTGCTCGTGCAGAACCGCGTGGCGACGGCGCTGCCGCGCCTGCCGCAGGAGGTGCAGCGGCAGGGCGTGGTGACGCGCAAACAATCGACCAGCATCGTACAGGTCATCAGTCTGACGACCGAAGACGGCAAGACCAGCGACCTGGAACTTTCCAACTTTGCCGTGCTCTACCTCCGCGATGAGCTGCTGCGCATCAAAGGCGTGGGCGATCTGAACATCCTCCCGGCCAAAGATTATTCGATGCGGGTTTGGCTGGATCCCGAGCGACTTAAGGCGCGCGGGTTGACTGTGCCCGAAGTCATCGCGGCTTTGCGGGAGCAGAACGTGCAGGTGGCCGCGGGTCAGGTGGGGCAACCGCCGGCACCGGCGGGGCAGAGCTTTCAATACATCCTCACCACACTCGGCAGGCTTACCACGCCAACGGAGTTTGAAAACGTAATCGTCAAAACCGGCGGGGAGGGCGAGGCGCGTGTCACCCGGCTTAACGACGTCGCGCGCGTGGAACTCGGCGCCCGCTCGTACGACACCGGCTCGCGGCTCAACGGAAAACCGTCGGCGACCATCGTCATTTACCAGCAACCCGGCGCCAACGCCGTCTCCATCGCCGACGAAGTGCGCGTCACGCTCGACCGACTCAAGGCCCGCCTGCCCTTCCCCGCGGGGATGGATTATTTTCTCATTTACGACGTCGCGGGCTTCGTCCGGGCCACCGTCAAAGAGGTGTACAAGACGCTCATCGAAGCGATCTTGCTCGTGGTCATCGTGGTGCTGGTATTCCTGCAAAGCTGGCGGGCGACGCTCATTCCAATCATCGCGATCCCCGTCGCGCTGATCGGCACGCTCGCGGCGATGTACGCGGTCGGATTTTCCATCAACCTGCTGACGCTTTTCGGGCTGATCCTGGCGATCGGCATCGTCGTCGACGACGCGATCGTCGTCGTCGAAAACGTCGAGCGCAACATGGCCTCTCTACATCTCAAGCCGCGCGAAGCGACGATTCGATCGATGGGCGAAGTCATCGGGCCGATCATCGCTATTTCACTGGTGCTGATGAGCGTCTTCGGCCCGGCCGCGCTGCTCGGCGGAATCACCGGGCAGTTGTACCGGCAGTTCGCGGTGACGATTGCGGCGTCGACGCTGTTCAGCGCGATCTGCGCGCTGACGCTTTCGCCGGCGCTGTGCGCGCTGCTGCTGAAGGAGCACAAAAAAGACCGCCGTCCGAACATCCTGTCCCGCGGATTCAATCGCGCGTTCGATGCGATCACGCGCGGGTATCGATTCGTCATCAGCGGCATGACGCGCGTCGCGCCGCTTTCACTGCTCGGTTTCGCGGGGCTGATGGCGGCGACGTACTGGGCCGCAACTGCCGTGCCCACCGGATTCCTCCCGCTGGAAGACAACGGATTCTTCGTCACCAACGTGCAGTTGCCCGACGCGGCCTCGCTGGAGCGAACCGTCGCCGTCGTCGAACGCATCACCCAGAAAATGCGCGACACCGACGGCATTCAGTTCGCAACCGGGCTGCCGGGTTTTTCCGTCATCGCGGGCAACGCGTCCAACAACGCAACCGTCTTTGCGACGCTGAAGGACTGGGACGAGCGGCTCCCCAAAGGCCGCGACATCAACACCATCCGCAACGAGATTCAAGCTTTCCTGATGACGATCCCGGAGGCGTTCTCGTTCACGTTCCAGTTCCCGCCCATCCCCGGGCTCGGCGCGTCGGCGGGGTTCGACATGCGCGTGCTCGACCAGGGCAACCTCGGTCGCGAACGCCTGGGCAACGCGATGCAGGAAATGCTCATCACCGCCGGCGAGCAGCAAGGCCGGCTCCAGCAGGTCAACAGCACGTTCCGCCCCGGCGTGCCGCAGCTATTCGTCGACATCGACCGTACGAAAGCGAAGGAACTCGGCATCCCGCTCGGTCAGATTTTCGAGACGCTGCAAGGCGGCATGGGATCGACCTACGTCAACGATTTCAATCTGTTCGGTCGGTCGTACCAGGTGAACGTGCAAGGCGACATTCAATTTCGAAATGAAGCGAGCGACATCCTGAAGTTGCAGATTCGCACGCCCGGCGGGGACATGGTTCCGCTGGCGACCGTGGCGCGCGTGCTGGACAGTTACGGCCCGCAGCAAATCACTCGCTACAACCTTTTCCCCTCGGCACAAATCAACGGCGGACCCGCGCCGGGCGTGAGTTCCGGCGAGTCTTTGGCGCTGATGGAACGCATCGCCGCCGACAAGCTCGAGCCCGGGCTTGATTACGCGTGGACGGCAATTTCGTATCAGGAAAAACGCACCAGCGGGCAAGCGGCGCTGGCTTTTGCGGCGGGGAATATCGTGGTGTACCTCATGCTCGCGGCGCAGTACGAAAGCTGGTCGCTGCCGTTTTCAGTCGCGATGTCGATCCCGCTGGCGATCATCGGCGCGATGGTCGCGCTAATGATCCGCGGGTTCGACAACAACATCTTCACGCAGATCGGCCTCGTGCTGCTGGTGGCGCTGGCGGCGAAAAATGCGATCCTGATTGTGGAGTTCGCGCGCTCCGCGCGCGCGAGCGGAAAGGGCATTCGCGAAAGTGCGATCGAGGCCGCAACCATCCGATTCCGACCGATCCTCATGACCAGCTTCGCGTTCATCCTCGGGTGCGTGCCGCTGATGCTCGCGACCGGCGCCGGCGCCGCCAGCCGCCAGGCGATCGGCACCGCAGTCGTTGGCGGAATGCTCGGGGCGACCCTTCTCGGCGTGATCTTCATCCCCGTGCTCTACGTCGTCGTACAATGGACGGCCGAGCGTGTTTTCGGCGAGAAGCCGTCGCGCGAAAAAGTCGATGCGGATCAACCCACCGCCACTCACGCCTGAGACACTTACTGACGAATCGCAGGATGGCTGCGGTGACTTGCGCGCCGGGGCGGGATGATCTTCCGCTTTTTCGAATATGACGACGCGTTGCGCGAGCAACGTAACGGTGTTCAACCATTCCATTGCAGGATGGCGGGGTCGGTGAGGTCGTGTTCGTAGCCGAGGATGCTGACGGTGGTCGTGCCGAGCACGAAGCGACGGGCGTCGGAGACGGGCAGGCCGATCCACCGGGCCGCCAGCACGCGCAGGAAGTGCCCGTGGCCGAAGAGCAGGGTGTCGCCGTCGAGTTTGCGCATGCGGTCGAGAAGCCGGTCGGCGCGCGCGGTGATGTCCGCGGTGGATTCGCCGCCGGGCGCGCCGTCAAGGAAGACGTTCCACCCGGGGCGCCGCTCGCGTACCTGCGCACCGGTCATGCCGTCGTATTCGCCGTAGTTCCACTCCATTAAATCGGGCTCAATCGTGAACGCTCTGGCGGCGAACCCGGCGAGTTCGCAGGTCCGGCGGGCGCGTTGCAACGGGCTGGTCAGCACGCTCTTAAAGTCGGCGGTGTTGAGCTTATGCGCCACCTCAATCGCGTCGCGCTCGCCACGCGGGGTGAGCGGGATGTCGGTGTGGCCGGTGTATTGACGCGAAATCGTCCAAGGAGTTTGCCCATGACGAACGAGGAACAGGCGGGGGAGGGGAGTCATTCGTCGCAATCTTACAACAGATGCGTGCTAAGCAATCGCGGGGGCTCGACGCATTTATATTGGATTCGCGCGACGCAGATTTTCCACCGCTCGAAAAGAAACTCGCCCGGCGTCGGGGGACGCCGGGCGAGCGGATTGGTATTCGATCGATACGCGAGCGTTAGCGGGCGCATGGGTATAAGATGCTGATGGCAAGAGATTTAACACATCGAGTTGCTTTTCGCGCCGACCTCTTAAAACAAACTGCTCAGTCCGCTGCCAAATGATTGCCCAGCCCGCCATCGACTCCACGAGCGTTGCCCCTTGTGGCGGTTCAAACTACGCGCGGAGTAAAATAGTCGAAGGTAAATTTCGTAAGTTATTGCTTGACAATCGATTAGAGTCTGGCAAGATTCCGCTTCCGAATTTGAAACGCTGGAGCAGCGCAGGCGTCAAGCCTGTGTCTTGCGGAAGGATTTTGGATCTTGGATAGGACCAGCAATCAACGACGTTTAATGGAAGTGGTTCCGGACGAGGCAATCGTTACCGACGCCGCTGCTGTGCGCGCCGGGGCGGGGCAGGCGGGGCGTGCCGATTTCGATCTGATTTATCGTGAACACCATGAAGACATTCTGGGCGTGGCGATGCGCGTGACGCGCAACCGCGCCGACGCCGAGGACGCCGTTCAGGCGGCGTTCATGGCGTTTGCGGTGGGGCGCGAAAAGGGTGAGGAAATTCTGCTGCCGCGGCACTGGTTGCGCCGGGTGACCAAGCGGATGGCGCTGAACGTAGTGCGTTCGCGGACGCGTCGAACGAAGGGCGAGAATCGATTCGCGGAAGCGACGTCGGATCAGACAGAAGTGTCCGCCGACGCGGCGATGCAGAACGCGGAACTCCGACGCGTGCTCGGCGAGGAGCTGAAGTCGCTGCCGACGAAGTATCGCGTGGCGGTGATGATGGCGAGCGCCGAAGGCGCGGATCTGACCGAAGTGGGTAGAGAATTAAAGATCCCCGCCAGCACGCTGCGCGTGCGGCTCATGCGGGCTCGGCGGATGCTGACTGAGCGACTGCGGGCCCGGGGCGTGGTCGTCGCATGGGGCGCGGTGACGGCGTTGGTGATCGAACACGTCGCCGAGTGGTTGTCGGATTTCAGCCGCCCGCTGCTCAAGGCGCATCGCTGGAAAGTGGCCGGCTCGATGGTGCTTGCGGTTTCGTGCCTGCACGGCGCGACGCAGATCGGCGTGGAGCCGGTGATCGAAAAAGTGCGACACATGCAATCGCTGCCGACGATCGACTGGAACAGCTTGATCAAAGGCATTCTTCGCTCGGCGCTTCCCTCGCCGGTGGCGCGGGCAGACGAATCGCAGGCACACGACGTTACGTACGCGGTGGCGTCGGGGTCGCACAAGATCGTCAGCGAGCTGGCGCCGTCGACGACGATCATCATTCATAACGACACGCGCGCGGTCGCGGAAAATTTCAGCAACGTTCGTTTGACCCCGCCGCAGATGATTCACGCGCCGGTGCTGGTGTTTACCGAGCCGCTGCCCGCGCTTCACTCGAACGTCGCGCTGCCGGCGCGGGCGTCGTCGATTCACGAACGGCCGGCTGTCGCGAAGGTCAACGTCACCGGCGATTCGTACAAAATTTCCGCAAGCCCGGATTTGGCGGAAACGAACACGGCCACGCCCATCGAAATCGCATTCGGCGGCACTGCCAGCGGGTCTTCGATGCGCAGCACGGAAATCAAGCCCGGCCCCGGCGACGAAGTGGTCCCACTCGACGCCAACGCCTCGGCGATGGCCGGGCCCGCCATGCCCGACGGGCCGCTGGCGATGTTCCCCTCGCCCGGCGAGGCAATCGATTCTGAAGGTTGGCTGGCCATGGCGCCCGATGATCTTGATCTTGCGGACGCAGACTCCCGGCTTGTGTTCACGACGGGAATGCCGATCGACGAATCAGGCTCTGAGATCACGTCCATCGATGATTTTGATCCGAAAACCGCAATGCTGCCTGCCGGCGGATTCGATCTTGCTGCCACCGACATACTCGAAGACCCCGACGCTATTTTCAGCACCGCGGTTGCTCGCGGCGGGGCTTCGCTCACCGCACCCGGGGTCGCGTCTGTGCCCGAGCCTCTGGGCGTGTCGGTGCTGGCGATTGGCGCTTCGTGGCTGCTCATGCGGCGGCAGCGTCGGGTTAAATCGATCTGATGTTCAGGATGTCCGTGCGATGACTCGCACCATTTCTACACGCGCCCGCCGAAGCGAGCCCGCTTCGGGGGTTCCGCTGCAATCAGCCTTTAACTGCGCCTTCGCTCAGGCCTTTGACGAAGAGGCGCATCGATAAAATGAACAGCACGATGATCGGCAGCGACGCCATCGCATAGCCGGCCATGAGCGGCCCCCAGAATTTGATGTACTCGCCGGCCATGCGGAGCAATTGCACCATGACGGGCAATCGGTCGGCGTCGCGGATGACGATCAGTGGGAGCACGAAATCATTCCAGATGGCGATGAATTGCATGATCGCGACCGTGCCCAGCGCGGGGCCAGACAAGGGGAGCACGACGTTCATCAGTTGTGAGCGGTGCGAAGCGCCGTCGATGTCGGCGGCTTCAAAAAGATCGCGCGGCAGGTCGGCGACGAAGCTGCGCAGCACAAAGGTCGCGAACACCACTCCGCCACTCGTGCCGACGAGAATCAGCGCAGTCAGGGTGTTTAGCAGATTGAGATCTCCGAGCAACCTGAAAAGCGGAATGAGGTTGGCGATGGTGGGCATCATCATGAGGATGAGCAGGAGATTCCAGAGGATCATCGCGCCAGGCATCGGCCGGCGTGCAAAAAAGTAGGCGGACAGCAGCCCGATCGAGAGGATGAGCACCGTCGCGCTACCGGCGACAAACAGCGTGTTGGCGACGGCGGGGGTAACAGCGTGCCAAGCGCTGACCCAGTTTTCCGGGTGCGCCGGCGCGGTGGGGGTGAGCGGATCTGCATAAAACTGGATGTTGGTTTTGAAGCTCACCACGCCCATCAGGTACATCGGAAAATACGCAAGCAGCAGCACGAAAATGATGGCGATGTGCTTCGTGTAGCGCGGCCAGGTGTCGTCAATCTTTCGCCGCAGCGGGGAGCTTTCGCGCCTCGCACCGGCGCTGAGAAAGCTCAGGTCGATCGATCCGAGAATCCTGCGCCACGGGACGACCAGCGCGACCAGCACCGAGCCGATGAGGTAAGATTTCCCCCAGATCATCATCGCCACACCCGCCAGCGCGAGGAGTACGGTGGTGATCTGCCGAACAACCGGCGAGCGGTTTTCTCCGCCGACCATAATCGCGCTGATCTTCTGCAACGCCAGCACGACGATCGTCAGCACGATGCCCACGGCGCAGGCGGCGCCGAACTGCTGATCGATAAACGCGCGCTGCATCATGAACAGCGCCGGCACGGTCGCCGCGCCACCCGGGCCGCCGTAGATGTCCGTCAGCGCCAGCACCATTCCGGCGTCTTTTATGGTGTCGATGATGACGAACACCAGCAGCAACTGAATCGACGAAAGCATGAGGGGCAGTTCGATCTGCCAGAATTTTCCCATCCACCCGATGCCGTCGATGTCGGCCGCCTCGTAGATGTCTTTGGGGATCTGCTGGAGCTTGGCGAGGTGGATGAGAATCGCAAAACTGCCCACCCACGGAAAGCCCCAGAGGATGATTGCCGAAATCACGAGCCGCGGGTCGCCGAGCCACGCGGGGTTGGATTGGCTGTTAAACACGCCGCCCCACCCCAGCGCCTGGTCCAGCCAGATCAGCAATTGCTGGATGCCCGTCGCGTTGAGGATCTGATTGAGCACGCCGGCAGAGGTTTCGAAGAAGAAAGATCTCCAGATCAGCGCGATCACCAGCGGCGGAACCACCATCGGCGCGACCAGCAACACGCGATAAATAAACTGCGCCCGCTCGCTGCGGCAGCGATGGATGCACACGGCGACGAGGATCGCCGGTGCCATCTTCAGCACGTTGAACGCGCCGA
>Ga0105046_10008898_pt1 | contig 15760 bp, 11 predicted proteins | sample MAT03_FD_78385 | JGI IMG/M metagenome (GOLD analysis project Ga0105046, IMG submission 78385) | Freshwater microbial communities from Lake Fryxell liftoff mats and glacier meltwater in Antarctica - MAT-03 (megahit assembly) | ecosystem: Environmental > Aquatic > Freshwater > Ice > Liftoff...
GGGTTTGGTGGCGGCGCCCCAGTCGGGCAGAGGGGCCGGCGCGGCCAGCACGGAGGGTGCAGGCAGGGTGAGCGCGAGACATGTCCCAAGGAGCAGGATCTCCCGCAAGGGGGAGCCCCGTGGTGCGAACTGCATGACGGATCTTCTTTCGACGCGACCCGGGAGCTAGCCTCGATCGTGAGATCGAGACCTGGCGACGCCCGCGGGGTCACAGTGGTGGTGGATGCTCCGGCGCGTCTGGGGGGATCTGGCGCGGCGGTTCATTCGCTCGAGTAACCGGGTCACCGTGATCGATCACGACGATCGGACGATTCTTTGACTTTCTTGGTATGTGCAACGAAGTCGATCACGGCCCGGTGCGACGCGCCATGCATTCAGCGGCGGCCTGCTGCGCGACCTCCGGCGACTCGTCGAGCAGGCTCGAGCGCTGGCTGGGGGCGAGGCACACCAACGTCGCTACACGCAGTTGCTCGGCGATCGCGGCGTCGCTCCATGGCCATACATAAAGGTGGCCGGCACGATCGGCGCTGACGAGGCGGTCGCCGCGAGGGTCGAAGGTCACAGCGTCGACGGCTGCGGCATGACCGGCATGACCGGCATGACCGGCATGGTCGGCCAGGTCGGTGGGGTCTGCAGTGCCGTCGCGTGACCACACTCGGATCCTGCCGTCCTGGAGGCCGGCGACGACGTGTCGGCCGGCGGGTTCGCAGGCGATGCTGGTCGCGGCGGCGCCGGTGCGTCGTTGCATCAGCAAGGTCCCGTCGGCGGCCAGCAGATCGAGGCGACGATCCTCGCGCGCGAGCGCCAGCGGGCCGTCCGGGCACCAGGCCAGGTCGTTGACCTCGCCGTCGAGGCGGACGAGCTCGGTCAGGGTGCGGGTCGACAGGTCGAAGGTCCAGCGCCGGGCCACGCCGTCGACGCTGCTGGTGGCGAGTTCGGTCGAGGCGGGTCGAAAGCCCAGGCGCATGAGCGCGGTCCGGGGTCCGACGACCCGCTGCGCCGGGCCCTGGCCGCCAGACCAGAGGAGCACGCGCTCATCGTTGCAGGCCGCCAGGAGATCACCCCCGGGGGTCCATGCGACCGCGAGCGGCTCGTCACCGCGACGGCCCTCGGTCGGCAGCGCCTGCGCGGGCTCGCCGGCGTCGCTCCACACGCGCACGTGGCCGTCGCCGCCAGCGGCGCTGGCGAGGCGGGTGCCGTCGGGGCTCCAGGCGATCGAGAGCACGCTGCGGCCGTGCGCGAGGACCCTGGCGGGGCGATCGCTGGCGGGGCGATCGCTGGCGAGGTGGTGCAGGCGGATCTTGCCGTCGTCGGCGGCGCTGGCGAGCAGGTCGCCGGCGGGCTGCCAGGCGAGCGCCTGCACGGCCGCGGGGTGGTCGAGGCGGACGTGGGCCGCCGGTACGAGGGACCACAGGCGCACGCTGCCGTCGGCGCTGGCGCTGGCGACATGGTCACCGCCACGATCCCAGGCGACGGCGGTGATCGCCGCGGTGTGGCCGCGCAGGAGCCGGGTCTCGGGGTCGGGTCCGGTGACCCGCAGGACCCGCAGCAGGCCGTCGTCGCCGCCGGTGAGCAGGTGGTGTCCGCCGGGGCTCCAGGCGAGCACGCGCACGGCGCCCTCGTGGCCGGCGAAGCGCCGTCGCAGCGTGCCGCGTCGGTCCCAGACGTGGATCTGCGGCTCGCTGGCGACGGCGACGCGCTCGCCGTCGGCGCTCCAGACGACCGCGCCGATGTCACCCTCGTGCTCGCGCAGCCAGGTGCGGCCGATGAACAGGCGCCCGTGCGGGTCGCGGTGCAGCACGCTGCGACCGTCGGGGCTCGGCCAGGTGTTCGCGGTGGTGCCGGGTGTGATCGCGGGTGCGGCGGCGGTCGGGCCGGGTCGGCCGTCGCGGGTGAAGCTGCGGGCCTCGCCCTCGCCGGCGGCGATCCACAGCAGGCCGGTGGGGTCGAAGCTCAGCGCGCGCACGCCGAGCGCAGGGACGATGAAGCGCGTGAGGGGCTGGGCGAGCACCTGACGACGCATCGCGGCGAGGCCCTCGGCGTCCGCGGGGAGCGCTTGTAGCAGCAACGCGGCGGCCGTCGGGTCGTGGGCGAGCAGCGGGTGGAAGCGGGCGACGCGGCGGCTGTCGCGGGCCTGGCTGGCGTCCTGCGAGGCGGCGTCGAGCCGCGTGTGGGCCTCATGAACCCACAGGTCCTGCTCGATGCTGCCGTGCAGCGCGGCGAAGTCGAGGCCCGGGTTGGTGCTCAACGAGATCGCCGCCCAGGCGCCGAGGCCGGCGCCGCCGATGACCAGCGACCCCAGCGCCCCCACCAGTCCGGCGCGCAGGCCCCGGCGCGAGGCCGCCGCGGGTCGCAAGGCGGCGAGCAAGGCGTCCATGTCGGCGTGGCGATCTGCTTTGGCGTCGGCGAGGCCGCGTAGCAGGGCGCGGCGCAGGTGGCCGGGGACGCGGCTGTCCTTTGGGACATGTGTGACCTCGACGGCGGCGAAGCGCGGGACGGTGCCGAACGGGCGTTCGGCGTAGAGCGCCTCGTAGAGGGCGACGCAGAACCCGAACTGGTCGGCGCGCGCGTCGGTGGGTTCGCCGCGCAGTTGCTCCGGGGCCATGTACGCGGGCGTGCCGAGGATGCTGCCGGTGCGGGTGAGCGGCTCCGAGAGCGAGTCGGCGGGGTCACCTTCGGCGGGTCCGGCGAGCGCGCGGGCGAGGCCGAAGTCGAGGACACGCACGCGGCCGGCAGCGTCGACGAGCACGTTCTCGGGCTTGAAGTCGCGGTGCAGGACGCCGGCTCGGTGGGCCGCGGCGAGGGCCCGACCGGCCTGGAGATAGCGCGTGAGGGTCTCTTCGTGGCCGCGTGGGGCCTCGTTTTGCCAGCGGCCCAGGGTCCGGCCCTCGACCAGCTCCATGGCGATGAAGACCTGCTCATCGCCGTCGCCGTGGGTGCCGACGTCGTAGACGAGGACCACGTTCTCGTGGCGCAGCCGGGCCATCGCCTGGGCCTCGCGCAGCAGCCGGGCCCGGCCGGTCGGGTCGCCGTTGAACGACTCGTGCAGCAGCTTGATCGCCAGCTTGCGACCGAGGCGCTCGTCGACCGCGCTGTAGACGACGCCCATCGCCCCGGAGCCGAGCCGCTCGACGACGCGATAACGACCGATGCGGACCGGCGCGCTCGGCTCACCGAACAGCCGCTCGGTGACCTTCGCGTACATGCGGCGCGCCTCGACGTCGCCGGTGTCGCCCTCCTGCCCCTGCCTGCGCACCGGTCCCATCGCCGCGCACGCACCATAGCAAGTTCATCGCGCGGACCGGGCCCCGGATACATACCCAACAACTCGCACGCGACGTGAAATTTCAGTAAGCGGGATCACCGATGACACCGAGCGAATCGCCGACATCGCTTCGTGCGCGGCGCCGTGGGCGTTATGCTGGGCGCGCGATGGGCTCGGCCGAAGAAGACGACTGGACGCTGTTGACCGCGTGGCGGGCGGGTGATCGCGCGGCCGGTGGGAAGCTCGTGCAGCGGCACTTCGGCGCGGTGAGCCGGTTCTTTCGCAACAAGGTCTCGAGCGCCGACGACGCCGCCGAGCTGGTCAGCGAGACCTTCCTCGGCTGCACGCGGGCCCGCGACGGGTTTCGCGGGGACACCAGCTTTCGCCGCTACGCCTTCGCCATCGCCATCAACGTGCTTCGCAACTACATCCGCCAGAAGCACAAGCGGCAGGGCGAGGCGGTCGACTTCGGGGTGGTGTGCGCCAAGGATCTGGCGCCGTCCTCGATGAGCTCGATCATCATGCGCCGCCGCGAGGCCCAGTTGCTGGTGCTCGCGCTGCGGGAGATCCCGCTGGATTATCAGATCGCCCTCGAGCTCAACATCTTCGAGGAGCTGTCCGGGCGCGAAATCTCCGAGCTGCTGTCGATCCCCGAGGGCACGGTGCGCGGGCGCCTGCGCCTGGGCAAGGAGCAGTTGCGGGCCCAACTGGCCAAGCTGGCCCAAACGCCAGCCGAGCTGCAAGCGACGATCACCGACCTGGAAGGCTGGGCCCGCAAGATCCGCCAGGTGCTCGAGCGCGAAGAGGACGGCGACGCCGGGGCGGGTGAGGCTAACGAGGCGGACGCCTAAACCCGCGGACCGCGGACCGCGGACCGCGGACCTGCGGAGCGGGCGCGCGCGCGGGCGCCAAGACCCGCCAGGCCCGCAGCAGACTCACGGGCGCGGCGGGTCGGTTCGGCGGGGCCGCGGCGGTATAGTGCGGCGGCCCCCTTCGCCGGAGTTTTCATGATCGGGACCCTGAGCCGCGCGACGCAGATCCACTACCGGGTCAACCCGCGCACCTCGAGCGAAGTCGACACGCTGACGCTGGACGCGGACGGCCGCGCCCGCTGGACCGGCCACGGCCGCGAGGCGGTCGGCACGCTGCCCGCGGGCCTGTTCACCGAGATCATCGCGCGGCTCGAGCAGTACAGCTTCAAGAGCGTGACCGGCGTACACGGCGACGCGATGGCCGACTTCCAGCACGAGGTCGAGGTGCTCGAGGTCCCGACCAAGCGCTCGCGCTGCACCCTGCGCGTCAACCACGAGTCCGGCTCGCTGCTCGGCGTGGCGCCGACCGGCATGAAGGAGATGATCAAGCTGCTTGACCTGATCGTCGCGCGCGTGCAGCTCGGCATCCCGCACGACGGCCCGCCGGAGCAGGTCGTCGCGGCGTTGCTGCGCCAGGTCGACTTCCCCTACGTCAACCCGCACGGCGAGGCCGGCGCGTTCGCGCTGATCGACCGCAAGGGCGCCTTGCTGCCGGTGTCGTCGCAGCGCTTCACGATGCCGTTTAGCGGCGGTCTGTTGCCGGTGCGCATCGAGGACAAGATGGGCTTCGTCCGGCCCACCGGCGAGCTGGTGATCCCCGCGGCGTTCCTGCTCACGCTCGGCTTCTCGGAGGGCCTCGCCGCGGTCAAGGTCGCCGAGGGCTGGGGCTACATCGACGCCGCCGGCCTGATGGTCATCGCGCCGCAGTTCGCGTCGGCCAGCAACTTCTTTGACGGCCTCGCGCACGTACACCGCGGCCACCACGGCGGCTTTATCAATAAACAGGGCGACTTCTTCGCGGACCCGCCACACGCCTCGCAAGTCGGACGCTTCGCCGGCGGATTCGCGCCGTATCGGGCGCTGAGCCGCATCGGCGTGCCGGCCTGGGGCTTCGTCGATCGCCAGGGCGCGGTCGCCTTGCCGCCGACCCACGACCTCGTCGGCGAGTTCTCCGAGGGCCTCGCGGCGGCCCAGCAAGACGACCTCTACGGCTACATCGACGCCAGCTTCGAGTTCGTGATCCCGCCGCAGTTCACCGAGGCCGGCGAGTTCCACGGCGGCCTCGCGCCGGTCGCCGTGGACGGCGTGACCGGCTACTGCGATCCCTCCGGCACGATCGTCATCGCGGCGCGCTTCACCCGCGGCGGAGCGTTCGCGGAGGACCTCGCGCCGGTGTTCGTCGGCAGCCGCGCCGGCTTCATCGACCGCAGCGGACACATGGTCATCGAGCCGACCTTCGAGGCGGCCCAGACGTTTAGCGAGGGCCTCGCCGCGGTGCGCCTGCAGCACCGCTGGGGTTATATCGATCGCGGCGGGGCTCACGTGGTCGAGCCGATCTACGAGGGCGCCCTGCCGTTCTCCGGCGGCCTCGCGTGCGTGCGCCGGTTCGCCGAGCCCAAGCCGGTCGTGCACACGGGCTCGAAGAAGGTGATCGTCAACCTCGGCAATAAACCGAGGCGCTGAGCGGCCGGCAGTTGGGCTATGGTGAGCGCCGTGGACGACGCCCTTTCGCGCCTGGGTCTCACGCCCGCGACCGCGATCGCGTGGGCGGAGCATCGCGACGCCGGCCTGCGGCTGGCCCGGGTCGCCGCCCAGCACCGCGGCGGCTACGTGGTCCTCTCCAGCGGCGAACACATCGGTGGGACGGGCGACCCGGCGACCGGGATCGCGGAGCTGCGCGCCGACCTGTCCGGCCGACTGCGCCGAGCCGTGGCGATCGACCCCGCCGACGGCCCCGCGGTCGGTGACTGGGTCGCCGTCGAGGTCCACGGCGGCTCGGCGACGATGCACGTGGTGCTCCCGCGCCTCGGCAAGCTCTCGCGGCGGGCCGCGGGTCGCGGGGCCAGCGAGCAGTTGGTCGCCGCCAACGTCGACACCGTGTTTCTGGTGTGCCCGCTCGACCAGCCCTTGAACCTGCGTCGTATGGAGCGCCTGCTGGCGATCACCTTCGAGAGCGGCGCGGCCGCGGCGGTGGTGCTGACCAAGTCTGACCTGTGCCCGGACCCGGCGGCGGCAGCGGCCACGCTCGGCCCGCACAGCGACGCGGCCGGTATCCCGATCCCCGTACACGTGGTCAGCAACGTCACCGGCGAGGGCCTCGGCGCGCTCGACGTGTACACGCACGCGCCGCGCACCTCGGCGCTGATCGGCGCGTCCGGGGTCGGCAAGTCGACGCTGATCAACCGCTGGCTCGGCCACGCGCGGCAGGCCGTCAACGCGGTGCGCGAGGACGGCAAGGGCCGCCACACGACCACCCATCGCGAGCTGCTGGTGCTGCCGCAAGGCGGCCTCGTCATCGACACCCCCGGCATGCGCGAGCTCGGCCTGTGGCGCAGCGAAGAGGGCCTGCTGGGGGTGTTCACGGACGTCGTCGCGCTCACCGAGGCGTGCCGCTTCCGCGACTGTGGCCACGCCGAGGAGCCGGGCTGCGCGCTCCAGGCGGCCGTCACCGCCGGCACCCTCCCGCCCGAGCGCGCGGCCAGCTTCCTCAAGCTGCAACGCGAGCAAGTGCACCTCGACCGCGAGCGCGACGTCCTGGCCCGCGTGCGCGCCCGCCAGGCCGACAAGAAGGTGCACCGCGCGGTGCGATCGCACCGCAAAGAATAAGACCTGTCCCCGGGGACAGATCAGTCGCGCAGGCGCACGCTCTTGGTCTGCCGCTGTCCGCCGCGCTCAACTACGACGTTGTAGCTGCGCGTGCCCTCGAGGCCGGCGTACAAGCCGAGCAGCCCGAGCTGGTCGTCGAGCCGCGTGCCGTTGACGGAGACCAGGACGTCACCGTTGCGAAAGCCGAGCTGGCTGACCTGACTGCCGCTGCGGATCCCGCCGAGCTTGTAGCCGCCGCGCGACTCGCTGACCTGGACCTGACGCAGCAGCTTGTTCGGGTCGGCGACCATCGCGTCGAAGTCGCGGCGAGCGACCGAGCAGGAGCCGTCGCCCGCGCACTGGATCGCGCCCGGGCCTGATGGGGAGGATGATGATGACGACGGTGATGACGATGATGACGGACCCGGACGTGGGCTCGCGGCGGGACCGGAGGCACGCGGACCTCCAACGACCTGCGGGGCGCTCCCCGGGACCGGCGCGGAGGGCATGTCGGGGAACACCGGGTCAGCCACGACGGCGACGGTCTCGGCCGGCAGCGGCGCGCCGGTCCGGGTCGCGAAGATCTGCGACCACGCCAGGCCGCCCGTGAAGCGCAGGTCCCGGGTCGCGCTCACGCCGGCGCGGCTGGCCTGCACCACGACGCCGCGTTCGCTGTCGGTGAGCGCCGCGAGGGCCTGTCCGGGACCGTCGAGCGGCACGCCGTTGATCGACTCGATCACGTCGCCGTCGAGCAGGCCAAGCGCGGCGTACACCGAGCCCTCGCGCACGCCGCGGACGAGGTAGCCCGGTCCGCCTCCAGTCACCGGCTCGAGCACGACGCTCGGCCGACCCGACGCGAGGTCCTCCACCGTCAACGCGACCAGGAACGCGTCGACCTCGTAGACCGCCTGGTTCACGTCGGGCTGGCGCACGCCTGCACGCACCGCCACGGCCAACACCGCCGGGTCGACCACCGGCGCCGACATCGGCGCCGCCAGCACCCGCACCGGCGTGCTCGCGGGCGAAGGCTCGAGGGTCGTCAACTCGCACGAAGCTAGTACCGACGCCGACACCAGCGCGAGGAACCCCGAAGACCAGACGCCCGCCGTTCGCACAGCCGATGAGCCTACCGCGGGCCCGCAGCCTCGCCAAGGCCGCCGTGGGTCATGTCGTGGTGTCGCGGTGGGGCGGTGGGGCGCTGCGGGCGGTCTGCGGGGCGTGCTACCTTGCCGGGATGGACCTCTTCGTCGACCCGCGCAACGCCGGCTCCGGCCGGGGCGACCCCCGCCCACGCAGGCACAGCCCGCCGCGACCTCCCGACGGGGGCTGGGCCGCCTGGTATCTGCGGGACGAAGACGACGTGGGCGAGGGCACCGAGCAACACATCACCGTACGCACGCTGCTGGCCGCGCTGAGCGAGCTGGCGCGCGAGCGCGGCTGGGCGCGCACGCTGGTCGCGGGCGACCAGTTCTTCGCCTGGGTCGAGTCCGAGCCGCTGGTCCGGATCTCCCCGGACGTGTACTTGCTCGACGACCCCCCGACCCCGCCGTACCCGGCCATGTGGCGCACCTGGCTCGAAGGCCAGGCCGCGCCGCGCTTCGCCGTCGAGGTCGTGTCCGACGACTGGGCCAAGGACTACCTGCACGCGCCCCGCAAGTACGACCAGCTCGGCACCCGTGAGCTCGTCATCTTCGATCCCGAGGCCACCCTCACCCGCCGCGGCCAGCGTACGGTCCTGCAGGTCTTCCGTCGCGACGCCGACGACGCCCTGGTCCGCGTCGAGACCGGCGAGGGTCCGTTTTACAGCGCCGAACTCGACGCCTGGCTGGTCGTCCAGCGCGGCCCCGCCGGCCACCGCCTCCGCATCGCCCGCGACCCCGCGGGCGCCGACCTCGTCGCCACCGCCGACGAGGTCGCCAGCGCCCTGCGCCTCGAGAACAGCGCCCTGCGCCTCGAGAACAGCTCGCTCCATGCACGCGTCGGCGCGCTCGAGGCCCAGGTCACCGAGCTCCAGACGGTCATCGCCGTACAAAAGGACCTCCTGGAGCAGCAGGCCGCCCAGCTCCGCGACCGCGACGCCACCATCGCCCGCCTCGAGGCCGCCATCGCCGCCCGCGACGCCACCATCGCCCGCCTCGAGGCCGCCCTCGTCGTCGCCGACACCCGGCACGCCGGACTTCAGACCCGGGTCGAGGCCCTCGAGGCCGCCCTCACCCGCCTGCTCGGCCCCGCCTGATCACCCGCCTGATCACCCGCCCGATCACCCGCCCGATCACCCGCCCGATCACCCCGGGACGGTCCGGCCGCCCGGACCCAAACCTGCCTTATCTGAACCAGAACAAGCGCTCCGGGGCCCCTGGACGGATCCGCGCGCGCGACCTAAGGTGATGTCTGGCGGCCTTTCACGGTCCGCCGGAGGTTCCTCGTGGGTCATCACAAGCTTCGGCGTCTCCGCGTATACGGCGGCTTTCTCGACAAGCTCGACATCAACTTCGGCGACGGCCTGTGCTGCGTCATCGGCGGTCGCGGCAGCGGCAAGACGACCGTCCTCGAGTTCATCCGTCACGTCCTCGACCGCGTCCCGCGATCGGGCAGTCCGGCGTCCAGACAGGCAGAAGAGCGCGTGCGCGGGCTGCTCGCGGCCAACCTCGGCGCGACCGGCTGCGTCGAGCTGGAGTTCGAGAGCAAGGAGGGCCTGGTCTACACGATCCGGCGCACCGCCCACGAGCCGCCGACCGTCACCGATGCCGCGGGCAAGCCGCTCAAGCCCGAGATGCTCGGCTCGAGCGTGCTGGTCGACGCCGCGATCTTCAGCCACAACCAGATCGAGGACATCGCCCACAACCCGGCCGCGCAGCGCGAGCTGATCGACCGACTGGCGAGTCAATCGTTGCAGACGCTCGAGGCCCGGATGGCCCAGACGATCTCGCTGTTGCGGGAGAACGCCCAGCGGATCGTGCAGCTCCAGGTGCGGATCCAGGGCGCGACCCGCAACCTCGTCGACCTCTCGAGCTGGGAGAGCAAGCTGGCCGCCGCGATCGTGGCGCTCGGCGGTGAGGCCTCGTCCGCGTTCAAGACCGCCGCCGAGCTCAAGACCCTGCGCGACCAGGAGAAGGCCGCCCTCGTGCACGCGCGCGAGGTGGTCACCCGCGTGCGCCAGAGCCTCGTGGAGACCCTCCCGGCCCAGATCCGCAGCCTCGGGGGCGCCCTGCCCGACGCGCTGCTCACCGGTCCCAACGGCCAGGTGTTCGCCGAGCTCGCGCGCGAGCTGGGTCGCAAACAAAACGAGATCGGCATGCTCGCGGAGCTGCCGCTCGACAAGCTCGCCGCGCTCGAGCGCACGATCGAGACCACCAGCGATCAGCTCGCCAGAGCCCACGCGCCGCAGGACTCGGAGTACGCGGCGCTCATGGCCCGCGCCGAGCACAGCAGCAGCAAGCTGGCCGCCCGCGACGAGGCCGCCAGTGAGGTCGCCCGGCTGTCCCCGGCCAAGCGCGAGGTGGTCGAGCTCGAGGCCGCCGCGACGCAGGCTCGCGGCGCCCGCGAAGCGCTCCGCCAGGAGTTCGCCAGGATCCGCGGCGAGCGCTCCGACCGGCGCGGCGCGCTGGCTGACCAGATCAGCGATCGCCTCGGCGGCAAGGTCCGCGTCATCGTCGCCCGCGACGCCGAGCTGACCGCCTACCGCGACTTTCTGGTCAGCCTGATGAAGGGCTCGGGCAAGCAGTACAACGCGCCGATCGAGCGCCTGACCGCGCAGGTCGCCCCGGACAAGCTCGGCGCGCTGTGCGACCGCGAGGACCACGCGGCGCTCGCGGCCAGCGGCGACATCAACCCCGAGTTCGCCGAGAGCCTGATCCGCCAGTTGCGCGAGCAGCCCGAGCGGCGCTTCGAGCTCGACGTGCTCGACGTCGAGGATGTCCCGCGCATCGAGCTTCAGGTCCACGGCGAGTGGCGCAGCGCCGACCGCCTGTCGACCGGCCAGAAGAGCGCCGCGATCTTGCCGATACTCCTGATGGACAGCGAGGCCCCGCTGCTCATTGACCAGCCCGAGGACAACCTCGACAACAGCTTCATCTCTGACGCCGTCATCCCGCAGATCCTCGCCATCAAAGGCAAACGTCAGTTGATCGTCGTCACCCACAACCCCAACCTCCCGGTCCTCGGCGAGGCCGCGCAGGTGGTCGTGCTCGAGGCCGATGGTCGGCACAGCAAAGTCATCCATCAGGGCGACGTCGAGTCCGCCAAGCAGCACATCGTGCGCCTGATGGAGGGCGGTCGCGAGGCGTTTCGCCAGCGCGCCCGCAGCTACGGCGTGTGAGCGCCGACGACGAACACAGCGTCCGGACCAGGACCGCCACGGTCAGCGCCGCGATGAACATCACGATGATGAACGGGACCTTCCAGGCCAGCTCGCTGGTAAAGGTCTGGCGGCAATGACAGCAGCTCGGCTCGGCCATCGGCGTGAACTTGCGGCGCCGGGCAACTGCGCCGCGGCGCTCGCTTGTCGCGGCCGCAGCCGCCGCAGCTCGCCGGCGTCCCGGTGCAGTCGCCGCAGAACGGGCACGGCCACAGCGGGGCGACCTCGGGCGTCACGCCGGCAGCGCCTTGCTCGAGAGCACCCCGGCGATCGCCATCGCCTGCTCGCGGTTGGTCTTCATGCCCATGCGATGAAACTTGGCGGTGAAGGGCACCGGTCCGCCGATCGCAATGTGGGTGAACAGCGAGCCGGTCGAGGTCTTGACGCCACGAAGATCACCGAGGGCATACTCGCTCACCTCCTTGACCTTCACGCCGCCGCCGACGCGCAGCACGATCAGGCGCCGGTCGGTGAGCCCGATGACGTACTCCTTGGTCAGCACCGCGACCGCGATGAGCCCGGGCAGGATCGCCAGACACACCAGCAAGATGATCAGCCCCATGTTCGGCTGCTTGACGCCGAACGCGTAGTACTGCAGTTGCTCGCCCGGTTGAAGTTGCGCCGCGAGAGCCGCCTTGACTGGTTCATCTTTGAATCTCGCCATCGCCGGCCAGCGTCGCCCGGACCGTCGCCACGCGTAAGCTGGTGTATGCTGGGCGCGCGATGGATGGCGACGAGGCGAAGTTTGCCGCGTGGCGGGCGGGCGACGCCCGGGCCGGCGCGGAGCTGTTCGAGCTTCACTACGCGGGCATCGCCCGGTTCTTCCGCAACAAGGTCGACATCGACGCGCCCGACCTGATCCAGAAGACCTTCCTGGGCTGCCTCGAGTCGCGTGAGCGCGTCCGCGGCGAGTCGAGCTTTCGCACCTACCTGTTCGCGGTCGCCCACAACGTGCTCTACAAGCACCTGCGCACCCGCGCCCGCGCGACGATCGACTTCGGCGTCACTTCCATCCACGACCTGCGGCCGACCGCGACCGCCCTGCTGGCCCGCCGCGCCGAGGAGCAGGCGCTGCTGCAGGCCCTGCGCCGGATCCCGCTCGAGCATCAGGTGACCCTCGAGCTGTACTTCTGGGACAGCTTCACCGCCGGCGAGATCGCCGAGGTGCAAGGCATCCCGGAGGGCACCGTTCGCACCCGCCTGCGACGCGCCAAGCAACTGCTCGTCGAGGCGCTGGCGCAGGTCGCCCGCTCGCCGGCCGAGCTGCACGACACCGCCAGCAACCTCGACGCGTGGGCCAGCTCGGTGCGCGCCCAGATCGCCGGCCGTCCGTGACGCCTGGCCTTTCGGACATGTCGCTCGCATGTCCCTCGCACGCCTCTCCTATGTCTCTCGGTTAAAAGCGCCAGCGCAGGCCGCCGGCCGCGAGCCTCGGGATGAAGCCCGCGCGCCGCGACGACGGCCGGCGAACCACGCCCGCGATCGTCAGCGCGAGACCGGCGAGCACCAGCACACCACCGACGACGCCGCCTGCGATCGCCAGGCGGTTCGCCTGGACCCCGCGGTCCGTGGCGGCGCCCTTTCGCGGCGCACGCCGGGGGTCGTCGCCGGGCAGATCGACGGCCGCCGCGAGGTCCCGGTCCGCGCGCGCGCCCGCGAGCAGACCGGCCCCCAGCACCCCCAGACCCACGGCCCCGAGCCCGAACCCGACCCCGCCGGCGATCGCCAGGCGACGGTCGCTGCGCGGGGTTTGGGGTGCGGGCGGGCGCGCGGCCGCGGGCGTCGGGGCGAGGCGGGCGGCCAACTCGGCGCGGCGCTGCTCGACGGCGACGCGGTGCTCGTCGTCGGTCGGGTCGAGGCCGGCGAGATAGGCGTCGAGCACCGCGATCGCCTGCACCAGCCGCTCGGCCTCGGCGTGGCCGGTGGCGATCGCCAGCGCGAGGCCGGCGCGGCGATGCGCCGTGGCCTGCGTCACCGGCAGCGCCGCGATCGCCTGCTGCCACGCCGCGATCGCGCCGTCGAGGTCCCCGGCGCTGCGCCTGCGCTGCCCCTCCGCGGTCCAGCGGGTCGCCGCCTCCGAGCCGGGAGCCGGGCGCGAGTCCGCCGATGAACCTGGCCCCGGGGACAGCTCCGGGGTCGCTGCATCACCTGTCTGTTCGGACAGCTCCACCACGGGTGGCCCCTCCGGCTCACCTGTCCGTTCGGACAGGCCACCCGCGGGCTCGCTCGCGCGCGCGGCCCCGGGCACCAGCGTCAGCGTCAACGCGACCGCCAGCGCCCGCGCAGCCGCCCCGCGAGCGGCGGAGCCCCGGCGGGCGTTCGAGACCCGGCGGGCGTTCGGGGCGCGTGGGCCCGGCGCGGCGGCGAGCGGTGCGGCGGGGCGCGGGCGTGGCATCGACCGCGGGCATGGTAGACCAGCCCGGGGGGCGACGACAGCCCGCCCAAGCCGCGTGACGCCCGATCACCACAGCCGCGACGACACCGACCCAGCGCTGCTCGCGACCTCGCACGCCCGCGCGCCGGACGACAGCGGCGGTCATCAGCGGCTGATGAAGGATGTCATCAAGGCCCAGTTGTTCCCCGGCGAGGCGGTGCCGGCGATGATCGGCCGGTTTCGTGTGCTGCGTCCGCTCGGAGCCGGCGGCATGAGCGTCGTGTACGCCGCCTACGACGAGCGCCTCGATCGCAAGGTCGCCGTCAAGCTGCTCAAGGGCGGCGGATCTCCCGACAACCAGGCCAGGATGCTGCGCGAGGCCCAGGCGATGGCCAAGCTCTCGCACCAAAACGTCGTCGCCGTGCACGAGGTCGGCACCTGGGGCGAGCAGGTCTACATCGCCATGGAATTCGTCAAGGGCATGGACCTGCGCGCCTGGCTGGCCCATGAACCACGCGCCTGGCCCGAGGTCCTCGAGGTGTTCACCGCCGCCGGTCACGGCCTGTCCGCCGCGCATCAGGCCGGGCTCGTGCACCGCGACTTCAAGCCGGCCAACGTGCTGCTCGGCGACGACGGCCGCGTGCGCGTCGTCGACTTCGGCCTCGTGCGTCAGAGCGACGAGCTGCACGTGCCGGGTCCGGGCTTCAGCTCGCCGCCGATGTCGGTCGTCGGGCTGCACACCACGCTCACCGCGACCGGAGCGATCCTCGGCACGCCGGCGTACATGTCGCCCGAGCAACACGAGGGTCGCGCCGCCGATGCGCGCAGCGATCAATTCAGTCTGTGCGTCGCGCTGTGGGAGGGCCTCCACGGCGCCCCGCCGTTCGCCGGCGCCACCCTGCCCGCGCTCGCCGAGGCCGTGTGCCGCGGACGCGTGCGACCGGTGCCCGACGACAGCCGCGTGCCCGCGTGGCTGCGCCGGGTGGTCCTGCGCGGGCTGTCGGTCGACCCCGCCGCGCGCTGGCCGGGCATGGACGAGCTGCTCGACGAGCTCGGCCGCGACCCCGACCGCCTGCGTCGCGCCCGGCTGCGCGTCGGCCTGATCGCGGGGGCCGTCACCGCGGTGGTGCTCGGCTTCGCGTGGCTGGCCAGTGACCAGGCCGACGTCGCCCGCGTGGCCCAGCGGGCCGAGGCCGCGGCCGACCGTCAGCGCCGTCAGGCCGAGGACCAGCAGGTCACCGCCGAGACCGCCCGCGACGAGGCGATGGAGCAGCTCGAGCAGCAGCTCGCCGAGGTCAAGGCCGCCAGGGCCGGGCTCGAGCGCGCGTTGCATACCGCGGACGCCGAGCGCAAGCGGGCCGAGGACGAGAGCGCCGCCGCCGAGGCCCAACGCGTGCGCGCCGAGGCCCAGCGCCGCGACGCCGAGGCCGCCCGCCGCGAGGCCGAGCTCCAGACCACCCGCGCGGTCCAGGAGGCCCGGCGGGCCCGCGACGCCACGCGTCTGGCCCGGGCGCTCGGCGCCGCGGAGGACGACCCGACCACCGTGCTCGCGCTGCTCCGCGAGACCGAGGACCCGGCGAGCACCCCCGGTTGGGTGCCGGCCGCCGTTGACACTCTCCTGCAGCCAGTCAGCCTCGCGGTGCTGCGCCTGCATCGCGGCAGCGTACACGCGGCGATCTTCAGCGCCGACGGTCGCAGCGTCGCCACCGCGGGCGATGACCACGTCGCCGCGCGCTGGCAGTGGGGCACCGGGGCCGCCCCGCAGCGGCGCGAGCACGCCGCGCCGGTCAAGTTCCTGGCCCTCGGGCCAGGTGAGGTCTGGGCCAGCGGCGCCAGCGACGGCGAGGTCCAGGTCGGCGGCGACCTGCCCCGCCGGCTCGCGCACGGCGGCGAGCTGCGGGCCATGGCGCTGAGCGGCGACGGCCGCAGCCTCGCCACCGGCTCGGCCGACGGTCGCCTGCGCCTGTGGGACGTCGACGACGGCAGCTCGCGCGAGCTCGTCGGTCACCGCGCGGCTGTCCTTTCAGTCATGTTCGATCGCGCAGGTCGGCGGCTCGTCAGCGCCGCCGCCGACGGCACCGCCCGCGTTTGGGACGTCGCCCCCGCCGGCCCGGCCAAGCCGCTGCAACTTCTGCAACTTCTGCAAC
>Ga0105046_10008899_pt1 | contig 15760 bp, 10 predicted proteins | sample MAT03_FD_78385 | JGI IMG/M metagenome (GOLD analysis project Ga0105046, IMG submission 78385) | Freshwater microbial communities from Lake Fryxell liftoff mats and glacier meltwater in Antarctica - MAT-03 (megahit assembly) | ecosystem: Environmental > Aquatic > Freshwater > Ice > Liftoff...
AAGAAATCAGATGTCCAAGGGGGCAGTCCGGCAAAGATCTGGGTGGCGATCGCCCTCACTTCTTCCGATCCGCTCAACAATCCCATAAGCTGTAGCTGGTGAGCGTTGAATAGACCTGTGTAAAGGGGAGCTAAGCCGCGAATGTTTAGCTTTAGCTCACCGCTACCGCCGGGAACCACTTCGCCTCTCCCATCCGCCACCGTCAGCACAAACCTGCCTGTATTAGCGGGGATCACGTCGTCTTCCAGATCTAGATGCAGTTCTGTTTGAAGATGGGATGGATAGCCCCGCTGCTCTAGCGCCCCTTTAACATTCACAATGCGGAGCATCCAGCGCTCGACAAATAGGGGTTTCGTCGTATCTTCTGGCAGCACCAGCGTTAAGGGATCAACGACAGAACTTTTCCATTGAACGGTGTCAATTTGAGAGCGGTGATCGGCCAAAAATGTCCAAAAGGTTTGCAGGGCGGCAGGGGTTAGCGCCACCCAATCGTTGACCCGAAGGCGGGAATTGGGCTGCTTGGTTGTCTGAGCAATCACCAGATACCCTTCTGGATGTTCGGGCGATCCCAGCCCATAGGCGCTCAGGATTTCGTTACTGTCGGGCTTCAGCAGCCACGTCCACAGGGCAGGATGGCGATCGAGGTTGCCATTGTTGTAAGGTGCGTGCTGCTGGTAGATCACCTGCAAGGCTTCTGGGGTATGGGGCAAAGGATAAATTGGCAGCGATCGCTCTCGCATGTCTAGCGACTTTGTAGAAGCCTCCCAGCCCACACTGAACCCACCCTGTTCGTAGCCTGCTTTACGATACAGCCGTTGAGTGGCGGCGTAGAGCATGGAGAGCGGCACCCCCTGGCTATGCAGTTCTCGCAGGGTCTCGCGCATGAGGGCGATCGCTGCACCGACTCCGCGATGTTCGGGAGCGATCGCCACCGATGCGATCCCCGTCATGGACACCCGCCGTCCACCCCACCACTGCCCCATCGGCATGAGTACCAGTCCACCCAGCAGTTTTCCCTCTTGACAAATCACGCGAGCGTTCTCCACCCCAACACAGCGGAGATAAACCTGTTCTGGGTCTAGCGGCGAATTAAAGCACTGAGAATGGATGCGATCGAACGCGGTTCCATCAGTGGCCAGGTTCAGCGGGCGATACTCAAAGGGAGAAGCCATAGGGGCGGTAGGATGAGGGCACAGTCCTAAACAGTCCTAAAATTACCGATAAGTAGTTCGACCTAAATAAAAACAAGCTTCTAAAAGTCTGTGCCGCCCGCGCAGCAGGCGGCACAGACTTTTAGGATTTTATGTTTAATTACGCCCATCTACTTACTGCCGTCACTAATCGTGACTAACATCATGGAAACAAACACACCGCTTGATTGGGTGCTGGGCGGGTTGGCGATCGCCATCCTGCTCGGTGGATTAGTAATGCTGCTGAGTGGTGTCAGCGCCATGAATAAAAAGGATTAGCATGAGAACTCCGGCTTTTTCAAAAAGCCGGAGTTCTGCCGCACGGCTACAGCACGCCTTTGGAGCTGGGGATCGCGTGGGCGCGACGGGGATCAATTTCTACGGCCATGCGGAGAGCGCGGGCGAACGCCTTGAACGTGGCTTCGATAATGTGGTGAGAGTTGATGCCGTCGAGCTGGCGAATGTGAAGGGTAATCTGCGCGTGATTCACCACCGCCACAAAAAATTCGCGCACAAGCTGAGTATCGTAAGTGCCAACTCGCTGCGTCGGAATCTGTAGCCCGTAGCTGAGGTGGGGACGACCGGAGAAATCGAGCGCTACTTGCACCAACGCCTCGTCCAACGGGGCTACAAAGTGCCCAAACCGAGTGATGCCTTTGCGATCGCCCACTGCCTGCGCTAGCGCCATTCCTAGAGTAATTCCTACATCCTCATTGCTGTGGTGATCGTCGATCTGAATATCTCCTATCGATCGCACTTCCAGATCAATCAAGCCATGGGAGGAAATCTGATCCAGCATGTGATCCAAAAACGGAACGCCCGTACTGGCTACACAGCGACCCTGCCCATCTAGGTTGATGTTCACCTGCACGTCGGTTTCTTTGGTGGCACGGCTCACAGAGGCTGTCCGGGCACCCTTTACCAGCGGAGAAGCAGAGACGGGCAGGATGTCCTGAGGGAGAGAATCGCGGGTTTGCATAGTGCAGTTGGGAAAAGGTGACAGTCGGTACCAGCGGTGGAGCCAAGAAACTAGGCCAGAAAAATGGATAGCCAGGAGAAAAATGGATAGCTAGGAGGGATAAAGGAGGGCGATCGCATATATCACGTTCGCAATCCCCGCTCCCACCTACATCCCCATTATCTCGTACCCTGCATCAACATACAGCACTTGACCCGTTACACCGCTAGACAGGTCGCTGCACAAAAACGCGGCGGCATTTCCTACCTCTGTCTGCGTTACTGTGCGGCGCAGAGGAGCTATCTCCTCCACATGGTGGATCATGTCTAAAATACCGCCCACAGCAGACGAGGCCAGCGTGCGAATTGGGCCTGCTGAAATAGCGTTGACCCGAATATTTTGAGGCCCCATCTCCGCTGCTAGATATTTCACATTCATTTCTAGCGCTGCTTTGGCAATGCCCATGACGTTGTAGTTGGGCACCACTCGCGCCCCCCCCAGATACGTGAGCGTTACGATCGCCCCCCCCTCTGTCATCAAGGGCTTAGCGGCACGGCTAAGTTGAATCAGCGAGTAGGCGCTGACGTCCAATGCCAGGTTAAAACCATCGCGTGACACGTTGCTAAAATCGCCGCTGAGGTCATCTCGGTTGGCAAAGGCGAGGCAGTGAATCAAAATATCGAGCTTGCCCCACTGATCGCGAACGGTTTCAAATGCCGCATCGACCTGAGCTTGATTTTGCACGTCACACGGCAAAAACAGTTTGGGTTCTAATGGCTCGACCAATTCGGCAACTTTTTTTTCAAGCTTACCTTTCTCGTCTGGCAGGTAGGTCATGCCCATCGTTGCTCCAGCTTTGTGGAGCTGCTGAGCAATGCCCCAAGCAATGGAGCGATTATTGGCAATGCCTGTAACGAGGGCGTTTTTTCCAGTCAGGTCTAGCATGGTGATTTGCTGCAAATGCGCGAATTAGGACAGATAATCATGCAGGGCGACCATATATTTGGATATTTGGTCATATATGATCGTAGCGATCGCACGTCACAAATAGAAGCGATCGATTTAAGAGCCTGAAGCCAGATCATTACAAATTCAGGACTAAGTAGGTGGGCTTAATTAAATATAGGGTTCTAAAACCCTGCGCCGCCCGCTGTGCGGGCGGCGCAGGGTTTTAGGATTTGGTTTTTATTTAGGTTGAACTACTTATTCAGAATACTAGATCTCCTGCATGAATCCTTTTTGGAGGGCGTGAATCGTTTCCCGGCGAAGTCGGGAAACGATTCACGCTGGAGGTCTACTGAAAAACGAACTGTAAAAGATTGAAAAGTGAAGAATCTGCGGCACTTGTTGGGAGTTTAATCAATATTTTTTAGAAAAAATGCAATCTAAATTGTATCTCCTTGTTACACTTAGCTCGTAGTAGCTGTGGCCAGCGTCCGGTAAGGAGCCGACCAGACCTGTCCAAGAAGCACTTATCCTACCTCACCCCAAATTTTGTATAAACTGAATCACTCTAGGATACGTTAAGTGATCTGCGATACAAAAATCTGCTCTAAAGTTAGATTAAGTGTTCTAGCAATCAGAAATCTACCCCAGGGTATACCTTGGAAGCTTCTGCTCGGTGATGGTTCAAAGTATGTGGTTGATTTTTAGAGCGCAGGCTGTTCAAGAAATCAACAATATGGCTAGAACATTATCCTTCTGCTCTAACGTTTATTTGAAGGCGCTTGGAAGGCGAAACGTATGGTCGCGGCACATGAAAGACCCTTAGCGGACGTGTTCCGCCAACTCAGCGGTGGAGCGTTTCCACCCATGGTGGAAACCTTCGAACGGGGAAAAACAATTTTCTTTCCGGGAGACCCGGCAGAACGGGTTTATTTTTTGCTGAAGGGGGCAGTCAAGCTATCTCGAGTTTATGAAGCGGGTGAAGAGATTACAGTGGCGCTGCTGCGAGAGAACAGCGTATTTGGCGTACTGTCGCTCATTACAGGTCAACGCGCCGATCGCTTCTACCATTCAGTTGCGTTTACGCCGGTAGAGCTGCTATCGGTGCCAATTGAACAGGTTGAGAAGGCGCTGAAAGAAAATCCTGAGCTTTCAATGCTAATGCTGAAGGGCTTGTCGTCTCGCATTTTGCAGACCGAGATGATGATTGAAACACTAGCCCATCGAGACATGGGATCGCGGCTGGTCAGTTTTTTGCTTATTCTTTGCCGCGATTTTGGCGTTCCTACCTCAGATGGAATCACGATCGACCTGAAGCTGTCGCATCAGGCGATCGCCGAAGCGATTGGCTCTACACGGGTGACGGTAACGCGTCTGCTAGGCGACTTGCGCCAAGACAAGATGATCTCGATCCACAAGAAAAAGATCACAGTCTACAACCCTGTAGCGCTAAGTCAGCAGTTTACGTAAGATGCAGTGAACGAAGGGCAACGTACCCTCTTGTCAGTTTTCGCCTTTGGTTTGGTAGGTTGAGTTAAAAACCTGGTAGTCCTAAATTGGTAAGGATTTTTTGATGGGCGGGCTTCGCCCGCCCATCAAAAAATCCTTGCATCAATACCACTACCAAAAACCTTGTGTCGAAGTCCAAGCCTTTTGTGGTCACAAAGAGGGCTTTGCATGACGATTTTCTGGTTTATTGGCGTGAAATGCCCACAAAATCATCCAAATAGGTCAGTCCTGGCTAAAACTCTTGGTTCGCTGTTCAAAACTCTAGGCAGAATTAAAGTACGCTGTATCTGAGTTTTGAGTATTACCAAGAATGACCACCGGGCTGGTCTTGATTGCCGCAATTTTAGTATTGGGGGGTGTGATCGCCACGATGGGCGATCGCATTGGCATGAAAGTGGGAAAATCCCGCTTGAGTTTGTTTGGGTTACGGCCTCGGCAAACGGCCACTCTGATCACGATTCTGACGGGTATTGTGATTGCAAGCAGTACCTTTGGAGTTTTGTTTGCCGTTGATGATCAGTTACGAACGGGAGTGTTTGAGCTAGAAGACGTTCAAGCAGAACGCGATACGGCGCTGTCAGAACTGAAGCAGGCAGAGCGCGAAGCGGCACGGGTACAGCGGCAGCGTGACCGGGCAACAGCAGAGCAGCAGGCGGCTCAAAAGCGGCTCAGGCAAATTAACCAGTCGTTGAAGCAGGCGATCGCCCGACAAAATCGCACCCGCCAAGAATTGGATAGCACCCAAACCCAACTGAATCAGGTTGCCACAAATTACCGCCAAGCCCAAACGCTGCTGGGCAGTGTGTCTCAACAAGCCGAGCGGTTAAGGGCAGATATTCGCAAACTTCAGGGCGATCGCCAACAGCAACTGGCAGAACGCGATCGGGAAATAGCAGAACGGGATCAAGAGATCACGGTACGCACGCGAGCGATCGCCGAAAAAGAGGCTCAGCTTCGCGATCTAGAAACCCAGCGCACAGCCCTCGTTCAGGAAGTGCAAACCTTGGAGCAAGAATTTCAAGGTCTGCGCCGAGGCAACGTAGCACTCCTGCGTAACCAACCGCTAACATCGGGTGTTGTTCGCGTTGTTGCGCCCACTGCTGCCCCCCAAGCCGTTGATCGCCTGTTGCGAGAAGCGAATCGGTTTGCGGTGCAGCGCCTCCAACCTGGCAACACCAACGTCGATAAACAAGTGATTCAAATTACCAACACTCAAGTTGAGCAACTGATCAACCAAATTCAGGCAGGCGAAGATTACGTGGTTCGCATCCTCTCTGCCGGAAACTACATCATTGGTGAACCTTGCGTCCTGGCCGGAGAAAGCTGTATTCAGGTCTATGTTGCGGCTGCTCCTAACCAAATTATCTTCCAACCGGGTGATGTTGTAGCGTCTACCTCGTTTGATCCCAGCGGCATGACCGATACTGGTTTGGTTGAGCGGATTAACCTCCTGATTGCCAATGCTCAGTTTCGCGCCCGTCAAGCGGGAATTTTAGGCGACGTGCTGCAAATAGCCGACGGTAGTACCGAAACTGTGATTAATTTCTTTCAAGCCGTCAAACAGTACAACCAACCTGTAGACGTGAACGCCGTTGCATCAGAAACAGCCTACACGGCAGGGCCAGTCCGTTTAGAGCTACTTGCTCTCGAAAACGGTCGCGTTGTGTTCAGCACTACTTCTCTCGGCGACAATCCATCTGGCGATTCTCCTAATCAACCTCCGGTGTAATCGTTCCCCAGGTTTGGTCGTGATGTAATAATTTTTTGGCAGTGCAGGCAATACTTGCACTGCCAAAAAATTATTACAAATTTAGAAGTGCTCCCAGTCGTTTCTCCTGTCCCCGTTTTTGCCCCAAATCTTATGCCCAACATTCCCTCTCAGCCCGTTATCCTTGGATTTGATCCAGGGCGGCAAAAATGTGGATTGGCAATTGTGGGGCTAGACCGCAATTTGTTCTACCACAAAGTCGTGGGGGCTGAGCAGGCGATCGCCACTATCCAAACCCTACGGCAGCAGTTTCCGATCTCTCTCTTGGTGATGGGTGACCAAACAACCTCACAAGAATGGAAACAGCGGCTCATAGACCAAATCTCCGATCCCCTGCGAATTATTCTCATAGACGAACGCTACAGCACGCTTGAAGCACGCGATCGCTACTGGCAAATGTTTCCTCCACGAGGCCTACAGCGCCTGCTCCCCCAAGGCGTTCGCACCCTCCCTCGACCAATTGACGATATCGTTGCCATTTTATTAATTGAGCGATATTTAGAGCGACTGACAGAGTAGTTGGCCTGCCCTACCTAAATTTCTGCGCGAATCGTAAACGAGTAGTCTCCGCCCAATTCCAATTGATAATCACAACTTTCTAAAAAGCGTTCTAGCGGATCTTTAATTAACGCCCGACCCAGAGACGGTTCTACAATCAACTCTCCCCGGCTGAATCGCCATTGAAATTGCCATTCATAAGAGTTTGCTCGAACCTCGCCATCAATCTTGCCTTGTTGCCAAGACTGATGGGTGATTCTTACATAAGCTGTCGTTTCAGGTAAGCGCCTAGAACTCAAAACTTTTCCCCATATCAGCCATCACGTTAGGTTGGTCGGTAGTCCGTAATCTGAGAGGTCATGTTTTTTTGGCACGCTGCGCCCAAAAAAACATGACCATGCATTTGCTATCGATTGGTATCGTACCTGCCACAGTGGGCAAAACCAGTGACACTTGTGGGGCACATGCCTACCTAAATGCACTGTTTAGCACAACGACAACCCAAACTCTGCACCTTCCATATTTGGTAGTGGTATTGATGTAATGATTTTTTGAAGCGCGGGAAAATCCCGCGCTTCAAAAAATCATTGCCAATTTAGGACTACCCCATATTTAACGATTGTGGCAATGGTATCTACGGCACGCAACCTTATGAGTTGTCTTTATACAGCGTTAAAGTAGTTCAACCGAGATAAAAGACCAGCTTTTGAAATTCTGTGCTGTCCGCATAGTAGGCGTTACAGGGTTTTAAAGCCTAATTTTGTGCCTAATTTTGTAATAATGCTCATTTGATGACGTACATTTCGATAAAATGACCCAAAAAAATTGAATGCTGTTGCAGGCGCTTCGTGCCTGCAACAGCATTCAATTATGTAAGTCTTAATTAGATCGAATTAGGATTAGATCGAATTAGGTCGAGCTTGAATTAATCAATCCCTTCAATCCGATCCTCAACTTCCTGATACAACTCGCGCAGCATATCGAGATTTGCTTCGCTGGTTTCCCAGTAGCCCCGCCCGTTCACTTCTAACAGAGTGCTAACGATCTTACGGAACGAGTGGGGGTTGAGGTTGAGCAGACGTTTCCGCATTTCTTCGTCTTGAATAAATGTGGTGTTCACGTCCTCATAAACCCAGTTGTCCACCGCTCCGGCAGTTGCAGACCAGCCCGTGGTGTTAACTAGGCGCTTCGATAGTTCCCGCACGCCCTCGTAGCCGTGGGAGAGCATACCCTCGTACCACTTAGGGTTAAGCAGTTTGGTACGCGCATCTAAGCGAACAGTTTCGGAGAGGCTACGCACTTGGGCGTTGGCTGTCGTGGTGTCGGCAATGTAGGCAGCAGGTTGCTTGCCGTCGTTACGCAAACGAGCCACGACCTTGGTGGGGTCTGAGTCGAAGTAGTGGGAAACATCGGTCAGGGAAATCTCTGACGAGTCGAGGTTTTGGAAGGTGACATCCACCGTCTTTAGCGCCGTCTCGAAGATTTGGCGAGAGTCGTCCATCACGCCAGGATTATCGGAGTTGAAGGCAAACCCTTTCCGCGCCAGATACATGTCTTGCAGCTCGGCTTCGCTGTCCCAGGTGCTGTTTTCTACTGCCAGGTTGACGTTAGACGAATAGGAACCTGAGGCATTGGAGAAGACGCGAGTGGCAGCCTGACGCAGGTGAATGCCCATCGATTCGGCCTGCACCAGGGCGTGCTTGCGAACGAAGTTCATTTCCAAGGGTTCGTCGGCTTCGGCAGCCATCTTGATGGCGCGATCGAGTAGGTTCATTTGGTTGATGAACAGGTCGCGGAAGACACCGGAGCAGTTGACCACCACGTCTATGCGGGGACGACCGAGTTCTTCCAGCGGGATCATCTCCAGCTTGTTGACTCGGCCTAGCGAGTCTGCGACTGGCCGCACGCCGACCAACAGCATCACCTGAGCCAGGGATTCGCCATAGGTTTTGATGTTGTCGGTGCCCCACAGGACGAAGGCGATCGTTTCGGGATAGGTGCCACCATTTTCTGCCGCTTGCCGTGCCAGCAGGCGATCGACCACAATCTGCGCCGCTTGCACGGCTGCGGTAGTGGGAATCGACTGGGGATCGAGGGCGTGGATGTTTTTACCCGTAGGTAACACATCCGGGTTGCGAATGGGGTCGCCGCCGGGGCCAGGAAGCACGTATTCGCCTTCTAGAGCCTGTAGCAGTGCGCCCAGTTCGTTGTCGGCCACAATTTGCTTGAGGCAGAATTCCAGGTATTCAAACAGCGGCTTGATATCGTCTGAATTGACTTGAGGATAGCCAGATGCTGCCAGGGCTTCAATCCAGGGTTCTTTTTTACCCATGTTGAAGAAGTTGAGCATTGTGACGCGAGAGACACGTCCGTCGGCATTAATTTGCTCTTTTACCATGGCAGCTACCGCGCTGCGAATGGCTTGGGTAATGTCGAATAGCAACTGGACATCGGTTAAAACGCCGCGATCGCCTCCTTTGTACACCTCGTCAATGTCGCGCCCTAAACCCTCGGCAATAATCCGCTGTAGGCTCTTGAGGCCATCTTCAGGGCGATCGAGTCCGGCAATGTTAACCAGGGTGGTGATCGCTTCTTCAGCGGTAGGAGGCTTGCCGACAACGTGCAGCCCACAGGGCAGCAAGCGCGACTCAATCTCCATTAGTTTGATGTAAACCTTGCCTACCAGGGTGTCGCGCTGCTCGGCGGTAAATTCGCTAGCATCGGTTTCGGGCAGGGTAATGTCCTTGTCCAGATTGACGATGCGACATTTATCGACAATGGCGTTGACGATGGGAACGCCACGGCCAGTATCTTTAAGGGTTTGGTAGGAAGCAATCAGTTCGCTCAGTTCCTTCAAACCCTTATACAGCCCAGCATTTTCGGCGGGAGGTGTCAGGTAGCTGATGGTTTCGGCATAGCCTCGGCGTTTGGCGATCGTGGCTTCCGACGGATTGTTAGCGGCGTAGTAATAGAGGTTGGGGATCGTGCCGATTAGATTATCGGGGTAGCAGTCGTTCGACATCCCCATCTGTTTACCCGGCATGAACTCTAGCGACCCGTGGGTGCCAAAGTGCAGCACTGCATCTGCTTTCCACAAGTGCTCTAGGTAGGTGTAGTAGGCAGCAAAGCCGTGGTGCGGACTAGCCGAGCGGGAGAATAACAGCCGCATGGGGTCGCCTTCGTAGCCAAAGGTAGGCTGAATGCCGATGAAGACGTTGCCAAAAGACTTGCCGTAGATCAACAGGCTTTGCCCATCGGTGTTGAGGCTGCCAGGTGGCGGCCCCCAGGATTCTTCCAGACGGTGAGAATAGGGCGTGAGCGATTCGTACTCTGGCACTGACATGCGATAGGCGATGTTTAGCTCTGGGCTGTTGTACTGCGCCTGAGCGTCGTGAATCACCGCTTGCATTAGTGCTTCTGCCGATTCGGGCAGATCTTCGATCTCATAGCCGTTGTTCCGCAGGGCTTGCATCACTTCGTAGATAGAGCCGAACACGTCCAGATAGGCGGCGGTGCCCACGTTGCCCTTGTCGGGTGGGAAGCTGAAGACGGTGATCGCCAAGCGCTTCTGAAGCCGAGGCTTGCGGCGCAGGTTGGCCCACTTCATAGCGCGCTGAGTAATGGCCTCGATTCGATCTTGGAGGGCGATCGCCTTCCCAGTAGCCCCGTCACGACCCGACAAAATAATCGGTTCGATTGCCCCATCCAGCTCAGGCAAGGCAATTTGCAGTGCCACTTGAATCGGGTGCAGCCCCAGATCGCTATCCTGCCACTCTTCGGTGGTTTGGAACACCAGCGGCAGCGCCACCATGTAGGGACGGTTCAGCCGTTTCAGGGATTCGATCGCCTTGGGGTGATCTTGTCGAGCGGGGCCGCCCACCAAGGCAAAACCTGTCAGCGAGATCACGACATCTACCATCGTGTTTTTAGTCAGGGGATCGTAGAAGTATGCGTCTACTGGCTTAGAGAAATCTAGCCCCCCAGCAAACACAGGGATCACTCGTGCGCCCAGAGATTCTAGCTCTTGCACAATGGCTACATAGTGAGCGTCATCTCCCGTGACCAGGTGCGTTCGTTGGAGCACCAGCCCCACGGTTGGAGCCAGCGGATCTTTCAGATCAGCCTCAATGTCGTACCGAGACCCGTGCCAGTTAAGGTATTCTTTTAGGTCTTCATACATTTGCGGCGCGAGGGGGTGCCAGACACCCATGTCGGGGTAGGTGACTGGATCGCGATACAGCAGCGGCTGATCGGGCGCTGCACCGGGCATAGTTTCCACTGTGCAATACTTATCGACCAGCATCAGCAGGAAACTTTCCAGATTTTCGGACGAGCCGCCCAGCCAGTATTGGAAGCTCATCATAAAGTTGCGAGCGTCCTGCGCCTTATCCATTGGCAGGTATTTCAGCACCTTGGGCAAGGTGTTGAGCAGCTTTAGCATGGCATCTTGAAAGCCCGCCCCAGACTTCTCTTTGCGCTTACGCATAAACTGGGCGATCGCGCTTTTCGACTGACCCAACTGCGCCATTGAGAAGCTGCCCATTTTGTTGAGGCGCATCACCTGGGGCATGGAGGGGAAGACCACGGCAACGTCGAGGCGATCGCGTACGGGTTCGACCGCGGCCACCACTTTTTCTGCTAGCTCTTCAATGAAGATCAGTGAGGCAATGAAAATATTGGCTTCGGAGACATCTTTCTGAAACGCTGCGTAATTTTCGGCGCTGCGGAGTTCTTCCAGCAGGTAACCACTAATTTCAATGGCCAGGTTGGGACTGGCATCGTTAATCGAGCGCACTGCCACAGATAGGGCACTTTGATACTGCGGCTCGAGCACGACATAGACCACCTTGATCAGCGATCGCCCCTGGAGATTATCGGGCGCAATGTGTCTGATCGTGGGCTTGACGTGTGTGAACATGCAGGCAAGCTCCTCTCAAAAGGGTTTGTAATGACGGATCTGATCGGGAATGGACAGGCTAGACGCAAAAATGATGTAGAACTCTGGCTCATGATTCGATGCCTGAGCCTAGAGATGCGTCTTTAAGAACCTTGCTTACAACACAGCGTTACATTTGATTTATATCAGAAAACCCTTGCCAAGTGAGCGATCCAGGGTCTAACTGACACAATTTGATAGAAAAAATGAGATGTTTCTTTACACTTATTTGCAAATTTTGGGGTAATCACTCAACTTTTGTTAAGTATTCGTAACCTTTTCTCTACCTTAGGGAAGATGCAAAATATAAAATATGACACCGATTTAGAAAATAGGTAGTCCTAAATTGGTAAGGATTTTTTGATGGACGGGCTTAGCCCGCCATCAAAAAACCCTTACATCAATAAGTAGGTGGGCTTAAGTACATATAAGATCCTAAAACCCTGCGCCGCCCGCTTAGCGGGCGGCGCAGGGTTTTAGGATCTGGTTTTTATTTAGGTTGAACTACTTACCACTACCAGAAAATAAATCCGACAGATGTTTCTGTGACAAGTGTTTGGATCGATACGAAAGTTGCGACACAGAAGGTAGTTCGTAAATTCGTAAAATATAGGGCGATCGCGATTTGTCTCCACGAAATCTTGAACATTACGCGCTCGTTTATGCGCTCCTCAACGGCTCGATAATTTTCTCAAGCGCCAGATGTATTCTGCATCGCGCTGAGTCGGTTGCGTCAGGCGTTCACCACTCATAACCTGTACTAACTGCCATTGCCGTTGAGCCAACCTATCTCTCAGTTGCTTAGACGTGCGGAAGATCAGCAGATCACTACCCTTGTCATGCTCTGCCTCAAATAGCGCTAGGTCAGGCGTATCGGTGTTAAGTAGCAGCAATTTGACCTTGGGATCGAGGCGATCGCTCATGGCAATCAAGTCGCCTGTGTTGGTGTAATCTTCTCCCAAATCACTAATCAGCACTGGGGCAGGCAGGCTATTGATGTAGCGGGCGATTTTGCCGTTAGAGTAGCTTAAGTCCTTGCTCCACCACGTATCGGACGCAGCGCTAACGGTGCAGGATGCAATACTACCCGCCAGCACTAGCGCTAGCACGCCCTGCCAAATCCGGCGGCCTGACCGCAGCCCCACCATTAACCAGTAGGCCACCGCCAGTTGTATCGCTGGAAAGCAAGAGATCAGATAGCGAGTAACAGCCGACCGTTTGCCGCCCTGAATTACATCGGGTAGTGCCAACAGCAAAAACGGAATCAGAGCAGAGGTGAGAATAAATAGCCAGGTAATTGGCGGTGTCCGGCGGCAAACCGTGTAGAGCGCCCAACCAATCATCACCAGAAACACGCCCCGCACCACAAACGTCCAGGGGTTGTCGAACCCAAAATCCAGATCAAAAAACAGGGATGTGAAACTCAGTGTCCACAGTTTCGCCAGATACGGCAATCCGGGCGACACGCGGCTCCAGTCTGTAGTTGCCAGTGCCCGCCCCATATTGGAAAACAACACCCATAGCCAGGGGGCATAGAGAACGAGGGCAAGGGCGATCGCCCCAGAAAATCCCTTCAGCGTTGAAACCTGGCGTTTACGCCGAAATGGATCAGGCAGCGGCATCCAAATGCGTACCAGCGCATAGGCTCCCTGGGCAATCACCGTTAGGCCAAAGAAAGGGTGGGTATAAAGTCCCAAGGCAGTGGCGATCGCATACCAGATCCAGCTCCGCCACTGCGCTAACCGCAGCGCCCGCAATAGCAGCCAGTTGCTGCCAATGATGGCGACCGTCAACAAGCCATACTGCCGTGCCGTCTGGTCAAATAAAATGTTTACAGGCGACAGTGCTAGCAATCCCATTGCCAACAGAGCCGCCATTGGTGAAGCAAATAACTCCATCCCCAACCAATACATCAGTGGCAATCCCAGCAGACTTAACACCGCCGATAAACTGCGCGTTGCCGTGTAAGAACTGCCAAATAACTGCATCCACCACCGCGACATCAAAAAGTATAGGGGCGGATGCTGCGGGTCTTCTACCGCTAGGGATTGAATCGTATCGTTAACCGTACTGCCCGGTTTGATTTGTAGAAACTTCTGTAGCGTTGACGCGTCTACTACCTGGTTTCGGAACAACTCCCGGTCAATTTGATCGCGGGTGTAGGCTGCCGCCCGCATGGTCGTGTAGACCTCATCGTGCCAATAAACTTTGTAATCTAGCCGAAAAAACCGGAAGAATAGCCCTAACAGCACTACTGCCAGAATCACGCCCAAAAAACTGGGGGTAAGAAATTCCGCTCGTTTGAACTGATAGCGATTCATTCAGAGAGTCTCACAGCGTAAGCTTCTCAGTTTACCGGAACATTGCCGGAGAAAATATCAGGGCTAGACAAGATTAGAGCTAGACAAGAGTGAGTCTAAACTTATTCAAGGCATTCTAACGGCATCACCATGACCAACCAAGCCCACCCAACAGACATCCTCATTCTCTCAAATGGCCCTGGAGAAGTGACAACTTGGGTGCGTCCTGTCGTTAAGGCGCTACGGCAGCAATTGGGAAACGATCGCCAGCTCGTACGACTATCACTGGTGCTGTCACCCTGCGCCAATGCTAGCGGCAAAGAAGTGGCGATCGCCCGTACCTATGCCGAACTCGATCGCGTCCAAGCTGCCGATCAGTTCTTCCCGTTTTTGTTTTGGGGAAAAACCCAGGAAAACTGGGACTGGCGCGATCGCGGTGTTGTCGTATTTCTCGGCGGCGATCAGGTTTTCCCGGTTGTGATTGGCAATCGCCTGGGCTACCGCACTGTTGTCTATGCTGAGTGGGAAACCCGTTGGCACCGCTGGATTGATCAATTTGCCGTGATGAACCAATCATTGAGCGATCGCGCTCCCTACCAACACGCCCATAAATTCACCGTTGTTGGCGATTTAATGGCAGAAGCAGGACGCAAAGATGTAGGCGACATAGAAACTGAAGCAGTAGGGATGGATACAGGACGCAACTTTGCCTCTATCCCTACTCCCTCATCCTTTCTGATTGGTCTTCTACCTGGTTCTAAGCCAGCTAAGCTGGCTCAAGGAGTACCGTTGACCTTGGCGATCGCCCAGCACCTTCACGCGGCGTTGCCCCAAGCTCGCTTTGCTATTCCTGTTGCACCCACTCTGAATGTGTCTACGTTGGCAACCTATGCTGACCCAGAAAAGAATCCTGTAGCCCTTTACTTTGGCGACGTTAGCGCCACCCTAGTTACCGAAAATGGGCAGTCCGTTCTGAAAACAAATGGCGGTCTGACGATTCCTCTCTATACCGACTTTCCCGCCTATGACCTACTGAGCCAGTGTGCTCTCTGCTTGACGACGGTGGGTGCCAACACCGCCGAATTGGGTTCCTTGGCGGTACCGATGCTGGTGCTCTTGCCTACTCAACAACTTGATGCCATGCGCGCCTGGGATGGTTTGCCAGGATTGTTAGTCAACCTACCTGGCGTAGGCTCTGGGTTAGCCAAATTGGTGAACTGGTGGTTTCTCCGTAAACCTCGACTGCTGGCGTGGCCGAATATCTGGGCTGGAGAGGCGATCGTTCCCGAATTAGTTGGAAATCTGGAGCCTGAAACCGTTGCGGCGATCGCCCTTGACCTTATCACTCATCCCGAAAAACTCACCGCTATTCGTACCAAACTGCGTCAGGTTCGCGGCGAACCGGGAGCAGCCACCAAATTGGCGCAGTTAGTCGTGAAGCTGCTCTAAAAGCAATTGGGTAGTGGTATTGATGTAAGGATTTTTTGATGGGCGGGCGAAGCCCGCCCATCAAAAAATCCTTACCAATTTAGGACTAAGTAGGTGGGCTTAATTAACTTTAGTTTGGACTAACTTTGAAGAGAGAGGCAGTCAATGAGAGCCACCGACTGCCGTAAGGTCAATGAAGTATTCATCACATTGACCTCATGATTTTCA
>Ga0105046_10008901_pt1 | contig 15758 bp, 14 predicted proteins | sample MAT03_FD_78385 | JGI IMG/M metagenome (GOLD analysis project Ga0105046, IMG submission 78385) | Freshwater microbial communities from Lake Fryxell liftoff mats and glacier meltwater in Antarctica - MAT-03 (megahit assembly) | ecosystem: Environmental > Aquatic > Freshwater > Ice > Liftoff...
ATACAATCTTTGAAACGCGATTTTTAGATGAACACCCTGATATTGAGAATTTTGATGTTTTTATTTCAACGGGAGGTCCCGGAGATCCATTTGATGGGTCAGGAACTTCCTGGGAAGAAAATTACTTTAGAATGCTGGACCAGATTCAAGTGATTAATAACGAGCACTCAGGTCCTAAAAAATACATCTTCTCCATTTGCCATTCATTTCAATTGATGTGTCGATATTTCAATATCGCTACGGTGAACAGGAGACAGAAAACATCATTTGGTGTTTTTCCATGCCATTTTACACCTGAAGGTGAAACTGAACCAATTTTTAGTGGATTATTTGATCCATTCTATATTGTGGATAGCCGTGAATGGCAATGCGTTGAGCCAAATTATGATCGAATTAAGCAACTTGGCATTTCTATTCTTTCATTGGAGAAGTTTCGGCCTCATGTTAATCTGGAACAAGCTTTGATGGCAATCCGGGTTACTCCCTATTGGGTTGGTTCCCAATTTCATCCGGAGGCTGATCCAGCGGGTATGAGAGTTTATTTTGCCCAGGAGGATAAAAGGCAACAAACCATTCAACAGCATGGATCAGAAAAGTTTTATGCTATGCTGGATCATCTGGAAGATCCTGACCACCTCTGGAATACAAACCATTGTATTCTCCCCAATTTTTTGAAATCAGCTGTAAAAAATTTGTATCAGGAGTCGGTGCTTTGTTGATTATGTTCTAGTCAACCGCAATCACCAGGTATTTAGACAAACTCCAGAATTTATCGGGATACGATATTTTCAAATAGAATTGGCCCTCTTTAGCGATGAAAAAGTAGGAATCAGATGGATGTGTAGAAATTACTTTTTTCTTCTTGTATCTACCAATCAGCAACATCTGGTCTTTTTTCTGATTTAAAATTTTCATTCTATCCCCTCCCAGTTTTTCTCCAAGAATCTTGACAGTGCCCAGTCCGACAAATCCACCTTCTTTCTTAATAATCCCTGCACTTTCCAATTCTTTGGTCGTCCCTCTGATATAAAATACCTTCTGGAGTTCTTCTTCTTTTAGAGCGATTATCTGTTCTTGCTTTTGCAGTTTCTGATTTTGCATGGCCAATAAAGTGTCTTTTTCTTTTAGGATTGATTCCTTATACACCATGGCAGACTGTAAATTCTTTACTTCGAGTTTTAAACTTGAAAGCTCTTTTTCCAAAATTAGTATCTCTCCCTCTTTTACCTGAAGAGTTTTCTTCATTGAAGAAATAATCATTTTCAGATTCTCGTTTCCGGAGCCGTTTTTTAGCTTTTTTTCAAGAGCTTTAATTGAATTATGGTTTTGATCAAGGGCAATGTATATATCTGCTATTAAGCTATGAATTCTCTCTTTTTGTTTTGTGAAATCCTTATTACCCATTCGGAGTATTTTGGATTTATTCGTATCGATGGCAGATAAATTCTGTTCAACATGGTCAAATTCAGTCGCAATTTCTTTAACCTCCAATTCCTTGGCTTCGAGGATGTTGACCAAAGAATCCCTGTCCAACGCAATTTTTTGATACTCTTCAGATTCTTTCACATCTCTGCACGATGAAAAAATCAAAAAGGTAATCGAAATGAATATTTGAGTTATCTGTCGCATATAAAAAAGAAAAGGAGGCTGTGCCCCCTTTTCAATTCATTTTTTTTAGTTTATCGAACAATAAATTTCTTTGTAGCAGTTCCGGTTTCGTGTGAAACAGAATAATAATACAGGGCAGGCTTCAAACCTTCGAGACTTACCAGAATGGTTTGTTTTCCTTTTTTACCAATGATATTCTTTTTAAGGACTTCCCTTCCCATTGCATCTTTTACTGAGAAAGAAACCATTCCTTCTTTACGCAACGAAAATGAGATGGAGGTTGATCCTGTTGCCGGATTCGGAACATTTTGATCCAATGAAATCTGAGGAAGTTTGACAATTCCATTAACCGCCACAGCTAGAGGGTCACCAATCAGTCCTAGAGCAACATCTATTGAATCTTTTCCTCTATTTTCTCCATAGACGCCTCCTGTGAGTTCCAGAGATCGGCCAGAGGCAGGGAATCCAGGTTTGTAAACCTCAGCGAATGGGGAATTCCATACAAAACGGGTTTTATTGTTATGGACGGCTCCTACATAAATTCTTGCTCCGTTATACCAGGAGAAGGGTGTAGGTAAGGTTCTTTTAAAACGAATAATTGAATTGAGGACCGCACCACCTGTTGATAATTCTTCTCCTACTACTTCATGCTCATAATCATTTGATGTAGCGATGGTAAAGCTATCAATTAATGTTCCGATAGCACCGTTAGGACCATCTCCTGCATAGACTTCAATTCTTGTATTTGTCAATGAATCCTGAACTCCGAGGATGTTTACAGATGCCCATCCATCAATATCAGGCCATACAAGATCGGCAGATATTTTTGAAATAACCATTGGCTGATAAGGAGGATCGAAAACCATTCCTGAATTTGGACTTTGAGAAGTGTTCGTAAGAGTTCCGGGTGTTGCAGCAGTGAATTTTAAATCAACAGAACCTTGCGTTGAATCCAATACAACCAATTTTGTATATTTTTCATTGTTCCCTGAATAAGCATCTCCGGTTGTTGAAGTATTTAACCGCACTTTAAAACTACCCGCTGTATCACCTGGTAAAAGTGGATCCGGGAAATTCAGAATCTTTTCTTCTCCTTGTTGCAATGAATCGATCAGGACTGTTTTATTATAAATAGCATTGTCATAATAATCTGAAACAATGATGCGTGCAGTAATAGGTGTCTTAACCTTTACAGTTCCTGCGTTTCTCACATAAGCCGTAATAGTTTTTGGAATACCCTTGAAAGCAGTTCCTCCTTTATTATCGAATGTGAAAATCGCTTTTGCCTGTACATCTTTAAATGTATACGTTGAAGAAAGCGGATAGTTCACTTTAACAGCAGACAGTGCCGGTGGCAATGGTATTGTAGTAGCTGCTTTCCTTCTCCATCGAAGCCCCATTCCGCCATTCACGTTTTCCATACCTTGGGTAAGAACGCCTGCACTACCAGTGAACCAAGGACCCACTGAGATTTTGTAGTTTATCTGTATATTATTTGTTGCCGCATCCAAAATCACTTGAAAGCTATTCATGCCAGTGGCCTCTGCATCATCACTTCCTACTCCATTATTCCAGAAACGGACACTGTCGTAGGTAATAATAAATTTGGAGTCAATTGTCTGATACAATACTTTAGCACCTGGCAGTTGCTGTCCGGTAGCATGACTAATAAATGTGAGGTCAGATAAAAACGGGGCAATAAAATTTCCTTTTCCGTCGCCTTGAAATGGAATTGTTGGCATTCCAGTCCCACTTTGTGCAATCAGTGAATTATCTCCAAACATGATATAACCATTGCTGCCTATGTAGCATGAATTGTATGTATTCCAATAATATTTGAAATCAATGCCCAATGGAAAGGGTCCAATAATATTGTCATCGCCAAGGCCGGTTACTTTTGTTCCGGTTGAAGAAATATCAACCCATTCATAGGTGGCTGGAGTAGTGGCATTTGCGCTGGTAAAAAATCGATAACCAAAGGCGTCAGCCCCTGTGTTTATGACTTGTGCCTGAACGGTGCTTACCGAGCTTAAAAACAAAAAACTAAGTAGATAAAAGTAAATTTTCATGGTTGTTTAAACATTGCTTTAGGGCGCAATATACAGGCATTTCCTAAAGTATTAAGAGGCTTAATTTAAATCGGAGAAATTTTATATTGCAATCCGGAGAAATACTGCTTTTAAATTTGGAAGCACCTATTCACTACTTTCTCCAATAGAATTGATTTCTTCTGTTATTTCCTTCAGATCAGGTAACTGTGCTAAACTGTTAATACCAAAATAATCCATGAAACGCTTACTGGTTCCATACAACACGGGCCTGCCAGGTTGTTCTGATTTTCCAAGGATGACAATCAATTCTTTCTCTAAAAGTTTTTGGACAGCATAATCGCAGTTTACACCCCTTATAATTTCTATTTCCGGTTTAGAAACGGGTTGTTTATATGCGATTATAGACAGCGTTTCAAGTGAAGATGTTGATAGTTTTTTTTTAATCTTTTGTTTCCAGACAAACGATATAGAGGATTGAAATGAAGGCTTTGAAAGAAATTGGAAGCCTCCACCTGATTCCAGAAGCTCAAAAGAATAGTTTTCATTTTTAAACCGGGCTATCAGCACATTAATGCCTTTATTAACAACCTCTTCTGTGATCTCTGTTTGGAAATGATGGGATAATCCCTGACTGATCTCTTCTACAGTTACAGGCTCTGAGGCGCAAAAAATAATTGCCTCTATATGAAGTTCAAGATTATCCAGAGTGTTGTTTTCTTATTTTCCCAGTTTGGATTCTATAGTATGCTGAGTGTGTGGAACCGCTCTTAATCTTTCTTTCGGAATCAGTTTTCCGGATTGAATGCAAATTCCATAGGTTCCATTCTTAATCCTGATTTGGGCCAGTTCTAATTGCGTAGTAAATTTTTGAAGTCTTGAGGCCATTTGATTGAGGTGTTCTTTTTCTGCTGTTTCTGCCCCATCATCCAAAGAAAGGTAGCCACTTCCTGTTAAATCTGTACCTGTATCGTTTTTTCGACTTAAACTTTCCCGGATGTAGGCAAGTTCTTTTTTGGCATTATTAAGCTTTTCTGCAATTATTTCTTCAAACTCTTTTAGTTCGTCGTCGCTGTATCGAAGTTGGGGCTCGGTTGTGGTCATTTTTCAGTTTGACTTTAAAAAGTTTCGCAAAACTAATAAAAAACCATTCAATATATTGCCTTACCATAAATTCGGAAAATGTTGAATCAGGGGGGCGTTGAACAGGAAGAAATATTCCGGATTATTCTGTTTTGGCTTAATCTAATTTTGAGTGTTCTTTTGCATGAGTAAAATTCAATGCAGATTCGTCGGAAAAATAGCCCAGGCAACCAAATTGCAGGATATCTGAACACCACAATGTCAATAGCCTATCTATGTTGTGGTTTTTACATTTTGGTAAGTTCAAATTCGGGTAAATTAATTCCTGCGGAATTTAGATTACCTGTTTCCGTTTTGTTAATTGTTTATGGATTTTTTCGAATATATAGAGCGTATAAACAATTGGCTTAAAATTGTATTCAATGAAACTTTCACATCGTTATCGCTATCTGAGTTTACTTTTGATATTTGTTCACTTCATTGGGTGTACCGATAAAGGTAAAAAAAGTCCCACCGATACCCCAACCCAAGGAAAGATACATATAGCTGTAGACGAGGCATTTCTGCCATTAATGGCTACTGAAATTACGGCATTTCAAGGGCTGTACACAAAGGCTAAAATAATTCCACACTATGTGAGTGAAAAGGAGGCCTTTCATTTGCTTTTGGAAGATTCAGTAAGGATGGTGGTAACATCTCGTTATTTTAGTGAAGAAGAAAAAGCGTATTTTAAAGCCAAAACCATCACACCAAAAAGCCTGAAGATAGCTACAGATGCTTTGGGAGTTGTGTTGAATCTGGGAAATCCGGATTCTATGTTGACTAAGAAACAGTTGGTATCAATTCTTACCGCACCAGATTTTACATGGAACAAATTAAGTGGCAAAGGCAGTAAATTGAAACCAGAAATTGTTTTGGATAAAGAAGGAACCAGTAACTATTATGGAGTTCTCAAATTATTGCAGTTGAAAGAAGATCAGTTGAATATTAAAAAAGTATTTGTAGGAGGAGATCGGGAGATTATTAATTACGTTAATCTTCATCCGGCAGCCATCGGTTTTATGGGCGTCAACTGGATAAGTGACGAAGACGATCCAACACAAACCAAGTTCTTAAATGGTATCAGAGTAGCCTACCTCATGCCGGATTCTATTGAAAAACGGTTTTATGCGGATCCGCTTCAAGTTTCAGAAGAATTTTACCAACCGTTGCAAGCCTACCTTGCACAAGGATTTTATCCGCTCACAAGGGATGTGATTGTTTGTAGTCGAGAAGCCAGAAGTGGGTTGGGAACTGGTTTTACGGCCTGGCTAGCCTCGGATAAAGGGCAGCGAATCGTTTTAAAAGCAGGCCTCCTGCCAGCTACCATGCCAATTAGAGTTGTCAAAATTAGAAAGGATAATGATTTAACAAATTGAATTCGATCTGATCCGTTTCATTGTTTATTGGAAGTCCTTAGTTTTGCAGTCTTAATCATTTAAAAAGAGAATCTATTATAATTTAGTATGAGTAAAATATTTTGGGTATTAATCGTTTATTGTTTGCCTTTTGCCTTCGAAGGGAGGTCTCAAACGGTTGCGGATGGCCTGCGATTTATTGATAACGAACAATACATCAATGCCGGAAAAACATTTAAAACATTAGTCTCCAGCCAACCAACCGCTGCAAACTATTATTATTTGGGGCATTATTATTTGATGATTGAAAGGTTGGATTCTGCACAAGGTTCATATGCAGATTCGGCTAAATTTATGTTTGAGAAGGGTGTATCAATCGATCCTAAATTCAACTTAAACTATGTAGGATTAGGTACTTACGAAGTTTTTAAAGAAAGGGTAGGGCAGGGGAAGATACTTATTGATAAAGCTGTAGCTGCTTCAAAAAGTCGGGATGCTGAATTGTTATACAGGGCAGCTGAGGCATATGTTGTTTACCCAAACAATGATGCACTTGAAGCAAACAAGCTGTTGGATATTGCAATCAGAATCAATAAAAACAATGCTGACTATTTTAATCTGAAAGGCGATGCATTTATGTTGAAAAATGAAGGCTCTGCTGCGGCGAATAATTATGATCAGGCTAAAAGAATATCTCCGAACTCTGCAAAAGCGTATATTAACTATGGCAATATTCTGATCAGAGCAAAGAGTTACCAAAAAGCCCTTGACTCGTATCTCGAAGGGATGGCAAAAGATTCGATGTATGCTCCGGGATATCGCCAGTTAGGTGAATTGTACTACAAAGCCGGAAAATTTGATAACGCAGTAGAGGCCTATTCAAAATACGTCCGGCTGACGGACGAACGACCTGTTAATCAATACAGATATGGAGCATTTCTGTACTTGGCAGGGAAATACGATGATGCGATATCCGCGTTAAATTCTCTTCCTGAAACGTATGAAAATGGCTTCCGATTTCGGTTGTTGGCTTATTGTTACGCTGAAAAGCAGATGCCAGCTGAAGGACTTGCCAACATTGAACTTTTTATGAGCAAAACGGATTCCAGTAAATATCTGGCATCCGATTATCAATACTATGGAAAACTACTGATTGAAACTGGTAAAGATACCAGTTTGGGTTTGTACCAATTATCAAAAGCAATTGACCGGGATTCAATAAAGATTTCATTGATTTCAGAATTTGGCAAGAAATTTTTTGATGCCAAACGATTTATCCGGTCTGCAGAGGCATATTTAATTGTAATTGAAAAAGGAAAGAAAACCAGCCAGGATTTTTTTAACCTTGGAAATGCCTATTATTTTGGGAAGGAATATGTTAAAGCCGATACAATCTATTCTCAACTGCTCAGAATTCAGCCACAGTCATTAATGGCAAACTTGTTTAAAGCTCGCTGCATTGGTTTGGAAAAATTAGATTTTGATCAAAGTAAAGGAATCGCAAAGCCTTATTATGAGAAATTTACATTGCTGGTTACTCCGGAAAATGTTGAAAAATATAAGAAACAATTGATCGAAGCATACAGTTATCTAGGTTCCTATTATGCCGTTCGAAAAGATGTTCCTCAGGCTCATGCATCATGGAAAAAGGTGCTGGAATTTGATCCTGAAAACAAAAAAGCAAAAGACGGTTTGTTAATCAAATAGAGCCTTTATATTTGAAGCAATTACTTTAATTCAATTCAACAAAAATGCCATTTCAACTTCCACCACTTCCATATGCTAATAATGCATTGGAACCCAATTTTGATGCTCAAACCATGGAAATTCACCATGACAAGCATCATGCCGCTTATGTAACTAATCTGAATAATGCCGTTGCCGCAGTTCCAGGATTAGACGTCGAAACCATTGAAGAGCTGATGGTTAAGGTAAGTAAATACGCACCAGCAATACGAAATAATGGAGGTGGCCATTACAACCATTCCCTTTTCTGGAAACTATTGAGTCCAAACGGAGGAGGGCCTCCAAGTGGACGATTAGCAGAGGATATCAATGCTACTTTTGGGAGTTTTGATAAATTTAAAGAAGAATTTTCAAAGGCAGCAGTGAGCCGATTTGGCTCCGGTTGGGCATGGCTAATAGTATTGGATGGTAAACTCACCATTACTTCTACTCCGAATCAGGATAATCCGATCATGGATGTTGCTGAAGTAAAGGGGGCTCCAGTCATCGCATTGGATGTTTGGGAACATGCTTATTATTTAAAATATCAAAATAAAAGAGCCGACTACATTAATGCTTTCTGGAACCTGATTAACTGGGAACAGGTCAATGTATTGTATGCATCAGCGAAGTAAAAACAAAAGATAAAAAAGAAAAGGCTGGTTCGAAATCCAGCCTTTTCTTTTTTTAGGTGAAACCATTTCTCATTTGATTTCTTTTTCAAGAAGCATGGCTGCTTCAATTGCTTTGTCCATGTTATAGTATTCCCATTCTGCAAAACGACCCAACAGGTAAACATTCTCTTCCTTTAAATTTTCTCTGGCAGAATCAATAAGATTTTTTGTGTCGGGCATGTGCATTATGTAAGAGTTTGGTTCGTAATTCCAAGCCAAAGGTTTTAAATTTCCAGGTAGTTTTGTGATCTGAGCCGACATATATTCAAAACTATATTGACCCGAGAACTCCACAACGCAGGTGTGCCTGTTAGAACCCCGGTTATTCGTTGGAGAAAAAGTTCCTGTATAAATTATCCGGTGGGCTTTAATAGCAGGATCGGGTAAATACAACCACGAAACATCGCCGGGATCTGTTTCACAAAAAAGATTCGATGTTCCGTTCGAAGTTAAACTTCGTACTGCTTCAGTAATTCTTTGTATTTTTTGCGAATCAGGAAACACTTTGTCTAGTTTTCGGATATCGCCTGTATATACTATTTTATCAAAAGGTCCTATATCTCCGATCCAATATTTCCCTTTATTTACCTTGATATTATTCACTTCGGTATTGTATTGAATGTCTAATCCTTCACTGAGCCTGTCAGCAATAAATTGAGATCCTCCTTCTTTCGCATAATAAAAGGTAGCATGCACCATTTCAGTTTCTTCCTGTACAATAATGTTACTTAGTAGCATTTCCTTCAGGTTGGGCATAGGCAACTTTCCTTCAAGCCAGGCCAGAGGAATGTTTGAAAGGTCTGTATTCCAGATTTTCTCATTATAGGGCCTGAAATAATTCTCGTACAGAGTTTCTCCAAAATTTGATTTCAGGAATTCTCCAAAATTAGGGAAAGAGAACGGGTCTTTAGGCTGTGTATCTTTTGCAAGAAACTCATCCAGAACGGCTGAAACGATTTTTTTGTCAAGCTGATGGAGATAATTTTCAATTGGATATCCTATGAGTTTCCCATCAAAAAGGATTTTTGCATTACGCCGGGCTTTGAGAAATTCATTATCCCGATCAAAAAAACTCCAGAACCAATCGAGTACTTCTTTATTTCTTGAATTGAAAACGTGGCCGCCAACCCTGTGGAAAAGATTGTCCTGAATACGGTCGCATTTTACAAGACCACCTGGTTTTGAAGAAGCATCAAATAGAGAAACTGAGTGATTTTTACCAAGAATCTGAGATGCGGATAAACCTGAAATACCAGCTCCAATAATTGCTATTTTAGCCATGTTAAAGTTTTTGGATAATTTTAGAATATTCTATTTCTGAATCGGAAACTCCATGCATAGGTTCCCATAATGATTTTGTTTCCCGTCGTTTGCTCCAGTTGTAAAACCTGTAATACCATCTCCACAGCGAATCAAAACTCTCCAAATACCCTTGAAATTTTCGGGTGTCGAAGACCTTATTTTTGATAAAGGAATAGTTCTGGTAAAACCGTCCCCGGAAAAGGCCCTTACTTAAAAAATCGGCTTGTGCTGAATGCAGGAGTGAATTCATTTGGATCAGGACTTCCATTTTGTCAATTGCTCTGCTTGACCCAAGTGTAGCCATATCCGTGCTTTGTTTGCCATGCTGCCGGTAAATAACGGCTTCATCATGTACATGAATAATTCCGGGATTATTCATGCTTAAAATAAACAAGTAAAGGTAATCTTCGTGTGTAATGAGCGACTCGTTCCAGGAGGGACAATTTTCAAGGAATTCCTTTCTGAATAAGCATGCCTGGGTAATGGTATTCCAGCCACGCAACATCCATTCAGTAAGACTTCTATTGTTTGGCAATGCGCTCCATTGCATGATCACATCTTTTTGTTCCCAGCCAATTTCATTTTCAAAGGCTTGAACATAAGGACCATAGGCCATATCCAATCCAGTTGATTCCAACGCCAAATACTGTTTTTCAAGTTTCTGGTGTGTCATTAAATCATCCGAATCAAAAAACTGAATGTATTTACCGGTTGCAACAGATAAACCCAGATTCCTTGCGGCTCCTGGCCCGGACCCTTTATTGTTAAGAAATATACATTCTGTGAGGTAGTCAAATATGACCAATTTTATTTCGTCGGTTGAGTGATCGTCGATCACAATGATCTCATCGGGCTTCTTACTTTGAGAAAGCAGATTGTCCAATGTTTTTCGGAGCAGGGCTGCCCGGTTTTTTACGGGTATAATGACAGAAATTTCATTCACAGTATTTTTCCTCCGGCAGATTGGTCGGTTAATGCACCATCTTTCATTTCTAAAATCCGATCCGCAACTGCTGCTAATGCCAGATTGTGGGTTACAATAATAAAGGTTTGATTTAGTTCTTTGCGGAGCTCAAGAAAAACCTGATGCAAATCAGTTGCATTTTTACTATCAAGATTACCAGTTGGTTCATCGGCAAGAATAATCGCTGGTTTATTTAACAAAGCTCTTGCAATAGAAGTTCGTTGCTGCTCTCCTCCAGAGAGTTCAGATGGTTTATGATGAATGCGATCGGCTAATCCCAGTCGTTCTAAGAGAGTGATAGCTTCCGATTTCACGGATTTGTCTCCACGACCTGCTATCCAGCCAGGCATACATACATTTTCTAAAGCCGTAAATTCAGGTAAGAGGTGATGAAACTGAAAAACGAATCCTATATGTTTATTTCGAAAAGCAGCGAGCGATTTGGGCGGAAGTCCAAGAGGATTTTTTCCTAAAATTTCAAGATTACCCGCATCGGGTTTGTCTAATGTTCCCAGTATCTGAAGCAGTGTGCTTTTGCCCGCACCGGAGGGTCCGACAATAGTAACCAGTTCTCCTTTCGGGATTTCAATATCCACAGATCGTAAAACCTGAATATTACCATACTTTTTAGCCAGCTTTTTGCCAATGAGGACCATCGCAGCAAAAATAGAGACAGTTTCCGGATTTGAACAGGATTTGATTTCCACTACACCATGTTAGGTTTATAAATCAAGACAAAAATGATTTTACTTTAATTTATGTGATGGAATGCTGTGACCAATCTGCATTAAGCGTTACCTCGATATTATTTTTTTTAATGTAATATTTAATTGGGTATTTTAGTAATTGAAAGCAATGAATTAACTTTTAACGTGTTTTTAGCATGATTTGTCTTCATAACACTTATACTCGACCTAAGAATAAATTTTAAATTTATGTAAGGTTTATTTGGTTAGTTATTTTTTATTTCTATGTTTGTTCTAAACAATTCCTGTATTCATCCAAAAAATCAAAAAAAATGAAAACACTTTTTAGTCGAAAATTTGCGAGTGCCGCTGCACTCACAATGGCTTTGTCAATTACTGGCATGGCTCAAGTTACCTGGACTGCTAAATGCTGGAACCAAGGTCCAACCAGAGATGGTAGCCCAATACCTTTAAACCGGAGTATACCCCAGGCAGCTGAAGTAGCTCAGGGCGTGGCCGCTGGAATAGGAGATTTTTATTCTCTTGGCTCAGGTGGTTATATTATCCTTGAAGCAAGCGATAAGTTTGGACCAAGTCTTACAATCTCTGAAGTCACTTTTGGAAATCCTCCTTGTGGCACCTACAGAGAAAAAGCAGATGTTTACGTTTCTCAGACGGGTCTTGGCTGGGTATTTCTTAAAACGGTTTGCCATGACGATGCAATTGCAAATCTTGGTGCATTGTCTTGGGCTAAATATGTCAAGATAGTCGATAAAACAATCAATGTGGCTGATCCAACTCCAGGACCAAATGATGGAGTAGATTTTTTTGATGTTGATGGTTTGGTAGCAGAAGCTTATCCTGAAAATACGATTCCTCTTCAATGTACAGCAACTTCACAGGGAAAATCCTGGGATGGAGTTACTAATGTGCACCCATTGCGCTCATTTGAGGCAAAAGGCAGGGTTCTTGAGGGTTTAATAGTGCCTCATACGATCAATACAAATCTCAGGGATAATTCAAAGCAGATGAATTTTTTCTCTTTGGGTTTTGGTGGAGAGATGTGTTTTGGATTTGATCCTGTTATAGTTGATCTATTGGGCGATGATTTCCAGATTTTTGAAACTACCTGGAGGCGTAATGGAAGCAACGTAAATGGCTGTACACAGGATTATCCTGAGAAAGCTGAAATTTATGTTTCAACCGATGGCAATGCCTGGGTTTTTGCAGGAATTCAATGTAAAGACTATGGTTCCACATCGGGTAAAGCAAATGGATATTTCGACATTAATGGCCTGGTTCCGTTTGTTAAGTATTTGAGAATTAAGGATATTACGGATAAAACTAAGCATAAGAAAGGTTCGGATGCATTCGATGTTGACGGAATCCGTACGATTTATGATTTCAGCGCTACAACTCCAGAGAATTTCTCCTGCGAAAACCAGGCAGCAAGAAAGTCGGTAGGATCGGATTTATTCGATCAACCGGTTATGGATGGAGGTGTTCCAGAAGAAATGGAATCAATGACTGTGGTAGGAAATCCAGTGAGTGATAAACTTACTGTTCGATTTGTAGTTGGAGAAGAAGGAGGTATGGAATTTATAATTCGTGATTTCACAGGTCGTGAGGTTTCAACTACTCCGTACATTGGTTCAATTTATTCAACTGATGAGCTTTCTATTCCAACCGATAAACTTCCTTCCGGAAATTATCTGGTCACACTTAAGTCTTCAACCTATAAAGAAGTAGTCCGTTTTGTTAAAAAATAAAATTCACTTTCAGGAATTGTAAAAAGAGGAAGCCAGCTGAAAAGTTGGCTTCCTCTTTTTTATTTCATCCATCCTGTTCTGAAGGTATTTTTCTAAGATGATATTGTTCTTTTCACGATTTTTTTGAAGTTGCATACATGGAAAATATACCAGTTTCAACTTCAATCCTGTTCATTTTAACCACTGGATCAACCTTTGTTTTTCTGCTTTCAGCCATCAGGAAAACCGGAGCTTCTTCCTGGATCGTACCAGCCCTTGGAATTTTCTGGTTGGGTCTTCAGGCAGGTTTAAGCTTGAATGGATTTTATTATTCGGATCCAAACTCGCTTCCACCCCATTTTCCTCTTTTAATCATTCCACCTTTTTTTCTGATTGCTTCCTTGTTTCTTAACCAGTCAGGCCGGGATTTTATTGACAAACTTCCTCTAAAAACACTCACCTGGATCCATGTAGTACGAATTCCTGTTGAACTCGTTCTTTTCAGTTTGTTTTTGCATCTGGCAATTCCCGAATTAATGACCTTTGAAGGGCGAAATCCGGATATCCTCTCAGGAATTACAGCTCCTTTTGTTGTTTGGTTTGGGCTGAAACAGAAAACGATTAGTCGAAACGGATTGCTGCTCTGGAATTTTCTGGCACTCTGTCTTTTGATCAATATAGTTGTCAATGCCATACTTTCAGCTCCGATTGTTTTTCAACAGCAAGCCTTTGATCAACCCAATATTGCGGTTCTATACTTTCCATATTGTTGGTTGCCTTCTTTTATAGTTCCGGTTGTTTTTTTTAGCCATTTGGTTTCAATCCGGCAAATCTGGATGGCGAAATAAAATTCGTTTTTAACCATTAATTTTAATCCTCCATTTCTGAATAAATCATAATCCCTAATGAAAAAACGTGTGATCATCGCAGGTGCCAGCGGAATGATGGGCCAACTATTGTTTCAGTTATGTCTCCAAAGTCCGGAGATTGAAACCTTAACATCCATTGTTCGAAAAGAAGGATCGATTAAGCATCCCAAACTGATTGAAATTATTCATTCTGATTTTCTTGATTTCACATCCATCCAATCTGCTTTTGAAGATCAGGATGTGTGCTTTTTCTGTCTCGGAGTGTATACTGGTCAGGTTTCGCCAGCCGAATTTCACACCATCACCGTAGATTATACCCGTGCTTTTGCGGAGATGCTTCGAAGGAAAAGCAAGAAAACCTCGTTTGTTTTTCTAAGTGGACAGGGAGCCGATTCTTCCGAAAAAAGCCCGGTTATGTTTGCCAAAGAAAAAGGCATTGCAGAAAACATTCTTATTTGCCTTTCCTTTGATAAACTGTGCATCGTTCGACCAGGTTATATTTATCCCAGCTCACCCAGAAAAGAGCCGAATCTAAGCTACGTCATTTTTAAATTTTTGTATAAATACCTGGCAAGATTTGTATATTCAAACATTGGTTTGACTTCTGAAAACCTAGCAAGTGCGATGTTTTTTGCGGGATTAAAAGGGGCCCATAAGCTTATTCTGGAAAATAAAGATTTGCGAAGTTTTGACGAGAAATCCGGTGGGTTCTTAAATCAGTAATCGGAAAAGGATAGGCAATTAAGAGCTGACGGGTATTAAAAACCTGTCAGCTTGGGTATTTGGTTGTAGCAAGGTCGGGAAAAATAATCCGGTTATGCAACAGAAAAAATGAACTCATTATTTTCATCCAAAGAAATTGGCCTTTTGGATTAAAAATCAGATCGTTTTTTTTGGATTCCTCATGCTATTCTACTTATTCAGATTCCCATTTCATTTCCATCCCCCACCAAGTGCTTTATACAATACGGCAGAAGATTGAAATCGTTTTTTCTGAATGGTAATTAGTTCCAGTTGGGAGCGCAAGGCGTTTTGCTGCACAAACAAAACTTCCAGATACGTGGCTTGCCCTGTGCGGAAGAGGTCGTTTGAAATTTCTATGGACTGTGTCAGTGCATTTGCTTCGGTTGTTTTCAGCTCGTTGATTTGTTGAAGTTTACGAATGTTTCTCATTTCGATGTCTGCTTCTGCAAAAGCATTCAATACCGTTTTCTGGTACTGATACAATGCCTCCAGTTGGCTTGCCTTGGCTGCCTGGAAATATGCTTTAACGGCACTTCGGTTTAGCAACGGTGCAGCAAGGCCACCGATCAGAGAATAGACATACGATTCCGGCGTTTTTAGAAAATAAGATGGGTCAAACGCTTGGTAACCCAATGAACCAGTGAGGTTGAGCGATGGATAAAAGGCAGCTTTGGCTGCATTTACGTCAAAATGAGTGGCTGCCAGCCCAAATCCAGCCATTCTGATATCTGGCCGGTTTTCCAGTAAGGCAACGGGCAAACCCGATTGAATCGCAACGGGTAAATCGGAAGTCAATTGTTGTTTGTTGCGCTCTACAGTTTGGGGAAATCTTCCCAATAAGAGGTTGATATAGTTTTCATTTTGAACCACCCGCTGCACTACTTCCAGTTGAAGTGCTTTAGAATTGGCC
>Ga0105046_10008903_pt1 | contig 15755 bp, 11 predicted proteins | sample MAT03_FD_78385 | JGI IMG/M metagenome (GOLD analysis project Ga0105046, IMG submission 78385) | Freshwater microbial communities from Lake Fryxell liftoff mats and glacier meltwater in Antarctica - MAT-03 (megahit assembly) | ecosystem: Environmental > Aquatic > Freshwater > Ice > Liftoff...
CACTCGCGATGGGAATCTTGGTTGGCGTAACGACAATGATGGCCAATGCGGCTGGGCCGGTTTTCGCAATCTATTTATTGTCGTTATCAGTCCCCAAAATGGAGTTTGTTGGGACGGGTGCCTGGTTCTTCTTGTTACTGAACAGTTTGAAGCTGCCCTACAGCTATCAAATGGGTTTGATCCGATTAGAAACACTCACGATCAACCTTGTTCTAATCCCTCTGATACCGATTGGCTTGCTCATTGGAAAAGCCATTGTTGGGTGCATTCCTCAGAAAGTATTCAATACGATTATCTTGATATTTACTGCGATTGCGGCTATTCGGCTGATGATTTAGCCTTTGTACAAATAACACTGGGCAACTACCGCTGGGCGAACTCGCAAAGGTTCGCATTAGATACACTTTTGGGGCAAGACCACACCAAGAAAAAGAGTGCCTCGCGACACCAGCGTTCGGCTGGATGCCCTTTCATGTATCCAGCCCCTTTTGCAACCATCAGCGTAGACTGAGTCGCACGCAGAACCAGGGAATTTGCTCGTTGTCGAATCTGCTCGGGTGTTACCGCAAAATGGTCGCTGGCGGATTCGCAAACGGTGTTTTTGAGATCGTGGAGTAACGTATTGAGTTCCGATTCTAGTTGTTCAGACGGGGCTCGAAGATCAGGTCGATCGCGAGTTTCATCTAAGAGGTATTCAACAGCTCGTAAGCTTAGGCCGATAGCAAGTGCGCTTGTCTGGAGGCTACCTGCGCCGCCGCCTCGCCCCATTCGCATCACGTTTTCAGTAGGACCGAAGAGAATATTCGAGCTATCGACTAATACACGCTCAAATCGTACTTGGTCCGTCTTGGATGACGAAAGTGCCGTTAGGTCCATTCCTGTTCCGGGAACAACACCCGGCAGTTTGCTGTCAACCGCAACGAGAACCTGCTTACCATCCCTTAAAGTTGCTCCAAGCACGATGACATCGGCGAGTGCTGCACCGGTGACCCAAGGACTATAGCCATTTATTTCTATTTGGCTTCCGGCTGCTATTGAACTGTATGCTACTAAACCGTCTTTTAAGGGTCTGTCTGCTAAGGAGTTGTATCCTAAGGATTTGCCCAATAAATCCACGGTTAGGACGGGTTTTGTGACATGCTGTCGACTGGTTGTTAGGTGACTTATCCCAACCGTAGCAAACGATTCACCGGCAAAAAGTCCGGGAAGCCACCGCTGTTTAGCAATCGTGTTCGAGCTGGCGGCTATCCGCGCGACTGCGGCTTGACGTTGTGTAAGTATAAAAGCAGTCGTTAAGCAGTTTTTAGCAATTTCAATATAGGTTTGTATTGAAACCCAATCGTTGGCAATAGAGGTCGCGTGGTCCACGGTTTTCTCAGCAGATTCCTCAGCAGGTTCCTTTGGGGCCGACCGAATCATCGACGTCGAATTGCCGGGGATTAGTAAGTTGAATATTCCGGCGCTACGACATAGAGCGATTTGTGACGCAGGCCAAGCGTTTTGTGGTTCGATTTTTTCCGCATTGGCAGCTATTTGCTTGTAGAACTCTTTATCTGGCATCGTTTAAAGTCGGTCAAAAGCACTCTGACGGGGGAATGGCTAGAACAGGCTAACTGTAACGCCTTTGTTTTCTTCTAGGTAGTTCGCTATAACTACAGCCACATCGAATGTTTCTAGTTTGAAAGTGTTAAAGGATCGTCATGACTCAATTGGAATGGAACCCTGAAGTCGATACAACGCCAATTCACTTTGGTAGCGAATTGGGTGCAGAGCAACTTTACGACAAGTGCATGGCATTAGCGAAAAACCTTTGGTGGAGCTGGCACCCAGAAGTCACGAATCTTTTTCGCGATATCGATCCAATCCGATGGCGGCAACTCGATCATAATCCCATTGCGTTGCTGAGAGAGTTCACGCCGGAACGGCTTTCTGTGCGAGCAACTGAAATGGTTTTGCATAGCCGCGTGAACTATGCGTACCGGCGATTGCGTGAATATCTTGAAGCGGGTTCGACGTGGGCATCGACTAACGCCGGTGTTTTGGGTGCAAAGCCAGTCGCCTATTTTTCGGCAGAATTTGGCATTCACGAGTCGCTGCCGATCTACTCTGGCGGGCTTGGGGTTTTGTCTGGCGATCACGTGAAGAGCGCGAGTGGTCTGGGCGTTCCATTAGTTGGAATCGGATTGTACTATTCGCACGGCTACTTTAAGCAGCATCTCAACAGCGAAGGCTATCAGCACGAAGAGTACATTGAAACGCGTGTAGAGAACTTGCCAATCGAAGCAGCCACGAATGAAGATGGTTCCCCGATCATGGTATCGATCGATACACGTAACGGTCGACTGCTTGCAAAAGTTTGGACACTTAAAGTGGGCCGAGTCCGATTATTGCTTTTAGATTGCAACGTAGAAGGGAATCGCCCCGAGGATCGCGAACTAACTAGCCGTCTCTACGGTGGTGACGAGCGCACTCGAATTCGCCAAGAGCTAGTGTTAGGTGTTGGTGGCGTAAAGGCACTTCGAGCGGCTGGCATCACGCCTGGAGTTTATCACTTGAACGAAGGTCACAGCGCGTTTGCTCCACTTGAGGTTATTCGTGAACGAATGACCGATGATGGAATGTCCTATGAGGATGCTTTCCGCGAGACCGCACAAGCGACCATCTTTACCACTCACACACCTGTACCGGCAGGGCACGATCGTTTTGATGCCAACTTGATTGAAGAACACTTAGGTCCCCTCCGCGACGCTATCGGCTTGAATCACGACGGTCTCATGGGGTTGGGCCGCGTTAATCCGAGCAACTCAGATGAACCATTCTGTATGACTGTGATTGGGTTGAAGCTTTCTCGACGTGCTAACGCCGTCTCGCAGCTTCACGGTCATATCTCACGACGCATGTGGCGGTCATTGTGGCCTGAAAGAACAGAAGAACAAATTCCGATTGGTCATATCACCAATGGGGTCCACGTACCAAGTTGGCTTGCTTGGCAGATGCAGCAGCTATACGACCGCCACTTCCCATCGCATTGGCAATCGAGGTTGGCCGAGCCTGATCTGTGGCAAAATATTCACGAGGTAGAGCCCGGAGAGCTATGGGAAGCGCACAATGCGTTAAAGAGTTTGCTACTGACCTTTGTTCGACGCCGCATATCTCGCCAATGTCGCCGTCGTGGCGAAAGCGATCAAATGTTGGAAGAAGCTCGGCATTTGTTAGACCCGAATATTTTGACGATTGGTTTCGGAAGACGGTTTGCAACTTACAAACGAGCCAACTTGATTTTTAGTGATCTTGAACGGGTAACAGCAATGCTCCACAGCACCGAGCGCCCTGTACAGTTGATTTATGCAGGTAAGGCTCACCCGAAGGACGAACCGGGCAAACGCTTTATCCAAGAGATTGCTAATTTGCGATTGGATCCTAAGTTCCGAGGCCGTGTTGCCTTTCTGGAGGACTACGACATCAACGTTTGTCGCCACTTGATTCAAGGCGTGGATGTCTGGTTGAATAATCCGCGTCGACCGCTTGAAGCCTCGGGCACTAGTGGCCAAAAAGTCGTACTCAATGGTGGGTTGAATTGCAGCATTCTCGATGGCTGGTGGGCTGAAGCTTATGACGGATCAAACGGATTTGCAATCGGCAAAGGCACCAGTCACACCGATGACAAGATCACCGATAAACGCGATGCACAATACTTGTACGAGACGCTAGAAGATGAAGTAATCCCCGCGTTTTACAATCGGGACCGCGATGGGCTTCCTCGTAAGTGGATCAAGATGATGATGAATAGTATCAGTACCTGCGCATGGCGTTTCAGTAGCCATCGTATGATGATGGACTATACCCGTTACGCTTATGTTCCAGCCGCTGGAGGTCTAAGTGTTGACATGAGCAATCGCTGACGTCCACAGATCAAAATGCATATTGATGTTTTTCATGCATCCAAAGCCCTAGCCCTGGATCGCTGATATAGTAGAACGGTTCGCCAGTCGAAGATTCGTACGAGCCATCACGCTTGGAGTCGACATCATATAGCGATGTCGCTTCCGCAACGGGCATGAAATCATACCCCACCGAACGTACTTCGGCTTCCGAGAGTGCTTCGGTACAGTAGACAATTCTAAATCGATTTTCAGATGAACCGTGGATAAGGTGTGCAGCAGCCGATAGATTGTTTTGAAGGTCTAGGTCCTGAGCGACATAGGATAAGACTTCGGGGGTGGTCCTATATCCATACTTTCGAATCAATCGATCAACGTCAGGGTCTTCGCCAAACGTTTTAACTCCTGGTGCGATAATTACGAGCGTTCCTCCATCCCCGATTGCCATACGCGTTCGATATATCGCTTTGTTCGCAAGCCAGGTCTTAGAGTACTTCTTGGCTGACATTGTCACGACGACAGTTTGCGGTGGAGTGGGAAGCCGAAAGCAATTGACTTTCGCAGCTAGTTCGCTGGCGATGTCAAAGACCTTGTGTTCGTCTCCGATGTAAAACCCACGGACTACTTTTCTACCCTCGGCAGTTGCCTCTACCACTGTCAGTACATAGACAATCGGGAAGTTCTGGCAATAAAGATCAGCAGCCCGATTCAGGACTCGGCGCAAAGGCGTGTCGGCTCGTCCCATGATCCGCTCCATCCCATAGAGAGCGCTCAAATAATGGCTTTCATGAATGCCCGCACTTCCTCCAATACCGACAAAAATATTCTTCGTGTAGTTCGCCATACCGATTACTTCGTGTGGAACGACTTGGCCGAGGGATAGGATTAGGTCATGATCACCTTCCACTAGGAGCCGGTTCGCCTCTGCCGGCCAGGCCTTGGAATAGACTCCCTCAGTTGCAGAATTGACAAAATCGGCATCGACCATCCCAAGCCTTACCACGTCTTTCCGCCAATGGTGGGCTCGTACCAAAGAGTGGGGAAGTCCAGGAAACATTCGATCCAATTGGGAGGAATTCATCGGCTCATGAGTACCCAAAGCGGGCATCACATCAACCAATCGGTCCCCAAGAATCTGATGAGCCATCACGGTAAGCTCGCCAGCGCGACTATCGTATCTTGTATGATCCGGAGGAAGGGCAAGTACTTTTTTAGGATTGATCTTTCCAAGGACACTTTTAAGCGTAGCAAACATTTCGTCTGAAGAGAAATCGTGAGAGATACTTCCTTGCGCAAAATATAGTGTCATGGGCTTTCGATCTCGGATAAAAGTCTTCAGAATAGAGAGGCGGGAAACAAAATAGAGTCTGGTAGCAAGCTACCATCCTCATCAATTTAGTCTTTTTGCATATTGTGGGTAACGTCATCCATCCTGTTTATTTCAGACGTTTTCGCATGATTCGGTCGCTTATCGAAGCCCCGTTGGACCTGGGAGATATTCAGCCTCACGCTGGTTTTTCGTTAGTTCCTTGGTCGCCGTCCATTATGCGAGATCATGGTAAAGTGAAGTACGAGAGCTTTAGAAATGAAATGGATTCCAGCGTGTTTCCATGTCTTGGCCAACGCGATGGCTGTATTCGGCTGATGAAGGATCTGGCCGCTCGTAGTGATTTTTCCCCAGAGGCGACTTGGCTAGCTGTGGGAGTGATTGGATCGGGGGGAAAGTCCGTTCCCGTGGGGACAATCCAGGGATTGAAACTCGAACGAACCAAGGAGTTTGAGGGGGCGATTGAAGTGTTTCCTCAAGGGTCGATACAGAACATTGGGCTGATCCCGAGCGTCAGAGGCCAGGGTCTTGGGCGAGTCTTGCTCACCCACGCCCTAGCGGGTTTTCAGCAGATTGGGTGTAAATCGGTCTCACTGGAGGTCACTTCGCATAATACGGCTGCTACCCGAATGTACTTATCAATGGGGTTTAAAGTCTCGCAAATAGCATACAAGGTGTCGGAAGTTCCTGTAACGTAGGTGAACGCATGCCTTGGCGTCACGGTTTCCCGCAAAAAACAAGCATTTAGTTAGCTTCCTTTTGGAAACATAGTATGGTTCCACTGACCTCTTTTGGCCTGAATAACGCATTCAATAGGAATGCAGTTTGTTAGTGGGGGAATCATGTCAAACATCCTCGCCATACGTGCGGAGACTAAGTTTACAGAAGATTTGAATGAGATGCTGCAAGAGTGTGGTTGTGACGTTACAACCGTTGCTGACCATGCCGAAGCCCAGAAGACCGTACTCGGAAAACGGATCCAGATTCTTGTATTGGAATGGGGGCCGAATGGTAATGAACTATCCAAAGCGTTGATATCCGTTGTTCGTAAAAACCACCGTACTCGCCGAATCCACATTATTGCAGTCTCTGAAAATCGAACTCCCGAGATGCTAGCGGAGGCAATGAACGCAACGGTCAACGACTATTTCTCGTGGCCAGTTTCAATTTACGAGTTACGTTCGCGACTTCTATGGGCGGCAAATCGATTTGACCAATTAGTCTAGCTTCTCGATTCGAGAATTTTTGCAAGTCGATGAAAGTCGCTTCCTGGTTGGATAAAGCGAACTTTAGTAACCAGAGTTTGCGGATCAACTAGGTCTGAAAATGGAACGAAGCTAATTTCAAATTGGCCTCCGATGGAAACCATGTAGCCGTTAAGCCTTTCTTCGACGAGAGCTCGGAATGCTCCGACACCGATTTGCGAGCCCAGCATCACGTCGAAAGCAGTAGGTGGTGCGCAACGCGACTCATAACCCAACTGAAGCCCGTTAATTTTTCGAGACTTGCCAGTCCGTGTCTTGTAGGCCTGGGAAATCAACTTGGCCAGCATCCGCTGTAACTGGGCTTCGGCAACCGAGATATGCCCGTGATCATCGCGAGGAATTCCTTCGAGGTACTTCATCGGCAAGTATTCTGCGAGACCTTCTGCGACAACGATCACGCCGTAGTTTCGCCCCATCTTTTCTCGAGCAACCATAACGTCGACCATTCGCTCTACGATTTTATCCAAGTGCATGATGACTTTAGTTGTCTTAACGCCAGTGTTACTGTCGACGGAGACTTCTTCGCCACGCAAATCTCCAGCAACATCTTCGACGCTTAGCACCATGCAAGCGTCTCCAGCGATTGCCGCACCATAAGCCAGCCAACCGGCACTGCGTCCCATCGCTTCGCAAAGGAAGTAGGCTTGCCCGGCTGCGGCATCTTGATTCAGGTTTCGAATCTCGGTTGCGAGGACTTCTGCGGCCGTGAAGAAACCAAATGTGAAGTCAATTCCTGCGTAATCATTATCGATCGTTTTTGGCAAGTGAACAACAGGCATCCTGACATCGGAAGCCGGCAGAGCATCTTGATAGAGTTTCAGTTTGTTAGCCGTTTTAAGCGTATCGTCCCCACCAATGCTCATCAGAGCTTCGACCCCCAACGATCGCAGGCCGGCATAGACTCGCGTTAGCGGCGCGACTCGCTCCGCGTCCTTTAAATGGGCTGGACTTGAGACGCTTTTTCCCGGGTTTGCTCGAGCCGTGCCGATCATAATGCCCCCCGAAGTTCTCGCGAACTCTAGCTTGTCATGAGTAATTTTGATGTAGTCACGCCCTTCTTCCAATGACTTGGAAGGATCAAAATCGATCAAGTTCGAGTAGCCATGCTTGATCCCAATCACCTCTACGCCAGCATTAAGAAATGCATAAGCTGCCGAACTGATCACCGCGTTTGCGCCTGGTGCAGGGCCGCCGGCAAATAGGATTGCCACACGTTTGAAGGATGCTGTCGAGTTAGGCGTAGCTTGGTTTAAAGAAGACTGGCTCATAGTGTCGATGTACAAAAGGCAAGAAATTGAGGGGAAAATCAATACACTTGCTAATAATTATAACGGAAATGGGGTATTTCTCGAAGGGCGCGTTGCAAGTCGTCCCGTTCCGACATTTACAGCGGGCGTAGCGCAAGCCACCCGGCAAGAGTGACGCGGCCCTGCCGCAAATTAACAGACAAAAAAATCTGATGATCCTAGAGTTACCGGGTGGCTCGCGCCACGCCCGCTAAGAAGCCGCATAAAGCTCGGCAAACGTAAGAGCCCAGTCTTCAATAAGGTGCTGGAATCTCACGTGATCAACATCCGCGAGTGGTTGGTAAAAGTTCCTAATTAAAACTTCCTTGTTTCTGACGGTCCCTTTAGCGTGTAAGTCGAGGACCAGAAAATCGTTGACAGGCCTGACCGCCATTTCAAAACGGCTATATCGCGTCTCTCGCCTCCCCGCGACGAGTCGCAGATCGTCTCGTTTGCACGCAGCCCCCCAACCAATCTCTCCAAAGATGTTTTCAAATTGAAACCCCGGGAATTGATCGATCAACTTCTTAACTACTAAGTCGATTCTTTCTGACAGCTGGAGTCGATAAGTCGTATGCAAGCCTCGCAATCGATCTTGCGAAGCTTTTTTGGATGCTTCCAGCTCTTCACGATTAAGACTTTTCTGGCTACCGCGAGCAGCTGCCGCCTTCAATCGTTCTTCAAACTCTGACATGAAATAGATACTCGGTGAATGGATGCCCGCTTCGATTCTTCCAACACAAAGCTACTCTACTGATTCGGAAGCTATCTTTGCGTCTTCCGAATTCGACTCGAGAACATGTTTCGCTGGCGTTTGAACGGACTCGCTATCGAACTGTGAATGTACGACACTTTCTAAGCTATTATCGATAGAGGAAGTGTCAGGCTCATCGTTTGTGATTGCTGACGAGATCGGTTTACCGACATTAGGCTTCGCAGACTCAGGTGGTGTCGAAGCGTTTGGAAGAGGTTCTGTACGTTTGGGCTGCATAAACTGAATGAGATCGGAGAAAGAACGCATCGGTTCCTTCCCTTCCTTCATAGCGTCGGAGATTGGTGGTGCTGGTTTAGCCGGTTTGTCTTGCTTCTTATTGTAAGAAGCAACTTCATTTCGACCTTCGGATCGGTCTCGGTAGGAGTTACCTCGACCGTAGCCTTCTCGACCTCCTCCTCCCTGGCCTCCTCCTCCCTGGCCTCCTCGCCCCTGCTGTCCACCTCGGCCTTGCCCAGATTGTGATTGATTTGAACCTCCACGCCCAGGAGCTCCTCCTCCTGAATGAGAACCGCCTTGACCACTCGTCTGTCCCGAAGTTTGTCCAGTCGAGTGCCCTTGTTGACTACCAGAGCGAGCAGCTGCGGGTCGATTATCTCCTGACCTACCGCTACCAGAGTTGCGTCCATCACGTTGGTTGCTATCACGTCGATTGTCATCGCGTGACGCTTCTTGCGAGCCAGGACGGCGAGCTTGTTCAATACCTGGTGGCAGTGCCGACAACGCAATGCGGCGCTTGTCCATGTCGATATGAAGCACCCAGACCTGAATCAAATCTCCGATCTGAACGACCTCTTGTGGATCCTCGACGAATTCTCGCGACAGCCTGCTGACATGGACTAATCCATTGCAATCCGGGCCCAAGTCCATGAATGCACCAAAATCAGCAACACCGATGACGATTCCCCAAACCGACTGTCCTGGCTTGAGCGTTTCCATTGTAGGCATCGCTGTCAACAACGGAATAGGCGTCCGAGTATCACGAGAATCGGCGAACGGTAATTGAAGACAACGTCCTACAATCCGAGCCTTCTCGCGTCCAACTTGCCAGCTACGCGAGAGTTTTTCCACATCGATTGTCAGAACTGGAATCGCTGTGGGGCCCGTTGGATTCTCAGGGTTCGTCGGCGCAAGGATTGGAATGTAAGGAGTTTTTACAGAAACTGCCTTCGCTTCTGACATCGGATCAGTATTGTCGGTGTCGGCTTTAGGTTTGTTGAACGAAGGTATTTCACCCGTCTCAGGTGCATCGAGAGTTACCGCTGATTCAGTCGCGAGTGTTTCAGGATCAATAACTTCCGAAGCCGAATCGACTTTACTATCCACTTCAACGGTAGCTTCATGAGCGGTTACTACTGCGGCGGGCTCTAAAGCGGGCTCAATTGCCGATTCACTTATTCCTGTTTCACTGCCAGGTGCATTCGATTTAGTAGTCGATCGCGTTAGCTTCTGCCAGTTCTCGGGCGCCGTCGCAGGCATAGCGAGTTCACCTGTCGCGATGAGTCGTTCGGCAAGTCGGTAATCGTCTGGGTGGATCATCGTCCCGTCGAGCGGTTGGGTGCTTTCGAAGACTCGCAAGTAACCGATTGCCTGACGAAGCTGAGTCTCGGATGCGATCGATTTGAGTGATTCAAGAAGATTATCTCGCGTCGAAATATCTGCGCGATCCCTTAGCCCGACAATCGCCTGAGCTAGAGGTAAATCGACTCCAGGAAGACAAACGAGTGATTTTTCATGACTGTTCCAGACGTCAACACCGCGAGCTGCAACGCTTGACGATACAGCCTCTTCAAGGCCAATCTCCAAAGTGTCCTGAGGCAATTCTCGTTGATAGCTACCTAGCCTTAACCGAGCTGGATCAATCTTGGTGATTTCAATCAGCGGATCTTGAAGTCTCCAAGCGAGCCATACGGCGGCTCGGTGGCGGCGCGAGATCATAGGAAGTTCTTGGAGGGCTTGCCGCGTTTCACAGTAGGCGTCGGCTCCTGTTCTATCAACTATTGTCCATCGGAGATCGCCTCCCTCGCCAGATTGCTTCATCAACTCGGCGACCGTTTGGATTAGGTAGCGTCGAGTATTCCCGTTGCTAATTGCGACTAAGGATACTTTATATGTATGAATCCACTCACCGAGAGTCGCAACGTTTTGAGTAACGATGTCTGAGCGACTGCTAACCGCAGACAGCTCGCCAGTGAAATCGACATGACCACGTGGATCAACGATCGCCACCGCAGCGCTCTTGGGTCCCATGGCGTCAATCAATAGAATCCGGTGACCACGCACAGGACGTTGGTCAATCATCTCTTGAAGATGTCGAACTGCCAGCTCTGTCAATTCATGGTGAGCCGCTTCCTCTAATTCACTAAAGACATCGTGCTCCAAGCGAGGCAGAATAATCTTGGACAGCGAGCTTTCTGCAACTTCGGTTAAGAAGGCCTCCATCGGATGGCCGTTCGAGCATAACGCATCGTGCGCAAGTTTCGTCATGTTAGAAAGATCGTAATCGATTCGCATTGCAATGATCTGCGAACGTTGACCTCGACCGAGCATGAGCGCTTCGTAGTGTCCTAATCGTGTTAAGGGCTTTCGGAGCTTTGAATAGCGTTGCAAAATGCTGCGAAGCCATTTGCGGCGGCGTTGCCGTGGAGTCAACGGTTTGGTCGCTGACTTGGCTCCTTGCTTGGCCTGATTGGAAGGACTCGACGCCTTGGTATTCTTGCCTTTCAGGAACTTTGTTTTTGCAGTAGGTGTTGAAGGAAAAGAGGCCAACAGGGGATCGATCGGGAGGCTGGACGGTTCAGCTTCGACGGAAGTATTTTCCTGCTGCGGTTGAGCCTCGGCCGAAGCGATGGAAGGGCTTGCTTCATTAGCAACATCCTCTTCAGCAGTTGCTTCTTCAGTCAGATCATCGATTTCTGGTTCGACAACTATCGACTCGCCGCCAGCGGAATCTGCAACCTCTTCAGGCTCGTCAACTAGTGGTTTATCCTCCGCGTGGTCAGCACTAGCGTCAGCAGCATCTTTCAGCGCCTGCTCCTTTTCCGAGGGCTCGGCCAACATTTTCATCGACACTTGACCTCGGCGAAGAATTTGAAGGCCGAGTTGATGAAGCAGTTGAGCGTCTTCGCTTAGAAGTACTGCCAGCCAATTCTTCGTCAGTATGAGCGTTTGCTCCGCTTGATCTGGAGTAACGCCCGATTCAGCGACTACCCAGGCCAACAGATCTGCCGGGGCAGGACCGGTCATGGTTAGGATCGCTTGGCCAAGTTTGGCCAGCTTTGGATCGCGTTCCGCCAAGATTCGAGAGGATTTTCGCGAGCGAATATTACGAGTCAAGCCGTCGATCTCGGCAATGCTGCGGGCGCCATCGATCAGCTTTTGAAGCGAGTCAACCCACCAACCTTCGGTAATAGCCTGTTCTTTCAACTTGACCCTGTAAGTACCAACCCTCTTTTGATACTCGAGCGCCCGCTTGACTTTGGCGAGTGTTTTTACGTCAAGTTGCCCAAGTTCGTCAGGCCGGTACGTGGCGAGAAACGACGGGTCGTACCCTTGGTTTAACAGATCAGCGGGGCGTTTCAACGATTCAACTGGGAGATGCAGACCGCGCGCGATCGCTTCTAAATCATTCATAGGATTTTCTGTTTCAGGACTCGCCCAGCCATCGATCGCTAGCCGATTCGAACAGCGGTATGAGACTTAAAAACTACCAAGGTTAAAGGGGGGTACTACCGATGTTAATGGAACAAAAATCTACACATTCAATCCATTGCCATTCCACGGGTTTTGGGAATTTATGGGAGCCTTGAGCCATTGTCAAGCGAATGCGCTACGCACTCCCCTTGAATTGTCGGCATCTCCGCGCTGCACTATCTTACCTAAACTCTTTTTTTCGGGTAACCGGCAAAATTGATTTAATCTGTCTAGCTTTAAGGGCCGAAAGAAACGATGACAGCCTTCAGCGTTTTTTGCCATTAGGAAAAAGTTCATGGAATCGCCAGTTGCCCGCATACTCGGAATCGATTACTCATCCGTCTCGATCTCAATCGGATACACCTGCACGGACAGTTCAGAACCGTCGTTGCCAGACTTTTTCGGTGAAAAAAGCAGCAATTCGATGACTATTCCGATGGATAGGACCAGACTTTTGACGAAACTCAGGCCCTCGAAGATTCCTGAATCGAAACACCCGAGCCAACCTTCAAGCCCGGGAATCGCTTCGCCCAGGCAACGTAAAAATCCGGAATCCTCTCACGAATCGGATTCCGGTCAGGTAGAGATTCGACTTGAGGACTTCGCATCAATGATGATCGACGCAACATCCACTAACCGAACTTGGGTTAAGGATTTTTCCGATGACCAAATCGCAATTTCGCGGGATCTGTACGAAGTAATGCTGGCATATCAGCGAATGCGTCGTGCAGGTTAGACGGTTGTGGCTACAATATTTAATCCGCTGCGTATCAAAATGGCGTCATAATCTTGACGGCAACCTAATTGTTCCAGGCTGGTAAAGCAGTAAGAAAGATCCTATTTATTTTTATGGGCGTAGGATGGGACCATTGTCCCGTCCGGCTAGCTCGGGACAATGATCCCAAGCTACAAGACTGCAATTTGGCCCGCTCAACGTGTAAATAGCTATGAAATTCCAGCAACTCGATCATATTACTGAACTCGTTCCAGGCGACTTCATCACCGGAACGCGTACCCTTCGGGCCGAAGAGGACTATCTTCGCGATCACTTTCCGCTCTTTCCCGTGATGCCCGGCGTTTTAATGCTGGAAGCTTTGTTTCAGGCGGCATGCTGGTTGATTCGCGTATCTGACGACTATGAATGCTCCTTGCTGACACTTCAAGAAGCCAAGAATGTAAAATTTGCGGACTTTGTCGAACCGGGGCAGACTCTTGAAATCAAAGTAGAAATCATCAAAAACGAAGCGGACCGAGTATCGCTTAAAGGGGTCGGGATGAAGGGTTCTACGACCGCTGTCTCGGCGAGACTCGTGATCGCGAAATCAAAACTGAGCGATACGCGTCCCGATCTCATAGACCTCGATCGATTTATTGCGAAGAATCCTAAAACGCTTATTAACAAGCTTCTAGCAACCCCTTAGGCATGCGGTAGACCTTGAGGCTTACTGGCGCTAGACTAGAATCGTTGCATGGAAGAACGATTAGCAGCGAGATTACAAGGTGGGTTAGTCCGACTGCAAAAAGATCCAGACCAGGATGTTCAGCATCGTTCGATCGATCGAGTCTTGGTCGGACGCATTTTGGGTCTGATGAAACCTTATCGCGTCAAACGGAATTGGTTGTTCTTTGTCGTCTTCTTACGAAGTGTGCAACAACCGGCATTCGTTTGGGCTGTCGCAGCGACTATCGACGGTCCAATTGGACAATCTCGATCCGCTTTGCCCATAATTTTATCTGCGTTAGGGGTCCTCGTGCTTGCAGCCCTGACGCAGGTAACGCTCCATTTTCGTCAGCGGCTAACGCTAGAGTTAGGTGAAGCGGTTGTCAACGATTTACGGCAATCGGTCTTTACTCACTTGCAGGCAATGCCGATGAGCTTCTATCACAAAACAAAAGTTGGCCGAATCATTTCTCGGCTTAACGGTGACTGTGACGCGGTGCGAATTGGGGTTCAGGACGTTTTGTTTGTGTCGATGGTTGGTCTGGGGCAAATGATCTTTACAGCACTGTTGATGCTTTGGTTTGATCCCGTGCTGTTTTCGATAGTCCTCGCGATGGCCCCAGTCTTGTGGGGGCTCAATCGACTATTTCAAGCAAGGTTGACTCAAGCTTATCGAGAAATCCAGGAGAGTTTTTCACGAGTGACTGCGACATTGGCCGAGAGTGTGGCTGGAATTCGCGTTACGCAAGGTTTCTCAAGAAGCGAAGTGAATTCCCAGCTATTTACTGATCTCGTCGTAAACCACGCCGATTACAACATGAAGGCAGCTCGAACCTGGGGCATTTTTAATCCATTGCTGGAGCTTAATAGCTCCGCCGTCACCGCAGCGATTATTGCAATCGGTGGTTGGCGAGTCTTGTCGCCAGATAGCCTAGCGACTGTGGGTGATTTGATTCAGTTCATGTTCTTGACGAGCCTGTTCTTTACGCCCGTACAGATCCTGGGTACTCAATATAATCAAGCTCTCGCAGCCATGGCCGGAGCCGAGCGAGTCTTCGCAATTATCGATCAACCACCCCAATGGAGCGACGTTGCAGGTGCCGTTAACTTACCCGCCCTGCAGGGAAGACTAACGGTTGAGAACGTGGCCTTTGCCTATGACACAGGATCAACCGTCCTTCAATCGGTTTCGTTTGATATTCAGCCAGGACAACGCGTGGCGCTAGTCGGTCCAACCGGTAGTGGCAAGTCAACGATCCTTAGTCTTATCGCGCGCTTCTACTTGCCGACCACCGGCAGAATCCTTCTGGACGGAATCGATACTCGATTGGTAACCCGCCAGTCGATCGCCCGCCAAGTAGCGATGGTACTGCAACAAAACTATTTGTTTACTGGAACGATTCGTGAAAATTTACAAATTGCCGCCGAGGGGATAGGAGCTCCATTCTCGGATTCTCAACTCTATAAAGCTCTAGAAGCGATGGAATGTCGCGACATCATAGACGCCTTGCCCGATAAGCTAGATACGACCGTTGGCGGACGAGGGGCCAAGCTTTCGCTAGGTCAGCGACAGCTAATCTGTTTTGCTAGGGCACTCTTAAGTGATCCTCGAATACTCATTCTTGACGAAGCGACTAGTGCAATCGATACCATGACGGAAATCAAGATCCAGCGTTCGATCGAACGTTTACTCGCCGGGCGAACTTGTTTTATTGTCGCTCATCGACTAAGCACGATTCGTCATGTTGATGAAGTCCTTGTAATTGATCATGGCAAAATTATTCAGCGGGGTAACCACGATACCCTTATTGGCGAACGAGGAATGTATCGCGATTTAGTCAATCGCTACAGTGGCCGGGTGGACAGATAGGGGACGGAAACAAACTGCCAGCAAGCTCACGCCAATCTAGATACGTGTTACGATACTAGGTAAGTATTCGATATGAGCGTAGATAGAAACTATTTTGTGAATCGGTCGCTGGATGATTGAACTGTCAGAGTTTGGCAAAGATTACGGTGAATTTACTGCCGTCAGCAATATTTCGTTGAAGATCGCGGCTGGCGAAATGTTTGGGTTCATCGGACCAAAC
>Ga0105046_10008904_pt1 | contig 15755 bp, 12 predicted proteins | sample MAT03_FD_78385 | JGI IMG/M metagenome (GOLD analysis project Ga0105046, IMG submission 78385) | Freshwater microbial communities from Lake Fryxell liftoff mats and glacier meltwater in Antarctica - MAT-03 (megahit assembly) | ecosystem: Environmental > Aquatic > Freshwater > Ice > Liftoff...
CAAAGGCCAGATCGTGCGCTGGCTGGACAGCCACCCGTACAGCGCGCAGCAGATCCTGCAGCGCCTGCGCGAGGTCGGCTTCGACGGCGGTCGCAGCATCGTCAAGGACTACGTGGCGCATATCCGGCCGCGCCAGCACCCGGCCTTCCTGAAGCTCGACTTCGCACCGGGCGAGTGCGCGCAAGTCGTGGCCCTCGGCTCGTACGGCAGCATCGCGATGGGCAACACCCGGCGTGCCTTAAGCCTGTTCGTGATGGTGCTGTGCTACAGCCGGCGCATGTACCTGGAGTTCACCGTCGCACAGACGATGGAGTTCTTCCTGGCCTGCCACGAGCATGCCTTCGCGGCCTTCGGTGGCACGGTCTCATCGACATGCAGGACGCTTTCCTGGCCAATCAGCGTCGCCAGGATCGCGCGCAGCCGGTCGCGTGCAACACCCAATCGGACAAGGTTTGTTTGGCCAATGACACCGGCGAATCACGCTCGTAGATCTCGCTGATGCGGTTGAGTGGAAGATGATCGTCGAACTTCTCGATCAGAACGTCGGCCAGCAGGCTTTCGTCGCAGTTCAGCCCGTCGACGACGCGCGGGGTGCGGCGAGGCCGCCGCCGCAAATCGCCATTCAACCCGAGAGTGGATCAATCGCTTCGAGACCAAGACTCGCCGCGACTTCAGCCATGTTCTCGTCGTGAGTGACCACGGTAATGCCCGAGCCCAGCAGGCCGCAGGTCGCGAGGTGGATCGCATCGAGCGACTTGAGGTGCGCCTCGATGGCTGAGGCAAAGCGAAGAATGCCGTCGTCAATGCTCACCAGGTTGACCCTGTCCAGCACTGGACGGGCCATCGACACGTCTAGTCCCTCCCTGCGCAAAACGCGAGTCAACTCCAGTTGCAGCAGCGTCGATGAGAAAACCTCATCGCCCGCCAAGGTCGTCGCATCGAGCCAACGACGCGCCGCCCAAACCCTCTGTTGCATTGTCGATTTGACACTTTCCGCTGTCGCATTTTGCTAAGTCGGCGTCGCTTCTGGTGGCCCGCTTGCCACTGCATTTGGGGACAATTTCAGCGCAGCAAATTGCTAACAATTCGCAAGGTTCGCGCCCGTAGTTCGGCCTCTTGCGCCAGCGCCGGCTTTCCACATCAAGACTGGGACAATTTCGATGATCCGTTTGCGACGACTGCAGCTGGCCTGTTTCACCTTCGCGCTGCTGTTGCCGATGTTGGCGGCATCCCAAGGTGTCGTGGTGATTGCGGGCGGTGGGCGCGAAGGTAATCAGGGCGACAGCAGTTCCTGGTCCTACAAACTCTATCGAAAGCTGATCGAAAACGGCGATCGCACCGGCGACGGCGTCATTCAGATCGCCATCTTGACGACCTTGCTTGATGTCAACGATCCCGCTTGGTACCTCTACGCCCAGGCATCGCTCGGCGCCAATCCGCCCGGCCTCGGGCTTAGCCATGCGCAGGCGGTGGCGCAGGCCTTGCTGAACGATGCTTGGTTGCCAAACTATCTGCAGTGGATCGGCAGCCACCTTGCACTCAATGTGCAGGCTTTCAATGTCGAGGTCGCCACACTCGCAGATGCTAACGATAGCGCGCGGGTGGATGTGATGGCCGGCGCCGATGGGGTGTTTATCAAGGGTGGTGACCAGGGCGAGTATTACGATCAGTGGAACGGCAGCTTGCTGGAGACGCACATCCGCACAGTCGTGCAAACCCGCGCCGGCGGCATCGGCGGAACCAGCGCCGGTGCCATGAGTCAGGCGCAATATTGCTTCTGCGGAAGTAGCGACTTGATCTCCACCGACGTGCTGGCCAACGCACAAACCACCTATCTTGATGACGTCAGTCAGCCCGGCAGCTCCGCCATTCACAGCGATTTTTTGGGCTTCGTGCCGGGCGCCGTCATTGATACGCATTACACCCAGCGCGGCCGCATGGGCCGTTTGCTGGGTGTGCTGGCACGCGCGGTTGAGGATTCGGGCAACCATGCGATTCTTGGCATTGGCGTCGATCAGAAGACCGGCATTTCGATCGAAAACGGGGTTGCAGAAGTCATCGGCATTGGCGAAGTGGCATTCTTCCAGGAATCCGCCAGCACGCTACTGCGGCGCGACGCTGGCCGACCCTTGTTCTACACCGACCTAGTTCTGGACCGCCTGACCGAGGGCTGGAAGTACGATCTCGCGGCGCGCGCGCCGGTGACCAGCCCAGCGGGCGCCACTTTGGTGAGCTATCCAGGCGATGGCACCGCCAACACCGGCGCGCTGAGCATCGCCGGTAACCTAGAGGCGGACGGCAACCGTTTCGAGTGGCTGCCTCGGTATGTCCCAAGCGACTACCTTTTGGGCTCCGGGACTGCTTCGCCGTTCGTCCGCAATAGCCTTGGCTTCACCAATGCCGGCGCCAGCGCCAGTCGCGCCGCCAAGCAGGAAACCGTCTTTCGCGCGCTGTTTGATCAGCCTAACGCGGTGGCGGTGCTTGCATTCAGCGGCGGCACGCTGTCGCGCACCAGCAACACGCCCGATGTGCTCAGTTTTGCTGGGACGCTCGCCTCCATCATCGTTGATGCCAAATTTTGCACCTACAAGAGTTTGTCGCCGTCGATCTCCAGCTACGCAAGCAGCGGCGGCGTCTTGCGCGCGGCGGCGCTGACCAATCTGCGCGTGCACGTGCTGGCCGAGTCCGCCTCGGCTACCCGAGGCACAAGTTTCGACACCCGCCGGCACGCCCTGGTTGGCGGGCCGCTTAGCGACGCGATCTTCGCTGACGGTTTTTGAGCACGCTGCGGCCGCGGTCGCTTGAGGCTCCCTCGCAATGCCGCGTCTTGTGGGTTCATCCCGATACATAGTCGGGCTGCAAAAGAGCGCTCGCCGGTCGACCAAGTGTGCACGCGCCGACCTGCCTCGTCGGCGCGCGCGGGTTGGCCCTACTGTGAACGCGCTTCCAACGCATCCAGGCGTGCCCGTAGCGCCGCGTTTTCAGATTCCAGCTTGGCGTTCAGGCCTTGAATTGCCGCCAGCGCGATGCCGTCGGCGTCCACCGTGCTGATCGACTTGCCATCGCCGGCTAGGCCGAAGCTCGCTTTGAAGTCCTCGGCCACCGGGCCCATGTGCAAACCTTCGCTGGAGCCTATGTAGTCCCAGGTCATGATCGGCAGCGCGACCAGGCGACTTAAGACGTCCAGGCCGTTGACGGCGGTGAAGTTTTCTTTGTAGCTGCGGCTGGAGGCGTTGGTCCAGGTGCCGCCGGCGGAGAGACTTGCAGTTCCGCTTCCGATTGTGAGAACTTCAATACGGGGGCTATTACCGGACGGAGTGCGCAAACTCAGTGTTCCTGTGCCCTCAAGCGCGGTGAAACTTATCTGATTGCCCGACGCACTCCGAAGATGAAGGGTAGCGTTGCTATCTAGCGCTTGAATCGCCAGTTCGATACCACCTTGGACATCGGCAGTATTGATCCCAACGCCACCTGCAGCGCGGACAATGAACTGGTTTGGTCCCGTCGAAATGAAGTCCGCAAGAGATGACTGATCCGCCCATACAAAGCTTCCTTCATCGCCAGTGGCGTCGAATGAAATTGGCGCGCAGGTACCATCCCCCACCTCGTTTCCGACGCGAGTTTTGGCACGCTGCCCGCCTACCCACGAATTATTGCCGCCGGCGCAGTTGTCACGACCACCACTGACGACGCTACGGATGCCACTCGCGGTGTTATCTTCGCCGCCGGCAATCATGCTGCTTGCCCCACTCGCCGTATTACTCTCGCCGCCGCCAACGGTGCTCTCGGCGCCACTTGCCGTATTACTCCGGCCGCCGCCAACGGTGCTCTCGGTGCCACTTGCCGTATTACTCCGGCCGCCGCCAACGGTGCTATCGGCGCCACTTGCCGTATTACCCTGGCCGCCGCCAACGGTGCTATCGGCGCCACTTGCCGTATTAAACTCGCCGCCGCCAACGGTGCTCTGGGCTTCACTTGCCGTATTACTCCGGCCGCCGCCAACGGTGCTCCGAAAGCTTGCCGTGTTGCCGAATCCACCGCTCACCGTGGCATAGTCATCCAGCGCACGATTTGCACATGAGCTTGTGAGAGTAGGGCCGCAGGTGTTTCCTGCAGCACCTCCACCGGCGATAACCTGTCCCCGTTGTGCCGAATTCACCGTGTTTGCAGGGCTCCCGGCAACGAAGTTTGGCGCATCAGGCCTTGGGAAAATGCGCAATACCGGGGTGTTATTGGCGCGCAGCTGTAGCGGCTGATTGTCGGTAGTCCCGAGAAAGTCCGAGACAGTGGTACCCGCATTACCCGCAGTATCCCAGCACACACTGCCCAGCGCCGCTTTGGCATCAAATCGCGTTGCTTCACCTAAGCTCACAAATCCAGAGCCACCCTGCTGCACCTCGGTTTTAAGCGCCATCACCGGGGCGCTGGTCAAATCGATGCCAAAATCGACGTCGACGGCAAAGCTGCCGTCAACCACGTTGACCGAATACAGCGTGACTGGGGTGCTCACACTCGCGGATTTGGCTTCATTGAGCAGCGTGATGCGCAAGTCGTATGGGCCGTTGGCAGGCTTGCCGGCGTCGCTCAACGTGCCTTTGTAGGTCCACGGGGCCGCGTGCAGGGCGCTGGTGGCTGCGAGCAGGGCAAGGGTCAAAATAGTTCGTTTCATGGGTGGTGCTCCAATTGGATAATTAGTTTTCAAAACCATTGCTAAACAGGGGGTCAGGGCCGCAGACGGCGGCGAGCGCTTTGGCGTTTGGGCGCAGGGCAGCTTCGAGTGCGAAACGGTGGTTCGTCGAGACCGCAGCGGCGGGCTTTAACATGGCGTCAAGCGCAAAACGGCCATCGGCGCTGACCGTATCAGGTGGCCGCAATTGAACTTCGCCAGCGAAGCGGGGCGGCGCAGCGCTGGCCCCCATCGCCGATCCCAGCAGCAAAATGAGTAAACAGCTAGACATGGCTCTCTCCAATCGACCCAACACGGGTGACGTAGTTTCGGTTACGCCAGAAGTGGATTCGCGAGGCCAGCCTGAAAAAAAATAGCGCTCTATAACGGCAATAACCTTGACCAGGAGCTGCGCCCCGAATACCAAACTTAGGCCCAATCCCCTCGGGCCACCTGCGGTTGTAGGCCGGATCCTCGCGTCGGCAAAGCTTGGGCTTTCGGCTCTCGGCTCTCCATGAACACATCACCTAACTCATTGATTCGTCATTGCGAGGCGTACTACGCGACAGCGGCGACGGCCGTGGCAACCAGGGACGTTGGTGTGGCTGGGGTAAACGTCCCCGGATTGCCGCGGTCGCTTAAGGCTCCCTCGCAATGACGAGTCTTGTGGGTTCATCCGCGTACATAGGCGGGCTGAAAAAGAGCGCTCGCAATGATGTGTAGACGCGAGGCGTCCTGCGCTCTGCTGGGGCTCGCGCCAGGCGCCGCGGCCGCCGGCCGGTTCAACGGATGGATCAAGCAAAAGCGGACCGCGCAGCGGTAGCAGCGTAACTGGAGCTACATCTTCAATTACCCGTTCTGGCGGCAGAGCCGCTCGTTCAAGTCGGCGCGCTCGCGCAGCAAAGCTTGTCGTAGGTCACGTTGCCCGCAGGGCTACGTGACAGTGCTCCGATGTCACGTAGGCCTGCGGCCAGCGCTTAAGTCGCGCTCCCACTAGTTGGGATTGCGCCCGCCGTACGCGCTCACCTCTTGAATCCGCTGTCTGCGGCATCATGCTGTGTCTAACTTTGCTGTCGAGTTGCCTGATGATTGCGTCTACCCCGATTGCCCTGGCCGAGAGCCAGTTTTTGTCTACTGGTTTGGATCTGTCAGTTGTTGAACGCGCGCTCGGTGCTTTGTTGGGGCCCGGCGTCGATAGCGCGGACTTGTACTTTCAGCACACCCGCCACGAAGGCTGGGGGCTGGACGACGGCATTGTTAAAGAGGGCTCGCATAATATTGAGCAGGGTGTCGGCGTACGTGCGGTGTCTGGCGAGAAAGTCGGCTTTGCCTATTCCGATGCCATTGATGCGCCGGCTCTGCTGGAGGCAGCGGGCAGCGCGCGGGCGATCGCGCGCAGCGGCAATAGCGGCGTTATGGCGCCTTTGTTGCGGCGTGATTCGGCGTCTTTGTATCCGGCGATCGACCCGATTGATTCAGCCAACGCGGAAACCAAGGTCGCGTTGTTAAAGGAAATCGATGCCTACGCGCGCAGTCTGGATCCGCGTGTGCATCAGGTGATGGTGAGCCTGTCGGGCGAGGTCGATACCATCCTGATTGCGCAAAGCGACGGCACCTTGTCCGCCGATGTGCGCCCGCTAATGCAGTTCCGGGTGCAAGTGATCGTCGAAAGCAATGGCCGGCGCGAGGCCGGTTTCTCGGGCGGCGGTGGCCGGCGCGGCTTCGACGAATACCTGGTCGGCGATGCGGCGCGTGCGTTGGCGCGCGAGGCGGTGCGCCAAGCCTTGGTCAATCTGGAGTCCATTCCGGCACCCGCCGGCAGCATGACGGTGGTGTTGGGCGCCGGCTGGCCGGGAATCTTGCTGCACGAGGCGATCGGCCACGGTTTAGAGGGCGATTTTAATCGCAAAGGGACCAGCGCTTTTTCTGGCCGGATCGGCCAGCGCGTCGCCAATCCACTGGTCACCGTGGTCGACGATGGCACTCTGCCCGGCCGCCGTGGCTCGCTGAGCATGGACGATGAAGGCACCACTAGCCAATGCACCACCTTGATCGAAGACGGTGTGCTGAAGGGTTATTTGATGGACAAACTCAATGCGCGCCTGATGGGCACGGTCAGCACCGGCAATGGTCGGCGCGAGTCTTTTGCGCATTTGCCAATGCCCCGTATGACCAATACCTACATGCGGCCCGGCCCGCACGAGCGCGAAGAGATCATCCGCTCCGTGAAGCGCGGTTTGTACGCCGCCAACTTCGGCGGTGGGCAAGTGGATATCACCAGTGGCAAGTTCGTATTTTCGGCGTCTGAGGCCTACTTGATCGAAGACGGCCGCATCACCACGCCGGTCAAAGGCGCCACTTTGATCGGCAACGGCCCCGATGTGCTGACCCGCGTATCGATGGTCGGCAACGATCTACAGTTAGACAACGGCGTCGGCGTATGCGGCAAAGAGGGCCAGAGCGTGCCAGTCGGCGTGGGTCAGCCGACCCTACGCGTGGATTCTTTGACGGTCGGCGGTACGCAGTAACTGGTGTTCAGCTTGACGCCCCGCAGCGCCTGCCGCGGGGCGGTTACTTACTCAGACCTTCAACACCTGTTTGCCGAAGTTGCGGCCGGCGAGCAAATGGCGCAAGGTCGCTGGGAAGTTGCCCAAGCCTTCCATCACGTCGACTTTGCCCTTCAGTTGGCCTTTCGCGACCAATGGCGCCATCGCCGCGATGGCTTCATCGCCACGGTGCAGATAGTCGATCACCACAAAGCCCTCCATGCGCGCGCGTGCCGAGATCAGCGATAGATAGTTGGCCGGGCCTTTGGCGCCGTCGGTGGCGTTGTATTGCGAGATTCCGCCACACAATACGACGCGGGCGCGCAGTTTCAGGCGTTTGAGCACTGAATCGAGAATGTCGCCGCCGACATTATCGAAATACACGTCAATGCCATCCGGGCAGGTCTCAAACAGGGCTTTGCCAAGCTTTTCATTCTTGTAGTCGATAACGGCATCGGCACCGAGTTCATCGCGCACATAGGCGCACTTGTCTGGGCCACCGGCGATGCCTACCACTCTGCAACCCCAGGCTTTGGCGAGTTGCACCACGGTGGAGCCCACCGCGCCAGCGGCGGCAGAGACCACCACGGTTTCGCCGGGTTTGGGCAGGCCAATTTCCTTCAAGCCGAAATACGCGGTGAATCCGGTCGCCCCAAACACATGCAGCGCCCAGGTCGGATCGGGTAAAGCGCGCGCGTCGAAGGGCCGAAAGCCTTTGCCGTCGGTGATCAGCTCTTCCGTCACGCCGGTCATGCCGCCAACCCAAGCACCCAGCGGCAGACGGGTAGATTTGGATTCGATCACCTCACCGATACCGCCCGCACGCATGACCTCCTGCAAACCGACCGGCGGCCAATAGGATTTCTGCTCAGTCATCCAGATCCGCATGGCCGGATCGACCGACAGATAACGCACCGCAACCCGCGCCTCACCATCCAGCAAATCGCGCGTGGCGAGGGGTCGCAGTTCGAAATCAGAATCCTTAGGCTCACCTTCCGGGCGAGCAATGAGGTGCAGAGCGTTGGGCATAAATTGGGCCTTGTTTGGTGAAGGGGCTCCGCAAGATGGGGACACGCGGGGCACAAAACAACGGCGCAGGAGTTTAACCTAGTAGCAGACTCACCCAATAGATGAACTGATCAAAGTGCTGAAAAGTCAAAAGAATCATGGCGTTATGGGTGACGGGAAGCGGTCAACTGAGGTTTCTAGGTGTAAGGCAGCGAGACAGCCAGACCGGCGCCGGCGTGGCTTTGCGCTCTTTCGGTGTAAGAGCATGAACACAACTCGGCGCTCCAGAGGCTATCCGGATCGCCGACTTGCGCTGTGGCTTTGCGCTCTTCCGGTGGAAGAGCATGCCGACTACCAATCAGGGCCGCCCAAAGCACCATCCAGGATGAGTCAGTCCTTCAACTTAACGGCATTGGGCGTTGCCTTGGGCTGCCACAGGGTGCGTCGTTAGCGCTCTTGCAAAGCCCGGCAGGCTGCTAGACCGGCAAACTTGAGCTGCACCCTTGTTTCAAAAAGCGAACTTACTCCGGGTGCAAACGGCGACTGGCCAGCAGCATGCCGTCCGCGTCGGCGTACAGCCAATTGTCCGGCGCAATCCTTACGCCTGCGAACTCCACCACGCGCCCGGCTTGGCCGCTGTGCAAGCCCTTTTCGCTTTTCCGCGGGTGAGCGGCTAAAGCCTTGATGCCAATGGGCTGTTCGGCCAATTCCACAACATCGCGCACGCAGCCGTAAACGACGATACCTGACCAGCCGTTGCGCCGTCCCAACTCGGCCAGCATGCCGCCAAGCAATGCACAGCGCATCGAACCACCCCCATCGACGACCAAAACGCGCGCTTCGCCAGGCGTTTCCAGCGTACTGCGCAGCAAGGCATTGTCTTCAAAGATCTTGAGGGTGACCACACGGCCATGAAAGCCGCTGATCGCGCCAAAATCTCGAAAGATGGGGGCGAGTACCGCAGCATCGGGATGAGCATCGGAAAGATCGGTGGTAGCAAGGGACATCGTCAGGCCTGCGGGTTCGGTGTGCCTAGTGTGGCATTGTCTGCTGATGCCTGAACCAAGCCTAGCGCGGCGCCATCCAAAGTTCTGCCATTCCTACCCGCTCAGGCGCGAATCTGCTATGAATCGCGGCCTGAAACGTCTGCCAACTGGAGTGTTGCAATGACCCGATTTGCCCTAGCAGCTTTGGCTTTGTGCTTGGCCGCCACTAGCCATGCGCAAACCGCCAACCCGAAAGTCACACTGAAAACCAATCAAGGCGATATTGTCATCGAACTGGACGCCGCCAAGGCGCCAAAATCGGTCGAAAACTTTACTCAATACGTGAAGTCGGGTTTTTATGACGGCACGATTTTCCATCGCGTCATCGATAACTTCATGATTCAAGGCGGCGGTTACGGCACCGAACTATCCGCCAAGGGTGGTTTGCGTGCGCCAGTGACCAATGAGGCCGACAACGGTCTTTCCAACGCGCGCGGCACGGTGGCCATGGCCCGTACCGGCGATCCACACTCCGCTACCGCGCAGTTTTTCATCAACGTCAACAACAATGCGGCGCTTGATCATGTCAGCAAGGCCGATGGCCGCACTTGGGGTTATGCGGTGTTTGGCAAAGTGGTGTCGGGCATGGACGTGGTTGACAAGATCAAAGTGCTGCCCACCAATGCCTTTTCGGCCGAATTTCAGAATCTGCCACGCCCCTATGTGGTAATCGAAAAGGCGACGCTGGACGAAGCCGTGGTAGCCGACAAACCGGGTCAGTGAGTGCACGTGGGCGCGACCTATTTCGCGTCCGATGTGCACCTGACGGCGGTCGAAGACCCTAACTTCGACCGCTTTTGTGCGCTTTGCGAACAAGTAGCGGCGGACGGCCAAGCGCTTTATCTGCTGGGTGATGTGTTTGAGGCTTACATCGGTGACGATGACGACGCGCCGCTGCTGGCTGCGGTCAGCACGGCGCTGCGCCGTTTGAGCGACCGCGGTGTCAGCGTGGCATTTGCCCATGGCAATCGCGATTTCCTGGTCGGCACACATTTCGCGCATCGATCTGGCGCGCGTTTGCTGGCTGAAATCGAATTGATCGATCTGGCTGGCCGAAAGGTCGCACTTTTGCATGGCGATACGCTGTGCACCGACGATGTCGAATATCAAACGGTGCGCCGCCTGCTGCGTGATGCACATTGGCAGCGCCAGTTCCTGTCTCAAGATTTAGCCGCGCGCCGCGCTTTCGCGGCACACGCGCGCGCGCAAAGCGCCGCGCACACCGCGATGGCCGCAGCCACCATCATGGACGTCAATGCGGACGCCGTCGCGGCGCTGTTTGAACAAAGCGCGGCCGAATGGATCATTCACGGCCACACGCATAGACCCGCAGTGCATCGTTTTGATGAACGCCGCCGACGTATCGTCCTGGGCGACTGGCCGCGCTTAGCCTCCTGGATGCGCGTATCGGCAGACGGGGCTGGCGAACTTATTTTTGATGGCCAACGGCTGAGGGTTTAAGCAATACCATTGACCCGCCTGTTTCATGAATTCGCGCGATGATCGCGCAGGACATTCAACGTTCGGTGGTTTTTCGAAGGCGCGGTGTAGTGATTCATACACCCGACTGAGGAAAAATCGCTGGGCGATCAAGGGACAAGCGAGGGCGCGTGCAATTTATGAAACATCAGGGTTAGGGCCAGTTGTCTTTTGTGGAAGAGTCACAACCCCGCAAAACAAGACGCCGCCCGAAGGCGGCGTTTTGCACAACGATCTAAACCAGATCAGGACCGGCGATTGAGCGCCACGCCAGCAAATCCCAACAGCGCGAGCCCCAGCGCCAGCAGACCATAGAAGCTCATCGTCGGCGCTGGAACTGCCTGAGCGGCTGGCTGGATCACCGTCGGGATATCGCCAAAGGACGTCACCGCTTGCACCGTGCTGCTGCCACCCGGCGGTACTGTCACATCCCACTGCAGTGCGGCACCGTTGTCGAGGCAGGCCCCCGGATTGACCACGTTGTTCAACGTGCCGGCACCGATCTGCGCCCAGATGCTGTTGAAACCGTCGGCGCTGAAGCCATTCGACGCTACGCCCGTCGAGATGTGCAGGATGGTGTAGACCGGGATGATGCCCGCGCAGGTCTGACCACCCGGCGAACCAGAGGTCGGCTCGCGAAACGGCTTACCCGAGTCGCTGCTCGCAAGATAGATATCGCTGCCGAGAAAAACGCGCGCCGGGACCGCTGTTCCGCCCGAGTTGGTCAATGTGAACGCCTTGCGGAAAAAATTCTCGCCGTTGACATAGGTGACCACCTGGGTGGCGTTCATGCCGGCCGCCGTGCCGGTCACCGTGACCGAAAACGGCGAGGCCGCGCTGCCGGCACCGGTGACGGCGCTGATCGTACGGGCGCCAAATGGGGTGTTCGCACCAATACTGGCGGTTGCGGTGCCGCCCGAGTGATCGCTGAAGGCGGGCGCGGTCAAAGCGCTGCCAACACGCACAAACCAGCCCATGTCGGCCTGACCTTCGTCATTCGGATAGATCTGCCCTTCGCCGGGCGCCAAGCTCGTATAAACCTGGAAGGAATTGTCATCCGCGACATTGATCGTCAGCGGGTTGCCGACGATGTTGGTCTGACTGACGGTGCCGCGGGTTGGGGAAATAGTGCCCTTGGCATGCACTCCGACGGCGCCGAGCAATCCGATTGCCAATGCTGCGGCTAGAGTTTTCTTATTCATTGTTGTGTCACTCCTGAATGGATACTGGCGAATCGGTCGCATGCACTCACCGCCGACCTATGCGGATGGGAGCCATGCGGTTGCGCGGATGATAACCACCGTAACTGGCAGCGGATACCCCCTGGCTGTGCGCGATTGAAGCTGATCAAGCTCAGGGTTCAACCTAGCAGCCTGTCGGACTTTCCGAGGAAAGTCCGACAAGCTGCTAGGGTCAATGCCCATGAAGGGCACCCAGGGAGCGCGCTTGCTCGCAATACGCGCCTTTTTGTGTTTCATCAGCGCAGCGCGCAAGGACTCTCCCAGAAGAGCTTAAGTAACAGCCTCGCCGCCAGCCTGTGGGAGTCCTGACCCGCGGCTGGATCACCACATCAATTAGACTCCCCCCGCCATGCCTTACTGGCCGGCCCGACCTGCCCGAAAGTGGCACACTGCGCATTCGACCAGCCAAGGCCAGCCACCAGATGAGCGCCCGCACCGGGGACACTAATTTCCGCGCTTTTGCGCTGACGGCGTTGCTGCTGGTGCTGCTCGGCGCTGCCGTGATCGCGATTGCCGACCGCTTTCTAACCGATGCGCGTGCCATAGCCGTCGCCCAACAGCAGCTGACCAGACTGGAGCAGGTCAGTCGCGCCGAACGCGACGCCATCGCTGCGCAGCGTGCCTACCTGTTGACCGGCGATGTCGACCAACGCGACCGATTCCAGCAGGGCATTGAGCGTGTCGCGCTTGCCGCGGCCCAGTTACGCCGCGAAAACCTGATCGCCCTCGACAAGCAAGCCATTGCCGAGTTGCAACTCACGCTCGACGCCCGGCTCAATCGCGCACGCCTAGTCGTGACCATCAATGACCGCGATGGCGCGCAAGCCGCACTAGTGCTGCTGCGGGACGGCACTAGCCTGCAGCTGGAGCAGGGCATCGGCGCGGCCATCGAGCACTTGTCTTCCGCCGCCGATGCGCGTCTGGCCAAGGCGAGGGCCGCCGCCGAGCGTAGCTCATTCTGGCTGCTGCTATGCGCCGCCTTAGGCGCGCCGGTTTCGCTGCTGGCGCTTGGCATGGGCTACCCTGCGCTGCGCCGGGAAGTGCAGTCCCGGCAAGCCGCCGAGCACGCGAGCGAAGCCGGGCGCGTCCAGCTGCAGGCATCCATCGCGCAGCTCACGCGGATGTCGAATGATATGCAGAGGATGAGCGCCTACGCGGGCCTACTGCAGACCTGCGACACCACCGAAGAAGTGCTCGACGTGACGCGGGTCTGTTTCGCCGCGCTGCTACCGGACTACTCTGGATTGGTTTATTTGATGGACAAGGAGCGCACGCAGGCGGTGCTGGCGACCGAGTGGGGGCTGACACGACTGGTCAGCGCTGACCAGGTCCTGCCTACGCAATGCTGGGCCTGGCGCCGGGCTCAGCCTTATCTCACTGACAGTCAGAATGCCGACTTACGCTGCAGCCATCTCAGCGGCGAAGTCGCCGCGACCGCCACCGCGTGCCTGCCGCTGAATGCGCACGGCGAGGCCTTCGGGCTGCTCTACATCGACGGCCCGGAGCCATTGCGCCACGAGCGTCTAGTCGCCACCGCAGCCGAACAGCTATCGCTCGCGCTGGCCAACCTGAATCTGCGCGAGTCGCTGCGCGAGCAGGCGATCAAAGACGCGCTGACCGGCCTCTACAACCGACGCTATCTGCAACAGGTGTTGCCAGCCGAGTACACGCGCTGTCGCCTTGGCGGGGATTCACTAGCGGTTTTGATGGTCGACATTGACCACTTCAAGGCCTTCAACGACAGCCATGGACACGCTGCCGGTGATCTGCTGCTGGTTGCGGTGGGCCGCTTGCTCGACGAGTCTGGATTTGTTGGCGCTATCGCGTGCCGCTACGGCGGCGAGGAATTCATCGTGATCCTGCCGCAAGCCGATGTCGATACCGCGGTCGCGCACGCGCAAGCCATCCGCGCGGGCATTGCCAGCCTGCGCATCGCTATCGACGCAGCGCAGTTACCCCAGGTCACCGTGTCGATCGGCGTAGCGACCGTTCCTGGTAGCGTCGATCAGCTCGACGACCTCATCGAAGCTGCCGACAAGGCGCTCTACCTCGCCAAGTCAGACGGGCGCAACCGGGTGATGGTTGCCGCTGGCGGCGCCTGAGCAGTCGGCCTTGGGCGCGCCCCGATTGCTCCTCCCACTAGCCAAAGTATTGGTTGGCGCATTAGTGCTGACCGTTATCGGTTGCATTCTCTTTATAATGGGCGACCATAGCGCGCCAGAGAATTCGAAGCACCGCGATCAGCGATCGGACCAAAACGCCAATGCAATGAAATCGCCCGAATCTGGCGTGGCAGGCGTGGCAGATCGCCGAATTCCAGAAAAGGAAGAAAGCGATATTATTCCGCCTGTTTATTCCCTATTTCCAGGCGACAAAATATTACTTGCAAATAACATTGGTGAATTGATTGATTTGCTGCCAAGTGCAAACCGCCCGATTGCGCAGGCACTTGCTGCCCGCTATCCGGAAGCCTATTAGTTCACTTCGGGTGAGCAGTTAAACCAAAAAACCTCAGTTGGACGGGGTGGAGTGTGCAACGAGTTGGCCGCGCCGCGCGAGCGGTGTTTTGTCGTCGCTGACCGCGGGCGCCGGGTCAGTCACGTCGTGTTGGCCGTTTCCAGCCTTTCACTTCGGTCTGCGGCGCTCGGGTTAGGGTTAGTTCGCCGGCCGGCGCGTCTTTGTGGATCGTGGAGCCGGCGCCGATTGTTGCACCCGCGCCAATGTTAACCGGGGCCACCAGCGAACTATTCGAACCAATAAACGCGCCATCTTCAATGCGCGTTTGCGACTTATTCACGCCGTCGTAATTGCAGGTGATCGTGCCGGCGCCGATATTGACCGCAGCGCCGATGTGCGCGTCGCCGATGTAACTCAGGTGATTGGCCTTGGAGCCTGGCCCAAACCGCGCTTGTTTGGTTTCGACAAAATTGCCGATATGGCTGTCGGCCGCCAATTCCGTGCCGGGGCGCAAACGGGCGAAAGGGCCGATGCGACAGGCGCCGAGCGTGACCACGCCGTCTAGATCGCTATGCCCCAGCACTTCCGTGCCACCCGCCAATTGACAGTTGCGCAGACGCACAAACGGGCCAATGCGCACACCATCACCGAGTTCTACTTTGCCCTCAAAAATGACGTTGATGTCGACACTGACATCGCGACCAAACTGCAACTCGCCGCGCACATCGACGCGCGCCGGATCAGCCACCCGTAAGCCGGCTTGGCACAATTCACGCACCCGTCGGTGCTGGAAGTAGCGCTCCAATTGCGCCAGTTGCCAGGGGTCATTGGCGCCAAAAGCCTCATTGGCATCCACGCAGCGGACTGCCAGTGCCGGCGCCTGATCACCGCTGGCCAGCGCAAACACATCGGTCAGGTAGAACTCGCCCTGCGCGTTGTCTGGCCGCACGCGCGCCAACCAATCGCGCAGCGCAGCGGCCTGTGCGGCGAGCACGCCGGTGTTGACCACGTTTAGGCGCCGCTCGTCGGCACTGGCATCGCGCTCCTCGACGATGCGTGTCACGCGTCCGTCGGCATCGGTGAGCACTCGTCCATAACCATGCGGATCATCCAGATAGGCGGTCAGTACCGCGAGCCGGCTGGGTGCCTGCGCGAGCGGCCTTAAGGTGCTGGCCGCCAGCAGCGGCACATCGCCATACAGCACCAAGACGCGCGCATCGTCAGCGATGCCCGGCAAGGCCAGCGCCACGGCATGCCCGGTGCCCCGTTGCTGGTCCTGCAGCACCCAACGCAGATCGGTGGCAGCGGCATA
>Ga0105046_10008906_pt1 | contig 15754 bp, 22 predicted proteins | sample MAT03_FD_78385 | JGI IMG/M metagenome (GOLD analysis project Ga0105046, IMG submission 78385) | Freshwater microbial communities from Lake Fryxell liftoff mats and glacier meltwater in Antarctica - MAT-03 (megahit assembly) | ecosystem: Environmental > Aquatic > Freshwater > Ice > Liftoff...
CGCAAAGTCACGCACATGGCTACCGACCTAATTTAGAGAAAAAAATAGGTTTGGAAAGTTTAAAAAAGTTAGATAACTTAGCAAGTCAAAGAGGTGCGACTAAGGATAATAGGTTTTATTTTATCGAAATAATTGAAAAATATAAATTATGAAAATTCAAGAATATAAAAGAAAAACTGGTGAATGGTTTAGAGGAAAAGAAGCCACCACCAATAAAGAGATAAAAAATAATGGTGGTGGGGTAATTCCAAGTGGAGACACAGTAGTTTTTAGCGGCAAAAGCGGTCGTGGCGGATTCAGTATTATGAGTAAGACAAATGGCGTAAGTATTAGTCAAGTTGATTACAGAAGCATTGATTTTGACTTCCGCTTAAATTGCCGCTAACGTTTTGCGGCTTGCCGAAGGAGGGGAAATCAAAGCACAAACTTTTAAATATGACACAAGAACAAACAGATAAAGTATATGCAGATTTAGCATCATACGAAAAAGAAGTTTCCGAACATAATGAACAGGTTTTAAAAGCACTTGGTAAAAAAGCACAAGCAGATTTTGAAGAACTAATGGATTGCTGCAAAGTAACCGAAAAAATAAAACTTGTTGATGCACCAAAAGGGATTAACAACAAAGAGCGCTGTGGAGTTTTCAAAAACGTCCACGTTGACCAGTGGGGTACAAACATGGAAGGAGATTCATACGCAGGTTTTATTTATACTAATGTAAAAGGTCAATGGATTCAAGTTCCGTTCTCATGCTAAAATGGCTTATGACTTGCAGCTATGCGCTACATAAAAAAACCACACAATGAACAAACCAACAACCCGCTGCGAAATATGCCAAAGAAAAGAAACTGCCCTTGCCGTAATAAACGGGAAAGAGTTCTATCTTTGCTACAGTCATAACGTGGCAGCAGCGTTTAACCATATTAAGGGAACGAGATTTAACCCAACTAAATAAACATGGAAGGATTAGACAAACATTTAACAGATGAACCAAATCTGTTTGAATCACCAGATACGATTGCACTAAGTAAACTCACCTGTAATAGCTGCGAACACCGACAGCGATGGGCGTGCGATAGCAAGGTGTTTCAATATTGCGGAGTGCGAAAAAGCAACAGAACCAATAATGGGTTGCTAAAAATAAAATGCAAAACCCCTGCATGTTTACTTCACCAACCGATTAAAAAATAAGCTTTAAATAATTTTAACTAACTTTGAGTTTATTGAAAACAACAATAACTTACAATGCCATTCGAAAAAGGAAAGTCAGGTAATAAAAACGGAAGAGACAAGGGGGTTCCTAATAAGGTAACCCAAGAAGCGTCCAGTCTGTTCATAGCTACTTTAGAGGCGCAGGGCGATAGAATAGAGGCGGCGCTAACAGCAGTCTTTAATGAAGATAAGGCGAAGTATTTAGATGTTATGGCTAAGTACACGCAGTATATCTTACCAAAGAAAATTGACGCAAACCTAAATGTAAATAAACTTGGACTTGACGCAATCGACACCTACGAAGATTAGGTTTAAAAAAACATGGTTTAACCCTGTTTACTATCATATCCTTAAATATTCCAAAGACCCCACAATACGGCGAATACTTATTTACGGGTCAAAATCGTCAGCTAAAACATTATCAATTTGTCAATTTTTAGAAAGGTCTGCACTTATTGAAAATTGTTCGTCTATCGCCTACAGGAAAGAGCAGTCAACAATTAAAACGACACTTAAACAATCGTTTAAAAAATCAGTGGATTTGCTCAAATTGGGTCAAGGTTTTTCGATTATGGATTTTTCTTTGATTTCTTCAAACGGGCAGGTAATTGTTTTAAAAGGACTTGACGAAGAAGGTAAGATAAAAGGAATTGAAGGGTATAAATACTTGCTTTTTGACGAGTTAAACCACTTTTTAGAAGAGGAATGGAGCCAAGCAAATATAAGTTTGCGGGGGATGCCAGGTCAAAAGTTATTCGCAACATGGAACCCCGTTAACGAAAGAAGTTGGATTAAAAAGGATATTGATAATATTGAATGGAAGGATTTGCCACGACAGTTAGAAGGCGGAGCCATTACAAAACTTGACGATAGTTCTTATGCCAAAATTTCATCAGATGGGAAAACTATTCTGATAAAAACAACTTATTTAGATAATAAGTGGATAGTCGGCGGTGATGGATATGGATTTAGGGATGAGAATTTAATATGGGAGTATGATTTATTAAGAAGGTCAAACCCAAACTCATATAGGGTAAACGTATTAGGCGAATGGGGTAAGCCAGAAGTCCAGCGACCGTATGTGTATAATTTTGAAGATAGGCACATTGGGAAAGTTGAAAAGTTGCCAAATGTTCAAATTAGAACATCGCTTGACTTTAATTTAGAACCATTTGTTGCTACACACTGGCAGATGTATTTAAAGAATGGTGAATTTTATTGCCATTGCTTTGACGAAACTGTAATAAAACTCGGAGGCGTGTTAGACATGTGTCAACAATTAGAGTCAAAATTTACGAAATCCGAAATCGCTAACATGCTTTTTACTGGCGATGCCACAGCTCGAAAGAGAAATATGCAGACCGCAAACAACATAGGTGCTTGGGGTGAGATAGACCATTATTTTAAGTTAGGCAAAAGGTTACAGGTTCCACAGGCTAACCCCTCAGTTCAGGAGAATAGGCACTTGGTTAATTCAATATTTGCATTACTTCCTAACCTTTTGATAAATGAAAATTGTAAGCTGTTAATTTCGGAACTTCAATTTACAGAGGCAACGCCTGAGGGGGATATAATCAAATCCACAAGAAAAGATTTAGCGCAAAGGTCTGACGGCCTTGACACCTTGAGATACACTTTCAATACGTGGATGAGCGATTTCTCCACAAACCCAAATAAATACCGAATAAAATATTAACTTTGTCCTATGGCTTGTAATACCTGCACAACTGTTTGTTTGATACACCCTTGCTATACTACGTTGTGGATAGCGAAGGCAACCGCTAATAACGTTTATCGCGTTGAAATAACTAACATCGGAAGTGGGCGTATTCAATCCGAAGTAGTAACCGCAACCGCTGGAGGATTGATAAGTATAACTGGCGGGACTTGGAGCGACTTTTTAAACACCGAAAGTCTGGTTCAAATCAAAATATACCTCGTTAATTACTCTGTAAGTCCTAATGTTCAAACTAATATTGATGTTGACTTTTACGTGATAACGGGCTTTGAAGGGGAATATTACAACCTCACTCCAACATGGTCATTAACGAAATATGATTGCCTTTTAGTAAACTTTGAAATGCTATTCGACAGCAACAACGTTCCCATTGAATTAGATAACCAATACTTAATCAACGAAGATGCTTAATTTAATTATTTACACGTCCCTTTTTACGTTAGGGTTATTCATTGCAACAGGCGAGGGATTTGTATTGCACGGCGCAAAGAATCGATTGGCGAGGCTATTAGGCGGTCGCTATCGGCAAGACGGCGAAGATGTTTATTATGAATTTAAAAGTAAATTCATTTCAGAACTCTGGAACCCCTTAATCGGCTGTCCTCCTTGCATGGTATCAATATGGGGAACAGTTATTTATTCTTTAATGATGCCGTATTCAGTAGACACTATTTACGAACTGCCGATAATAATTTGTAGTTCGTGTGCAATAAACTTTATATTATTTAAAAATCTTATTCAAGGCCATGTTTAAATTCATAGTTAATTCACTCTTAAAAATACCCGCGTTTAGGCGCGAACTGGTATTCAGGGCACTCAGCACGGCATATATCGACAAAGAGCAGAATGCAATTTTAAAGTTAGCGTTCACAGATAGCAAGGGAAGGAAATACTTCAGGTATATTCGTGACGAGTTGATGCCTTTACAAAGATATGAACAAATGCAAGTAAGACTGTTAGAGGTTGAATCGAGAATATCGCGGGAGTCGTTAACCCTATACGCTCAGGCTAACCGAAAGATGGCAGAAAAAAAAGACTTTATCGGTGTTGCGACCCTATGCAGCGAATTAGAAGAAAGGTTAAATATTCTTTATGACCCTGAGATAATGGTTAAGTTCCTTTCCGGAATATTAATTCGTGAAGACCAAGTGAACACTGCTCATATTTGGAACAATGAATTTGAGAATGAAAAAGCGGACTTTTTAATGAAGGACAACCAAGAAAACAATTTGTCCTTTTTTTTTCGGTCACTCAATTTAGAGCGGTATGTGATATTTTTGGATACGTCAAATACAGACTTGATGACGGAACCGATAATACAGAATCAACTAACGGAGGTCAGGCTCTTCGATCAGATGATAAAGAAAGTTTTGATTTCTTTAAGTCAACAATCTTTAAGTGGAAAGCAGACCGAGAAAGTGATTTGATAATTTTAAGCGATAGCGACCCGTTAAAATACAAGGCAATAAAAAACGGAACTGTTGAATTATACTTAGCGATGTTGCAGAGTAGAAAAAAAGCAGAGAAATAACATGGCGTTAGATGCTGTCATTGTCGAGTATAGGTTGGAGTTAGACCAACTCAGGAAAGACTTGTCCGAAGTTAGGAAAGACGTGGGAGGCATTGACAAACAGGCTGCCGTTTCTGCCGAAAAATCCACCAAGGAGCTCAATAAAATTGGCGATGTTGTTCGCGGAAAGGTTAGTTCCTCTTTTACGGCATTAGGCGGCGTTATAGCTGGCGTATTTGCCATTGAGCGAATTGGTTCATTCATAACATCTTCTATAAAATTAGCAACGGTTGTTGAAGAAGTGAAGGGAGTTTTTGACAAAATAAACGACCCTAAACTACTTGAGAATTTAAGAAAAGATGTAAAAGGAACGGTGAGCGACCTTGAATTGATGAAGTTGGCAATTTCTGCAAACAACTTTAAGATACCATTAGAAGATTTAGGTAAGTTATTAAACTTCGCGCGGTTAAAAGCGGATGAAGGTAAGGGGTCATTTGAGCAACTTTCTGCATCGATTATTGAATCAGTTGGAAGGAACTCCGCAAGGGCATTAGTTCAACTTGGAATAGGTCAGGAAGCTATCAATGAAAAGGTAAAAGAAACTGGGTCTCTCTATAAAGGAATGACAGCCATAATTGACACCGAACTCGCGAAGGCTGGCGAGGATATACTTAGCACTGCCGATAAACAAGACAGACTCAACGCAAGCATAGCAAACTCTAAGGCTGCTATTGGCGCGGCTTTTTTACCCGTTATAGACGATATATTAACGGGAATACACGAAGCTATCGAAGGCTTCAAATTGTTGACAGATGGAATGACCCGCGCGCAAAAGGAGCAAAAAGACGCTGTTGAAAATATGATTTCAAGGGGAGGCTTTACGGACGAGCAGTATGCGGCATTAGTCAAAAAAACAGAAGCAAGCTTAAAAACCCAAAAAGATATAATTGATGGCACTACTAAAGCCAGCGAGGGAAGTAGGCAAACTGCAAAAAAAGAATTGTTAATATACGAAGCAAGGTTGGAAGCGTTAAGGGCGTATAACCCTGCTGTTGAAAGTTCAAAGAAGCTTGTAAGAGAAATGCAAGATATTACAAATGCCGCGAATGCAATTCAGCAAAGGCAGAATGAATTGAATGTCGAGGGAACTATTACCTTAGAAGACTTAGCGCGTCAACGAGAAAAGAATGCGATTCAGGCGGCGAAAGAACTGTCTGGTGCAAAGGCGTTAAATAAGGAATTAGATGACATGTTCCTTATAATGCTTGGGCGAGAATTAGACTTGCCAACAGAGCCTGTCGAAACAGTAACAAGAAGTGTTGAGGAACTTGCCGAAACATTGTTGGATAGTCAGGAAAATTCTATTAAATTAAAAGATGCAATTGTCATCTTGGGTGACGAGTTAAGTGACGAGGAAAAGTTCCAAAAGGCTATTGATATGTGGGATGCCTACGGGAGTGCTGTGTTTTCTATTTTTCATTCAATCACCGATGCGTTTGAACAAGGCTCAGATTACCGAGAAGATTTGCTGAATGCTGAACTCGAAGCAGGTAGGATAAGTCAAGGACAGTATGATAAAGATATTGCAAAAATAAGAAGGAAAGAAGCGATAAGGGATAAGGCATTGGCTGTTTTTCAAATAGCAGTAAACACCCCCTCGGCTGTTATGAAAGCACTCGCGTCAGGAAATCCCGCGCTGGCTATTTTAGCAGCAATCGCAGGTGCTATTCAGCTTGGAACGGCATTGTCGGTTGAGATACCAGCATTTAAACATGGTGTAATTGATTTGCAAGGCGCGGGAACAGGAACAAGCGATTCAATACCAGCAAGGCTATCAAAGGGTGAAACGGTTATGACAGCAAAAGAAACAAGGGAGTATAAACCTGTTTTAAAGGCAATTAGAAAGGGTAATTTCGAAGAGTATATTTATTCAAACTACTTAAAGAAGATTGAATTGCAAAGGCAAAAAAAGCAAACTGAATACGATGATTACCGCATTTATTTAGCGTTAAACAAAGGGCAGCACTTGGACAGGAAAAATACAGATAGGATAATCGACGCGCTTCAAAAAAATCAACATAGATTTTGAAAATACAAACATATTTAGATACCACGTTAGTAACAAATCCCGAAGGAGTAAGGGGTTTAACGCAAGAAATTACTTACAACGATGAGTATAAAGGGATATTTTTCTTTATGCAAAGCGATTTGGTATTTCGAGACGATGCCTACGATTATATATTTAATGCTTTAAGGGTGAACGGAGCGTGCGCGCAGATAGATTTCTTACTTCAAATTGGCAATGACAATTTAACAGATTATTTCGAGGGAGTTATAGACGTGGCAGATGTTACGGAGTTCAATGTAACTACCGAAAAATGCACTACGCCGATAGCAGATAACAATGCGAGTTCCTACGTTACCAAAAATGCAAAGATAAAAACCTATATCAATGTGTTAACCAGTAAGAATGGGACAGCGATAACAGCAGCAACAAAGGTGGTAGGCGTTGACTTCTTCACTCCATCAACTGGCAATTACGATTATTTGCTCCCATTTGGATACCCTGTTGGGGATGCGTTTAGGTATTTAGTTGAGTTTATGAGCGATGGACTTATGACAGCCTCATCACCTTACTTCGATGCTGGCGGCGCAAAGCAAAATGTAATGATATTTAACGGCAAATCTATTAGCGGAACATTGTCGTCTGCTGCACCGCGAATATCCTTTTTTGAACTCTTTCAGGAAATGGACAAGCTGTACAACATTTCTTATTACATAGATTACTCAGGATCGATTCCTACAATGGTAATCGACAAAACAGATAATTTATATAGCGCGACAAACCTCTACTCCTTTACCGATGTGAAAGATGTAAAGGTTTCCTTTGAAAAGGAAAAGTTCTACAGCAAATTAAAAATAGGTAGTAGCACCATTCAAGAATATTCGGGCGGAACATTCACTTTTCCCGACGCTATTTTCTTAGGATTTACCGAAGAAGAGTATTTCACACTCGGACAATGCAATATTGATAATGAACTCGATTTGGTAAGCAAGTTTATAATAGATTCAAACATCATTGAAGATATGCTACTCAATGCGAATGATTCATATGATGAAGAAACTATAATCGTCGAAACAACAGGAACTCAGGCGTATAAATATCCAAATTACTTACCGAGTTCTTTCGTTTACAACTTAGGACTTAACAACTTTTCTAAGGCTCAAAACTGGTTAGGCTCGTTCCCTAACGACATTTTAAACTACCTAAACAACAACGACAACGGATTTGATGCTACAAAAAACAGTTGGGTAATAGTGACAGGCAACTTAATTCATGCAACCGCGATATTTAACCCCGCTGGTAACTACAATGGAGCAACAGGTAGGTTTACGGCTCCGCTATTGGGTTCAGGAAATTACAATTTTGTATTTGATTACTCAGGACTTTCTTACGGCGGCGATGCAGCGGGTGTAACAACGGGAACTATTCAATTTGTCCATTACAACGCGGCTGGCGTAGTTCAATCAACCATTGTTTTAAAGACTTGGGTAACAGAGGTCATTGATATAACTAACGCATACGGCAGTCTTTCGGGAAGCTTTTATTTAGCAGCTACTGATTACGTTCGAATTGAGGGAACTTATATTGCGGGTGTTACCGCTTTTGGGTTTACGCATTTTAGGGGTGACTTTGCAGACGAGGGCGGAACTTATCAAGCTTATGACCCCAATGATTACAAAGTTTTTAAAATATCTTTTGAACACTATTTATCTCAGGTTCAATTCTTGCAAATATTGAGCAACCCAACGCACTCTATAACAGTGTCCACAGGCACTCAGTTAACGCGAGCAAGTTACAAGGGATGGATAAAATCTATATCAAGGAACATAATTACAGGGGTAACAAAATTTGTTTTAAGAAGCAGTTTAAACACAAGGGCATGAAAATTGCGTAGTTTTGTAAAAAACAAGCAATATGAAAAACTTTACAACAATTTTAATTTTAGCAACTATGGCAATTTCGTGTAAAAAAGAGCAGCCAATTAACTTTCCTGACAGTTTCGATTGCGTTTGCACCGATGACTATTGTGCGCCTGTCCAATTCAGCGACACCACTCAACTACAGGTTGATTTAACCCTATTAAACGGAACCGACCTAATTAGCAACGGCGCATTTCCTTACGCAACTGATTGGAGCGTTACGGGAGGGTTTACCATTTCGGGCGGAGTTGCCACTTGCGGTGCAGCTGCAGGAACGCTATTTCAAACACTGATATCGCCGTTAGAGGTAGGGTATTACGAAATGACTTTATATGTAACCAATTCACTTGTAACAACACTGGCCATATCAGTGGGAGGTCAACCAGTTTCATCTATTTTGATGCTGACATTGATACCCTCAAAGTTGGTTAAGATTTATTTTTATCTCGATACCATTACTAACAATGATGTTCTAATTTCTAAGACTGGAATAGGCTCATGCACGGTAGATTTGATAACCTTAAAAAGGGTTTCCGAGGTTGCCTTTGACATAAAAGATTGCAATACTGCAGAAGTATTTTATTCTGAAACCGATAACAGCAGCGTTACTTATTTCGAAACTGGCAACATCACATTAACAGGTTTAGGACTTGGTGCAACTGAAAGCGATGAAGGATATGGAATTATCAATTTCAATTGGGATGGTTATGGTTTGGATTCAGGTTGCTACTGCATTTGCCTTAAAGACGGCGCACTCATAGGGTATAATTATGTCGAAAACGGCACATTCGCAAGTTCGGCGGAGTGGACTATCGACAATGCTGGCTTTTTAGGTTGGGTAATTTCAGCGGGTAAGGCAACGCATACACCTGGCAGCGGTGTTGATACGATTAGTCAGCTTCTTTCGCTTGCTTTAAACCCTTTAAACACTTATACCATCTCTTTTGACACTGTCAGCGCAGGTGCATGGGATATAACGGTAGGAAGAAGTTCGACAGATTACGCGGGTGAGAATTTGCTTTCGGGAACTGGAAACACATCGCAATCGGTGATCATTCCAGGTGTGCTACTTACGCAAGATGTGATAAGTCTCTACTTTAAAATGAACGCAGTTAAGCTAATAACGACAAGCATTGACAATATTTCCATAGTTCAAAATGAAAACCTGTGTGAGATAACTTCTTCGTGTGTGGCGATAAAAGAAACATGGTCAACATTGGCTACCGCTTCTGAAATGTGCAATATTCTTATAGAGGCAACAAACGCGAATAAAGCATTCGGATTCGCTGCGGGATACTCATTCAAAGGTCGCGTTTTCGGGCAAATTAAAAACTCCCGAAGTTCTGATATTGAAAATGTAGAATATAAAGATTTGGCGGGAAGTGTCGAATTGCTTTACAACGATAACGAGAAAATAAGTGAACTGAACATATTCCAAATGCCTGAGCGCGCTCATAATTGGGTGGCACTTGCGCTAAGAAGTCAAACGGTTAACTTAACGATAGGAACCACAACGAAGACTTTTATAAAACAAGGGGGTGACTATCTACCTAATTGGCGTAAGACTTCACAACTGGCTCCCGTGATTGTAGAAATTAAAGAATCTGCGCAAAACCCCCCTATGGTGCGCAATGTTTAAAAAAATAATCCCGAAGGAATGCGGAGTGGCGGCATATCTTCTCTTTGATTATCAGCACTTTAAAAAATAAATTCAAAATACTTTGAAAAAAGTTTGCAGTTATCAAAATAAGGTGTATATTTGTATCAGATAACAATTAAACAAAACGAAAATGACAACAGCAAACTTTCAAATCGGACAAAAAATAAACCACGTAAAATGTGACGATTTAATGACCATAGTATCAATGAAGGGCAACATGGTTACTTTAACTGGTAGCACTTATGGTTCATTTGAAATTAGAAGAACTAAATCAAGCCTATTAAAATATATACTAAACGGGGAATTAGAATGTATCACTACAAATTAAAATCTACCTTAGAAAGCAGCCAAAAATTTGGCAGGTGTGCAGTTTGTAAAGAACACCACTCAGAAGCGTTTATGCAGGTAGAGGAAAAAGAGTTCTTGTCTATTGAAACCAAAAAAACAGAATTGACTCAGTTTAATTGCAGAACCTTATTTGGGTGCAAAAAATGTTTAATTAACTCAAGACGATAAAATAATGATTCGATTCTATAACAAACAAAATTCATGAGAAAACTAAAAGGCATGTTAGCGAAGTTTGGCAACAGCAAATAGGTTTTGCTAAACAAATGTATGATGAAACAGAAGCAAATAAAACATAAAAAGGGAGGTAAGCGCATCGGCTCTGGTAGAAAAAAAGCTGATTACGAAACCAAAACCATTGCCTTTCGGGTTCGCGGAGAATTTGTCGAACGAGTTAAAAAGCTGGTCAAAGATGCTATTTCGGAGTGGGTAATAAAATATCGGCTAACCAATATTACTTGTTCGGGATATTTGTATATTTGTCTTGAGAAACAACATACATGGCAAAAGAATTAATTCAAGACAAACTCATTTACGGCGAAGAATATGATTTGTGGCGTGATGGTATTTTTATCGGAACTGCAAGGTTTACTTACGACCCTAATATGGGCGGCGATTGCTTTTTAAAAGAAATAATGGATGACACGGGGCAGTTCACACGCACTACTTACGCACCCGACCAATGGGTATCTAATACAAATGGTGTGGGTGAGAAAATAGAGGCAACTCGGATGATGTTGAGTGTAAAACTGAATTTTCATTTAAGAGGTTGTTAAAAATAGCATGTAACAACGCACTATTCACTACTAACAAACATACTAACCTTTAACTAAAAATATGGAAGCAAGATTTATAAAAAGTAAAAATGTGTGCAAGGATAACGGAAAGTTTATTCTGCACGTTGGGTATAGTAATTACGATTTTGGTATTCAAGTGCACGAGTGGGGTGTAAGGGTGATGTTAATTTGGTGGCACTGGTGTTTTCATTTTTAGCATTACCTATAACATCACACTAATAAAAAATATACATGGCAAAGATAGGCGTTATTTGTTACCATAAAAATCTACTTCAATACCCTGTAAAATGGATTGAAGATTTTAAACAAAGTATTTTAACTCAAACCTTTAGCGACTTCGTGATGATAGAAGTATGCTACGGCGGTGAAGGTAGAATATTTGATGGCGTGTTTATTAAAATAGACTTAGAAACTCACGCAGACGCTATGAATCACGCATTAAACCACGCCTTCTACGAATTACATTGCGACTACGTTTTTAATACGAACATTGATGACATTTACGAAATAACCCGATTTGAAACTCAGCTAAAATTTACCGAGTATGATATCGTTTCTTCTAATTTCAGCTTGTTTAATGACAGCGGGGTTTTTCTTACTCACAGATTTGAAAAGGTAAATATTGAAAGGGAGTTGCAAGAAGACCATAACATTATATGCCACCCCGTTGTTATGTATTCCCGAAAGTTTTGGAATGGCAACTTCTACGACAGTTCGCAGATACCGCGTGAAGATTTAGAATTATGGAAACGCTCAATAAGCGATTATAAGTATATTATTTTACCCGATGTTCTTTGTTTTCACAGGGAACACACTAACTCAGTAGGAAGGCAATGAAAATAGGCATACTCTGCATAGCAACGAACCGTTACAAAGAGTTTATTCAACCTTTGATAGAAAGTATCGAGGCGAACTTTTTAACCGCTCACGACGTAACTATTCACTTATTTACGGACGATTTAATTCAACTTAAAACGGGATTAAAAGTTGAGCAAACCATAATACCATCTTATAAATTTCCGGAAGCTACGCTATACCGATATAGGATTTTTCTTCAAAAGGATTACGCGGACGATTATTTATTTTATTTAGATGCAGACATGAGAGTAGTGGCCGCTATCGGTGACGAGGTTTTAAACGACATAACTTGCGTTCGACACCCGGGTTATTATCGCGGCGGAGGCTCTTGGGAAACGAGGGAAGATTCAAGTTGCTTTGTTGCGCAACAGGATAGGTTAAAGTATTTTGCAGGTGGATTCGCGGGCGGCAAAACAGATGTTTATTTACCAGCGTGTCAAGTAATGTCACAATGGATAGACACTGATTTATCAAATGGAATTATGCCTATTTGGCACGATGAATCTGCGTGGAATAAGTATTTAGTTTTGCACAAGCACGTGGAACTAACACCCTCTTATTGCATGCCAGAGGCGCGTGGAAAAAGGGAGTATTGCAAGGTTGGTGATTTGCCAGCTAAAATATTGGCACTCGAAAAGAACTTTAATTATTTCAGAGGATGAAAAATAAAATCATGGAAAACGAAAACGATTTGAAAGCACAAAGTCCCCAATTTATTGTAGGTGCTGTTATGTGCCGTATTTTTAGAGTTGCTGGCTGGCTTGACCAAAAAGGTTTTGATAAGCGTATCCAAGAAATCGAAGTAACTGAAACGGGAAAATCTTTTGTTGCAGAAGGGAAAAGAATAAACAAAGATAAATTAATGAAGATTGATACAATGTTTGTTGAAAACCATAAATCAATGAGATATTTCACTTATTGTAAGGATGGTGAACAGCAAAAGGCTTTGGACTTAATTAAGCAACATATAATTGAAAAGGTAAAAACCTATAAGTCGGAGATAGATGTTCTTATGCAGTATCTGTCTTAATATGTCACATAACTTGCAGCTACACGCTATTAACTAATAACAACTAAAATAAACCATGAAAGTATTTATAATTTCTTACAACAGGTTAACGCTACTCCGCAATATGTGCGAGTGGCTAAACAAAAAAGGCTGCACGCCAATAATAATTGACAACGGCAGCACTTACCCTCCATTAATAGAATGGTTTGAAGACTGCCCTTATAAGGTGCATAGAATGACCGACAAAGATAATCATCAAGTTTTGTGGAACTCGGGCATAATTGACGAATACCCTGACCGTTATTATTGCGTTACTGACCATGATTTAGACTTCACGGGAATACCCTCCGACTTTTTAGAAGTACTGATGATAGGATTAAATTTGTTTCCGCAAGTTGTAAAATCTGGTTTTAGCTTGAGAATAAGCGACCTGCCCGACAACGCTTACACAAAAGAGGTGCGAGATTGGGAGTTGAAGTTTTGGGGAGATATGCAAAAGGGTTATTATGTTGCCGATATAGATACTACTTTTGCGCTATATGACAAGACTAAAGGATTCGGTAAATTGCCTAACAACAAGTTTTTTTCGGCGGTAAGAAGCGCGGAACCTTACACGGCAACTCATATCCCTTGGCATAACACATTGGAGAACATGAGCGATGAAGAAAAGTATTATCAAGAAAAAACTCACACATACTGGTCAACTAAAATGAAAGAACTTTTATGAATTTAATTAAATACAATGGCAGTTTATACCCTGAATTGCAATCGACTGGCAATGCCTCTAAATTTGCAATACCATTCGCGCAACAAATTATAAGTGGATTTGTTTACGACGTTGGTTATGGTTGCGAAGATTGGAAATTCCCTAATTCGGTCGGGGTAGATGAAATAGATAACAACGAGTTTCATGCAATGAATCTACCGCCAGCGATTGCCGATGCAATATATTCATCCCATTTTTTAGAACACTACAAAGGAAGGTTTCAGGATGTTATAGAATATTGGATTACGAAAATAAAGGATGGTGGGCATATATTTTTATATCTTCCAAATTGCGAATATCAAAAATATTGGGCATGGGGAAATACAAAACATATCCACTATTTAACCCCAAAAATAATGAAGGAATTTTGCGAAAATTCAAATCTATTCACTAACTTTATAGTGACAGATGGCTACGATTTAAATGGGAGTTTTTATTGTGTGATTGAAAAATAAATTATTATGAAAACAAAAATTTTAATGAACTGCAAAGCCTTTGCTTTTGCTTATGTGCTGTTAGCGGTAGTGCTTTCATCTTGTGGTGAAACTGAAACAGAAAAGTATGACAGATTTATGAGCGAATTGGAATGCCCCGTGGTGCTAATCGGAAAAACTGATAAGGCTGTTACATATCCATCAATAGTTGTAAGAGATGCAAAAGGAAGGATAAGAACATTAGCGTCATCAGCAAATGGAGATGGTTGGAAAATGCCAAGTGCAATAGCAGATAGTAGGAATATTGGTGATACGTTGAAACCGTGTCATTAGCATTACCGCTAACTTGCATCTACACGCTAATAAATAATAACAACGAAAATAAACCATGAAAGAAGTAGTAATATTGCAAACATGCGGATTGGGCGATATTTTATTTATCGAACCTATTTACCGACATTACCACAACTTGGGTTACAAGGTTATTGCACCCGTAAACGATGACTTGTTTTGGATAGCAGAGTATATTGATTATGTGGAATTTCATAAGCGGTCAAAATTCAAATACAGTTACGAAACTGTTGAGCAGCCCGAAGATGGCAGACTTCATATTCCTATGCGATTTGCTCATCCTTTATTGCGTGGTTACGACCTTCACTACGGCGATGAAAGAGAGAATTGGATGCCAGACAAATACACTTATTTAAAACTCCCTATTGAGTTATGGCACACGATGAGTTGGAAGCGAAACGATAGGGAAATGGAATTGTGGAAAGAGTTGAATATCAAAGAAGCATATAACTTAATTAATCAAAACTTTGGCGGTAATTTCTCACAAGTTCAAATCAATCCAAACAATGGTTTACGGAATATTTACCTGAGTAAAATAGGCAATTACACCCTACTTGATTGGGCGCAAGTCATCGAAAATGCAGACAATATTTACACGGCTGAAACTTCATTAATTTACATTATTGAGGTGTTAAAAACTAAGGCCAAGGAATTGCACATGTTCCCGCGTTCCCCTTGGTTACCTAATTGCGATTACATTAAAAAAATAATGACTAAAAACTGGACATACCATGACGAATCAGAACTTTAAAGACTTCGAAATTTCACCACATGCAATAATAAATAACGAGTTCAAGGGATTTCGCGAGGATTATTTAATTTTAGACAGCCTACTCAGGACTTGCAAGCCTAAAACATTCTTTGAAATAGGGACGAATTTTGGAAGTGGGACGAATATTATTTGCAATGCCATACACACCGCTTTGGTTTATTCCTTAGACTTGCCATTTGGCAAAGGAGATAAGCCGTTATACGCAGCGGGGTTTGACAATACAGGCACAAATTGTAATAAGCCATTTACCCAATTACGCGGCGATAGCATGACATTTGATTACTCACTTTATCCTTGCGAGGGGTATTTCGTGGATGC
>Ga0105046_10008907_pt1 | contig 15753 bp, 11 predicted proteins | sample MAT03_FD_78385 | JGI IMG/M metagenome (GOLD analysis project Ga0105046, IMG submission 78385) | Freshwater microbial communities from Lake Fryxell liftoff mats and glacier meltwater in Antarctica - MAT-03 (megahit assembly) | ecosystem: Environmental > Aquatic > Freshwater > Ice > Liftoff...
AAGATACGGAAGCTGCGTCGCCGCAAGAACCCGATACGACGCCAGCACATCAAGAAGCGCGCGATGGTCTTTCCCCGCCGCAGCCTTCAACGCTGCCTATCCCATCGCCCCGTGGATCGCCGCGTACAGGTCATCCGCAAACTCCGCCATCCGGTCGTGCCGCGAGACCGCCGCCCCGTCCGCCCACGTCTTCTCATCCAGCCGGCTCTGAAGGTCCGGGTACTTTGCCAGCACCGGCCCAAAGCTCTGGGCCAGCGCGTCCAGCAGCGGCCCCATCCGCCGCTTCTTGCGCCCCAGCTTGTGGTTGATTCGGCCCCTGAGAGCGTGCAGCGCTAGCCGCACCTTCCCGGGCTTGGGAGCCGAGACTCCCACAAACCGCAGCAGTTTGCTCCCCACGTATCGCCCCGTCACGCTCGCCCTGGGCAGCAGCCGCCGCGCGGCGAACTGAGCCCCGACGCTCGTGAGCTGATGCGCCAGCAGCGATGAGTGTCCGGCGGTCCCTCCCGCGTCCGACCTCGCCGCCATCACCAGCCGCAGGAACTCGCGCGGATCCTCAACCTTCCCCGGCACCTGCGTCCAGGCGCGGCCAACATTCAGCAGCCCATGATCGTCCGAACCACCAGTGAGCCCCTTCTCCCACACGCGCGTCCACAGCGGCTCGAGCTGATGCTGCTCGATCAGCCGGTGAACTCTCCCCGGCGACAGCGACCGCAGAAACGTTGCAAGCGCCGAGCGGTGCGTCCCCGAGTGCGCCCCATTCAGAATCTCAAACCCCTTGAAGAGCAGCGCACACCGCTCAAGATGCCAGAGCGTCAGCTTGTGGTTCTGCACATACATCGGATGGGCCAGGCTGTGCCCCAGGTTGCGATCCCGCAGCCACGCCGCGAACAGGTACACATCATCGCGAAGACGCAGCGTCGCCAGCTCCTCATGCAGCGCAGGCGTCAGGCCCCACACCAGCACATGCAGCTTGCACTTGTCCTCAGGAAAGCGAACCGTAACCTCCTCACCCACCACAACGCCCGGATACCCCCGATCGACCAAGGTCATCACGCCATCGATCGTGTCATGGTCCGTGATCGTCACCAGATCCATGCCGCGGGCCTTGGCCTGCTCATAGACGCGCTCAGGCTCCGAGTAACTCTCGGGACAACCAATCAGCGCGAGCGCGGCGACGGCCGGGCCAGATGAAGCGCTCGAATGGCAGTGGAGGTCCGCACGGGTGACCACTTCGACGCCCGGTTCACCACCCGGCGCCGAGTCGGCGGCGAGCGGCTCCAGGTTCTCATCGGGCTGCGCTGCTTGCACCATGGCAGGCTCCTCGGGGTCGTCCCCACCACAAGGGCTGACTCTTCCCGCTCGCCGCGAAGCGAGATCCGGAGCGCGCCATCACGCTCCGAGCAACTGAACTCCGTACAGACGCTCACTAGGTTTGGCCCTCAACGCGGGAGAGCATCCTCTCGAGCCTCGACCACAGATGATCGAGCCAAAGACTACCTCCTGCGTGAGCGCAAATCTGCACTAAAGCATTCGACTGTGGTGCTTTAGCAAACCATTCGCTGTGTCTTGGAGTGTTCCTCATGGAACCTGAACAGAATGTGAAGATGCCGCGCCGGAACGGACGTCGGCCGAGTGCGTGCGACGCGGCGGGCGGTAGACTTTGCCAATGCCCGCCTCACGACACGTCGCCGTCTATCCCGGCTCCTTTGACCCGATCACCTTCGGCCACCTGGACGTCATCGCCCGCGGCCGCCGCCTCTTTGATGAGCTCGTCGTCGCCGTCGGCCGAAACCCCGGCAAGGACCCACTCTTCTCACTCGACGAGCGCGTTGCGCTCGCCCAAGCACTCGTCGATGAGATGGTCAGGCTCGATCCCACCGGCGCACCTGTCACCGTTCGCCCGTTCGCTGGCCTCACCGTCGACTTCGCCAAGGAAGTCGGTGCCACCGCGCTGCTGCGAGGCGTACGAAACCTCTCCGATATGCAGTACGAAGTCCAGCAGGCAGTCACCAACCGCGAAGTCGCCGACCTCGAAACCGCCTTCGTCGTTGCCGGCCAGAGCTTCGCCTACACCAGCTCCAGCCTCATCAAGCAGATCACCGCACTATCAATGGACCTCTCAAAGCTCGCGGCGATGGTCCCCCCCAGCGTCGTCGAGGCCCTGCGCGTGAAGAAGGTCCAGCGCCACCCAGCCCTCATGCAGCTGCTGGAAGCAACGTAAGACCGTCGTACACGAAACGATCTCGAGATTCGCGAGTCCTGTGTACGCCATCGCTTCGCGAGTGGGCACGTCGTCCGTTCATTTGTGCCACTCCTTGACACGAGTCTCGCAGGCGAATCGCATGAAGTTTCGCCGCGGCAAGAGAGAAACGTCGACCAATGAAAAGACCCTCGCACGCGCGAGGGCCTCTCTTTGAAGCTGGTTCTTGATCAACGGATCGGCGTCGCATCATCGCCTGATCCAAGGCTCAGCCGATCATCCCGCGCTGGGATTGAAGATCGGATTGTTGAGCGCTCTGCCAAAGTCCGAGGCCGTTCCCGTCGTCGTCATGCTCAGGCCGTTGCTCGCGGTATCGACGCGCGTCAACTGAGTAATGGGTGAGACACGGGTGACCAGCGCGCCCTGCACCGCCGTGCCGATCACCGAGATGCCGTAGCTCTGGAACTGGCTGCCGGAGGCGACCTTGTTCCGGACAACGGCGCTCTGGCCAGAGATGAACCGCTGCACCCCGTTGGTCCCGAGCGTGCCGGTGAAGCCATCGATCGTGCTGCCGTCGGTGAAGTGGTAGCGGATCGTGAAGGTGTAACTCTGCGACGTATCAGCGAAGGGACTATGGATCGAGATCGTCTCAATCTGCGTCGTCTGGGCGCGGCTTGCATCCATGCGACCATCAGCAAAGAACGTCTGCTCGCCGACGCGATTGATGAACGTCGTCGCGACACCATCACCCACCACGCCCGCCTGGTTGCGGCCCGCCGTCGTGAACGACGTGTACTGGGCCGCGATGTTCGCAGAGCCAGAGGAGTACGTCACCGCGACGCGCTCGCCAGCGTTCAGGCCGAGCAGCGCAGGATCAATGGTGAAGTCAAAGCGGCTCTGCGCGGGGACGAGCTCGAAGCGCTGGATCGGAGCATCGCCCTCGGGTCGGGCCGTGCGCCAGAACCGCAGCGTGACCGCCGCGGCGGTGCTGCCCGGGTTGAGGATCGAGATCGTGTCGGTCGTGGTGGCGCTGCCGAAGACCTCGGCCACGCTGCCGAAGCTGGAGCCGCCGCCGGGCACGCCCATCATGCCGAAGGCTGGCGTGTACGCCGCGGAGGGCGTCACGCCCGCCGCGGCAAGGTCCCAGTCGGAGAGCGCGGCGACGATCGGGCCGGTCGCCGTCACGCGGGCCGCGAGAACGCCAGTGGGGAGCGAGAGGTTGGAGAGATCAAGCCCGCCGCGACGCAGGCTATCGAGCGAGTTGGTCTGCGTGGTGCGAGTGCCGTCGGGCAGGAAGAAGGTCGTGGTGACGGTGACGCGCTGGGCCTCAAGGTTGGTCCAGGTCAGGAACTCACGCGAGAGCGCGTTGCGCTCGAAGCGCGGGAAGTCCCACGTGCGAAGCTGCGTGTCGCTGTAGCCGCGGACGTTGAAGAAGCCCTCGCCCTCGGTGGCACCGAAGTCGATGCGGTTGGCCGCGGCCGACACCGGCAGCGCCGTCGCCGCGGCGGTGGCCGACTCAAGCACCACCGAGTAAGGCACGCCCGCGCGCGTGATCAGCGGGTTGGTGGCGCCGGGGCTCCAGAGGTTGACGGTGAGCTTGGTGTTCGCCGCGAGCGTGCCAGACTGCACGACTTCCTCGCGGGTGCCAGTCTCGTAGCGGATGATGAGCTGGTACGACGCCTCGGAGCTGTTGGGGTTGAAGAGCTCGACCGTCTCGGTGGCGCTGTCGGAGCGGAAGCCATCGGGATAGACCTGGCGGAACTGGAAGAAGCCGCTGTTGCCGCTGGGCTTGATGACCTCGGCGTTGGAGAGCAGCACCAGGTCGTTCTCACGAAGCGGAGTTCCCTCGACGTACGTCGTCGCGACCGGCACCTCATCAAAGATGTTGCCGACGGTCGCGTTGGCGAGGAAGTCGTTAGAAGCGCGGATGCGAAAGGTTTGGATGGTCGTCACGACGTCCCAGCCCTGGACCACGCGCCCGAAGACCGCGAACCCGTCGCTGGGACTGGTGGGATTCAGGAAGGCGTTGTCCACATAGTTGATGAAGAACTGGCTCGTGGCGGAGTTGAGCACGTTCGTCCGTGCCATCGCCAGCGTCCGCGCCACGTTGTCGCGTCCGGTTGTCTCGCGGATGATGGGCGCATCGATCTGGACCGCCGTGGTTCCCAGGGTGTCGTCGAAGGCGAAGCCGCCGCCCTGCAGGACGAAGGGGTTGGGGCTCGTGACGGAGCGGTGGAAGAAGGTCTCGTCGAAGCGGCCCGACGTGACATAGTTCAGGAAGTTGGCAACCGAGATGGGCGCCTGCGCGTTGAAGAGCTCGACATCAATGTCGCCGAAGTTGGTCTCGATGCGCACCACGGAATTCGTCGGGCTCTCAAGGTCCGTCAGAGAGGGGAACGGCGTATCGCTCAGTACCAGGCGGGTCTCGAGCTGCTCGATGTTCCGATCAGAGCCGGATGCAAGGCCCAAGAGCCGCGCGACCCAACCGATGTTCTTTGCGCCACGGCCAGTTCCAACAGAGCGACTCGAAAAGCGACGGTCTGACATGTCCAACTCCTGTGCAAGCCCGCGGCCGGAACCGCGCCGCGCGATTGGCACCTGCCTATCGCCGCGTTTGTGCCGTGATGTGCGTCGTACGCAGCTTCGTACGCCGGGTTAGCGCCCTCGGATCCGCCTCCCTTGGCTCACCCGCCACTCACCGCCGCGGCCTGTCGGACGCGCGCGTGAGGAACCGGTGCTTCGATATCATCGTAACCACTCTGTGTCCCGCGTGCGCGGGTCCAGCCCCAGAACCACGAAGCGGCCACCCCCCCTTTGTGCAACAGTTCGGTCCCGGTCTGGTCTACCCCGATCTCCCGAATCGGAAATACACCCCAAGGCGCCCGGGCCGCGGCGCAACCCCAAAGTCCTTCGTACCACGGACCTATAGTCCCTCTTATACATGCCCGAATCACCCCTTGACCGGCACAATTCCAGACACGCTCACGCAGCTCCCGACCCAAACGGGTCCGCCGGGGCCAGCTCGCGCACGAATGGGGCACACGGGACATATCAGAACGGCTCACAACCGAGCACTCTTGCTAACAGCAACAACGGTGCATCCAGCGGCATCGCGCCGGGCCCCATCATCGGTGTTGAGGTTCTGACGCCGCCCGCGTCCTCCGCCGCGCCGCGCGATTTCAAGATCCCCAAGGCGCCGGGCAATCGCCCTTGGAAGATCGCCGCCGTCATCCCCTGCTTCAACCGGCGCGCCGATCTCGAACTGCTGCTGAAGGACGTTGCGCGGCAGGACATCCTGACCTCCGGCCTCGTCGAGCTCTGGTGTACCGTCATCGACAACGCCTCGACCGAACCACTTTCGACGCTCGCAGTACCGCCGGGCCTTCGCGTTGAGTTTGTCCGCCTTCCCAAGAACACGGGCGGCTCGGGCGGCTTCAACGCTGGCATGACGCATGTCCTCTCGGGACAGGGACTTTCGGGCCAGTTCGGGCCCGCCGATCACCTCTGGTGGCTCGATTCGGACGCTCGCGTTGCCAAGTCCTGCCTGCGGCACCTGCTCCGGCCCATGGCCAAGCGGCCCACGCTCGGCGCGGTCGGCTCTGCGCTCTGCGATGTCTCGACCGGGAACACCTGGGAGATCGGTGGCGAGATCAACCCGCGACACGGCGGCGTCTGGCCCGCTGGCGGCGGCGACATCGATCAGCGATTCCTCGTTCGCGCCAAGTACCTCGCCGCGTGCAGCGCGCTCGTGCGCCGCGTAGCCATCGAGAAGACCGGCCTCTTCCCCGAGAACTTCATCTATTACGACGACGTTGACTGGTGCATCCAGATGACGGCCAAGACCGGGTTTCAGGTCGCCGGCGCGCCCCGCAGCCGCGCCTTCCACCCGCCCGGCAACCGCCGCTATGTGACGTGGGCCCGCTACTACATCGCGCGGAACTGCTTCTCGCACATGGACGTGCTGAAGCTCGGCAACTTGACCCGCTTTCGTCGCGCGATGCGTGAGGTGCCCCGCGCTGTGGGCCAGGCGATGATGGGCCTGCCCGAGCTCGCCGAGCTGCACCTGCGCGGCCTGCAGGACGCGCTCGACCGCCGCTTCGTGCAAGTCGAGCCGCGCCACATGCTCGAGACGCCGCTGAAGTTCGTCCCGTTCAAGGACCTGCCCGCGCTGGTCGAGGCCGAGCGCGCCAAGGCGAAGGCCGCCGGTCGCGCGGGCTCGCTCTTCATTCATCCTCTGCTCCGAGCCAAGATCCCGGGCCTTGAGGCCTGCCGGCGCGAGCTGCGCAAGGTTCCGTACACCTGGCCCAAGGCCGACACGGACTACTGGCGCTCGCGCGATCAGGAAGGTCACGCGCTGCGCGACTTCTTCGGCGTTGCCAAGCGCCTCTTCCTTGGCGGCGATGCCGATGTCGCGGTGACGCCGACGGGCTGGCCCAACAACTGGCTTCGCGGCCGCACCATGATCCAGGTCACGTCCGAGGGACTTCTCGTTCGCGAGGTGCGCCCTTGGGCTGCCGTGAAGAACGCGATCTCGATCTATGTTCGCGGGCTCAGGCTTTCGATTGCGCTGGCCCGGCGCGGCCCGCACGTCATGCCGCTCCCTGCCGCGCCGCGATTCGTGCCGCCCGCGCCCGTCAAGATTGATGCGCCCCAGCCCGCGACCGTGAGCGTGTAGTACATCGAGGCACAGCGCAGGATGCCCAGCGGCCTCAGCATCATCATCGTTGCATTCAACCGCGCCGAGGCGCTGCTCGCGACGCTGCGCGAGGTCTCCGCACTCGCTCCCATCGCGCACTCCCGCGGCGAGATCATTGTCGTCGACAACGCCTCCACCGACGACACCGTCGCGCGCGTGCGAGCTGGCTTCCCCGGCGTGCGGCTCATCACGATGCTCACCAACACGGGCGTTGAAGCCTTCAATACTGGCGTCCGCGCCAGCAACCGCGAGCTTGTCCTGATCCTCGACGACGACGCGCATCCCGATCCCGCGGGCCTTGACGCCGCGATTGATCTCCTCGCGCGCGAGGCGCGCATGGGTGCGGTCGCGCTCCTGCCGGTACACCCGGCCACGAAGATGCGCGAGTGGCCCTTCGCGACCACGCCCGCGCGCGCGTGGCCCTTCATGGGCTGCGGCAACCTTGTGCGGCGAGAAGCCTGGGACGCCGCGGGCGGGTACGACGCGAACTTCTTCCTCTATCGCAACGACTGCGATCTCTCGATGAAGCTCCTCGCGGCGGGCTGGGACGTCGGCTTCAACCCCGCTTGGATCGTCTGGCACGACAGCCCCGCCGCGGCTCGCAAGAGCGAGCGATGGCTCGAGCTCGCGACGCGAAACTGGTGCTGGCTCTGCCGCCGCCATGGGCGGGGCCTCGCGCCCGTTCGAGCGATCGCCCTCGGGGCCGCCCGCGCCATGATGCTCGCGGGACCCTCGCCCAAGCGACTCTGCAAGGTTCTGCGTGGCCTTAGTCGCGGCTTGACAACGGCCGTCCCCGCCGCGCCAAGCGCCGTGCGGCCAGATGGCTCGCACCTGCGGCGGATGCTCCAGATCCGGGGCGTGTGAGTGTGTGCGAACGGCGTGCGAAATGCCAGCCAAACCGCCCCCGAAATGCGAGCCACCCCGCGGCGAACGCCGATGACCACCGCTATGAACCGTGCCTGCGCTTCGTTGATGCTGAATTGCCTCGTGACGAGCTTGCCATGCGCGCTGATCTCGCTCGCCGGATGCGGCGGTGGCGGCACGCAAGTGACGAGCGAAGAAGGCCCCTCCAGCGGCCTCAACGCCCTGATCAGCGGCGAGGAGCTCGTCCTGCGCTCGCAGCCGCTGGACCCCACCAATCCCGAGCTCACCAACGCGCAGAAGGCCGCGCTCAGCGAGCGGGCCGCGACCGACTTGCAGGCCATCCTCGACGGAATCGAGCCGCGCCAGCGTGCGGCCGATCCAAGCCCCGCTCTGGCGCAGAACTCCGGCACATCCAGCGCCCCCGCGCCCCAGCCGAGTGGCAGCACGAACGGCAGCACGAGTGGAAGTACCAATGACAACACAAGCGGCGACGGCGCGGGCCTTACATCGCTCGCTTCGGAGAGTGGTGTTGATGCTGGCGCTGTCGAGGCCGCGAGCGTGGCTGTGAGCAACGCGGACACCACGGCGCCCACAACCATCGGCGCGGCGGCACCCTCCACACCGTCGGATCCCGTCGCGGCACTCGCGGGCAAGATCGCGGCGCTGCTCCGCACGCCGCTGGACGGGACGACGCAGCCGCGCTCGGAGGATCCGGCCTCGGCCGCGGCGGCGTTGGCCGCCGTCGAATCTCTCGCGCCCGGCTCGCTCGCGCAGATCGATTCTGAGACGAGCTCGCTCTCGAAGCAGCTCTCGCCCGAGGATCGCGCCACGCTTCTGGTCGCGGCCGAGCGTGTGCGATCGGAGCCCGCGAAGGCCGGATCGGCGATGAACCAGGCGCTCGCGCAGGCTCTGGCCCGCATGGGCGGGACTGTGCCGCTGCACCTGCCGCGCGTGGCGCTCTGCACCAAGGTTCTTGGCTTCGGCCGCTTTGAGACCTTCGCGAGCGACACGTTCTACGCGGGCAAGCTCATCCGCGCCATCGTGTACGCCGAGGTTGATGGCTTCTCGTATCGCCCCGCGCGCGAGGGCGATCCGGTCCAGCGCAACGTGCCACTCGCGGAGCAGCAGTCGGTTGATCTCACGCAGCGTCTCTCGCTCTATCACGATCAGAGCGGGCTGCTCGCGTGGCATCGTCCCGCGCAGCGCGTTGTTGAGACGACCCGCAACCAGCGCCGTGACTTCTTCCTGATCCATCAGGTCGAACTCCCCAGGAACCTGACCGTCGGGACGTATGTTCTCAAGATCACGATCGAGGATTCAACGAGCGGCGCCACGACCGAGGCCTCGCTGCCCATCAAGATCATCGCGGGTGGCGCCAGCCGCTAGGGGGCGATTCCTCTCATCGCGCGGGCGTCGATCAACGCCGCGCGCACCGCGCGGGCCATCGCGAGTGCGCCCGGCGAGTCTGAGTGAACGCAGATCGTGTCGGCCGTCATCTCGAGCGGCGTCCCACTCGATGTGATGACGCGAGCACGCTGCGCGATCTCCACGGCTTGCGATGCGGCGGCCGCCGGGTCACTGATCAATGCGCCGGGAAGCGATCGCGCCCGCAGCGCACCAGTGGGTTCGTACACGCGATCCGCGAATGCCTCACGCCACACCTTGATGCCCATCGCTCCGCAGTGCGCCGCGAGTGCGTCGCCGAGCGGCCCGGCCTGCACCACAACGCGCGGCGAGGGCGAAAAGCCCGCGCTGCCCGCGACTGACTTGATTGCGTGGAGCAAGGCTCCGGAGGTACCTGGCGCACTCGCCCGCGCAGGATCGTGGTTCAACGCCGCGTCACGGATCGTGGCGTGATAGAGCGCGCCGTGGGCCTTGATGTGCGATACGACGGCGCCCTCTCGCGCCGCGATCTCGCCCAGCGCGAGCAACTGCTCTTGCAGCGACTTCTTGAGCGTGTCCGCGTCGATCAAAAGCTCGGTGCGTCCGAAGCCCGCGTGATCTGGATACGAGGGATGCGCACCAAGCATCAGCCCGCGCTCGCGTGACAGGCGCGCGAGGCGCGCCATGCTCGCGGCGTCGCCCGCGTGACCGCCGCAGCCGACGTTGATTGATGTGACGAGCTTGCAGAGTTCGGCGTCGAGCGCCACACCCGATGCCGACGGATCTTCACCCAGGTCGCAGTTGAGGTCGATCATGGGGCGCTGCTCTGGTGCCATCGGCTCATCGCTCCATGCTCGGTGTGATTGGGGGCAACGCTGCATTGATCCGCGCGTGCTGCTCAACGAGCAGTGCCTCGGCCTCTGCGGCGCTGACGAGCTCGAATCGGACGATCTCGCCCGGCCTGACCTGCCCGAGCGCTGGCAGGTCCACCGCCGCGACGCTCGCGACGACGGCGTAGCCACCGGTCGTTGGTCCATCCGCAAGGAGCGCGATGGCCTCGCTGGCGCTGGGGCACTGGATCGTTCCCGGTCCTGCGGCGCGTGATGCCAGTAGTCGCGACGGCGCGGCGTTGAGCGCATCAGCGGGCACGAGTGCGCCGCCCGGATCCAGCCGCACGCCGCTCCGGTCTGAGCGCGGCATCACGCGGAAGGTGCTCGCGAAGAAGGCGCTCGCGAGCGCGGAGTTCGCGGCATCTGCTGTCGCTTCTGTTGTCGTTCGTAGCACGCGCCGATCCAGCGAGAAGCGCAGTGAGGAGATGAAGCCGGGCGGGAGGGCTGCGGCGTGTGGCGCGCGCGCGAGGCCGTCTTCCGCTGCGGCCAGCTCGTCGCCCGGGCGGAGCGCGCGCCCCTCAAGGCCGCCAAAGCTCGCGAGTGCAAGCGTTGAGCGTGAGCCAAGCACTTGCGCGACATCGATGCCGCCGTCGAGGGCGAGCATGATGCGCTGTCCAGCGCGGGCCACACCAAGGCGCAGCCGTTCGCCCGGCCGAACGCTCAAGGCGCGCCACGCGGGAATCTCGTGCATGGCACCGCTTGTGCGCGTGAGCGTTGCCGCGGCGTCGGCGCCGCCGAAGGCGATGGCCGCATCGCGCATGAACTCGATCGTGAGGCCACCCAGAGCGCACTCAATCGCCGCCGCACCGTCCGCGTTGCCGAGCAGGCGGTTGGTGACGATGAGGGAGCGAGTGTCGAGCGCGCCGCCGATGGGCACGCCGATCTCGACAAGGCCCGGCCGCCCGAGGTCCTGCACGCTGGAGTGCTGTCCGGGATGAACAATCCGCAGCACCGGATCGCGAAGCGGTGCGGAGAGTTGGGCCATGGCGGCCTGCTCGCGTGCCACCAGCCGCTGGAACGTCGCGTCGTCGATCCGCACGAATCGGACCGCATCGCCCGCGCGGATCAGCGAGGGCTGTGCGCGCATCGGATCGAACATCGCCAGCGGCGTCCGGCCCAGGATCCGCCAACCGCCGGGTAGCGCGAAGGGATAGATGCCGGCACGATCGCCCGCAATCGCCACACTCCCCGCGGGCACGCGGGTCCGGGGCGAAGCAAGCCGCTCGACACGCAGCGCGGGCGAGAGCCCATCGAGGTACGCAAACCCGGGCGCAAAGCCAACAAACGCCGCGGCGAAGTCCGACGCGACGAACCGCTCCACCACCTCCGATGCAGACATGCCGCACGCTGCGGCGATGTCGGCCAGATCGGGACTGTGCTGCTCGCCGACGCAGAAGGGGATGGTGATGGTCCGTGTCGTGTTCATGTCGTGATCGCAATCGGCAATGCGAGAGAAGGCCAAGGTAACTGATACGAATCGCCTCTGAATCTCGAGCGAAGAAGAGCCGAGGACCCGCGGGTTCCAGACGTGATCAGGCTGAGTGGTCGTGCTCATGGGCGTAGTGTGGCTCGTGGTTGGGCACGTTCAAGAAGAAATGAGGGAAGGACAGCGTATTTGCGCACAGGGATGGGCAAGGGTGTCAGATGTGTTGAGCGGGAGCGCACGATCAAGCGCCGGAGCCCGAGTGATCGTGGCACTGGGAGTCTGGCGGGGAACGTGTTTGCAATTGCTTGACCTTCCCGTCTGTTGGGCCGCGTTGGCCCAAGTGGAGGGCAAGAATGACCCTCCCGGGCGGTCGCCGCGCGGGGGTGCTCTTTGCGATGCCACTACGGACACGGGCGCGGCTCGTGCCGATCGGAATCTGACTCATTGCGACCTGTCACGAACTGTGACGACCTGTCACGCTCCATCACGCTCCATCACGACCCATCATGCCTTCAGAACGAGTTTCGGACAACGCTGCTGCTGGTCCCCGCGAGGCGCGACGCCACGAGGAGATGGCCGCCTTCTGGACATTGGCGCGGCGGATGTCGCTGGACTGGCCGACGCTGCTGCTGGCGCTGGCGATGGTGGTGGTGTCGGGGGTGCTGCTGGGAGTGGGTTTGCTCGCCGCGCTGCCGGTGATTGAATCAATCCTCGGGAAGAGCCAGGGGCTGCCGCAGCTCGCGACGCGATTAAACGGATCGCTCGCCGAGAAGGGCCTTGCGTGGGCGCAGGTCCCTGACTCGACGATCGCGATGCTGCCGCCGGATCCATTCATGTCGCTCGCGTGGATCATGGGCGCCGTGGCGATCCTGACGGTGCTCGGTTCTGCCGCGACGTTCCTGCACGCGTACCTCTCGCAAACGGTGGTGAATCGGGCCGTGACGCGTCTGCGGCGCGAGGCCTTCTCCGCGGCGCTGCGGGCCCCTCTGCGGCTGGTGATGTCGGGCGGACCTTCCGATGCCATCAGCCGCATCGTCAACGACTCGGCGCAGTTCTCCAATGGCCTCACGTCGCTGCTCTCAAAGGCCGTGCTGCAGGTTGGCAAGGGCATCACCGCCGTTGTCGTGGCGCTCGTGCTGAATCCCACGGTCGCGCTCGCGGCACTGCTCCTGACGCCGGTGCTCTACACGGTGATCCGCAAGCTCGGCAAGCGCATCAAGCGAGCAAGCGGGCGCGCGCTCGAGGGTCAGGCCCAGCTCTACACCGCGGCAAACCAGTCGCTCTCTTCACTGCGCGTGGTCAAGGCGCACACGAGCGAGCGCTACGAGGCGGCCCGATTCCACCGCGTGAACAAGCAGATGCTGCGTGAGCTCAACCGCGTGCGCACGGCTCGCGCGCTCGCGAGCCCGCTGACCGAGACGCTCTCGATCTTCGTCCTGTGCGGGATCGTGCTCGTGGTGGGTCGCGCGATCGTGAGCGGGAAGATCGCGGCGGCGGAGTTCGTGCTCGCAATCGGCGCGCTCGCCGTGGCTGGCGCCTCGCTCAAGCCGCTGACGGGCATCATCAACGACATCCAGACTTCCGCCCCGGCCGCGAGGAGGCTGCTTGATCTCATGCACGCCGCGCCCGAGCCGGGGCACGAGCGCGGCCTCGCGCGTCTCGCGCGACACGTACAGAGCATCGAGTTTCGCGGCGTGTCGTACACCTACGAGGGTTCGCCTCGCCACGCGGTTGATGGTGCCTCGCTGGTCGTGAAGCATGGATCACGCGTCGCGTTCGTGGGTCCCAATGGTTGCGGCAAGACGACGCTCCTTTCGCTCGTGCCGCGATTGCTGGAGGCGGAGTCGGGCGAGGTGCTGATCGATGGCGTGCCGATCCGGAGCGTGGGCGTCCGCTCGCTGCGCCGGCAGATCGGCGTCGTCACGCAGGACGCGGTCCTGTTCGCGGGCTCCATCGGCGAGAACATCGCGTACGGCACGCCCGCAACACGCGCCGAGGTCGAGGGCGCGGCACGAAAGGCTCGTGCCCACGACTTCATCATGGCCATGAGCAACGGCTACGACTCGGTCCTCGCCGAGGGGGGCGTGGGCCTCTCCGGCGGCCAGCGCCAGAGGATCGCCATCGCACGCGCCATCCTCCGCGATCCCGCGATCCTCATCCTTGATGAGGCCACGAGCATGATCGATGCAGACTCCGAAGCGCAGATCTCAGCGGCCCTCGCCGAGTTCTCGCGGGGTCGCACGAGCCTGATCGTGGCCCACCGCTTCGCGACGGTCGTGTCGTGCGATCAGATCGTGGTGATGGACCAGGGCCGCATCGTCGGCATCGGCACCCACGCGGAGTTGAACGCGACATGCCCGACGTACCAGCAGCTCGCGCGCCACCAGTTCGCGGCAACCGACGCCGCGTGAGCGCGCGTCTTTCGTCCGCCAAGAGTCCCTAGTTCCTTCCTCATTCCGCGACCGAGGCCGGATCCTTCCCGAGCTCGATAGCGGTGATCTTGCGGATGCGGCGCTCGTGACGCCCACCCTCGAACTTGGTCGCGAGGAAGACATCGGTGATCTTCTCGATCAGGCGCTGGCCGAGCAGGTCGGCCGAGAGGCAGAGGATATTGGCGTTGTTGTGCGAGCGTGAGAGCTCGGCCGTGAGCTCATCGTGCGCGACCGCAGCCCGCACACCCTTGATCTTGTTGGCGGCGATCGACATGCCGATTCCCGTGCCGCAGATCAGCACGCCCAGCTCGGCCTTCCCTTCCGCCACGGACTTGCCGACGGCAAAGGCGCGCTCGGGATAGTCGCAGGCGGCGCCCGCGCACTCCTCGAGCATCATCGTCTCGTGCCCCTCGCGACGGAGCTTCTCGTTCAAGGTCTTGATGCTCGAAGTCCCGCGGTGGTCGGCGGCGAGTGCGATCTTCATGAGGTGCTCCTGTCGCGCGCGAGGATCTGGGACAAACGCCTTTCGATCATCGCCCGCATCGCTCTGGCAACCACACGATAGTCTTCCAGCGGCCCGCCGATCGGGTCTTCGACGTCGTTTCCCGCAGGATCGAGCAGCGCGGCGTCGCGGGCCGCGGTTGGCTCTGCCGAACGCAGCGCCAAGAGGTGCTGCCCCGTCATCGCGAAGACGACGTCGGCCTCGCGCAGCATTTCGCGCGTCAGGGCCCTGGCCCGGTGCGGCCCGGCATCGATGCCCATCTCCCGCAGCGCCTCGCGGGCCTCTGGCGTCATGGGCGCACCCTCGCCCGCCGCCACCCCCGCGGAGATCACGCGCGTCGGCACGGGCGCTTGTCCAAGGCCCAGCGCGGGCATCGTCGCGAGCGCGTGCTCCGCAATCGCCCGCGCCATCGGGCTGCGGCAGGTGTTGCCCGTGCACACCATCAGCACCACGCGCTCCACCTTCCGCCGGACCGTCTTCTCGTCGAGTGCGCCCTCGGCAGTGATCGAGTATCCGCCGCTGTCGAGAAGGCGGATGGTGGTGGAGGGCACGCCAAGTCGCGTGGGGCCAAGGTCCAGCAGCTCAATCCCCATGCTCGCGGCCCGGGCCGCGTCGGCGGCGGTTGGGTGACGCGCATCGGCGAGGGGGGTGGGGGGCGGAGAGGTTGTGATGGGAGTTGAGGAGGTGCTGGTCGTGAGAGCGCTGACGCGCTCCATCACGATGGGCACGCCGACGCGGGCCAGGATGTCGCGAGTGTGTGGCTCATCTGGAATGCGAACGCTGATCTCCCCCGAGGCTGAGTCGATGGCACCGGGGACGCACCGGAGCGCAAGGGCGATCTTGACCGCGCCGCCGCCGGGACGAGCCACCACAAATCGCACGGGACCGGGCGTCAGGACTTGGAAGAGTCGCTTTTGGAGTGGACTTGTGATGTCCAGGGCTTGCATCACGGCTGCCGCGCTGGGCGCGTGCCAGGTGTGCGGGTTGTCGGGGGCGTGAGCCGCGGCACCTGCGGCCGCACCGAGCAGCCCACGAAGTCTCTCAAGGCCGGGCACTGAAGCCGCGGAACAGGCAACGCCATAGACGGTTTCGGTTGGGAGAATGGCCAGCCCGCCGCCGAGCAGGTGCCGGGCCAGAGCTTCTAGGCGCTGGTCCGAGGGCGCCGGGTGATGGACGAGGTTGAGGATGGGCTGGGGCACTAGTGCGTGGAGTATGAGTGGTTCCATGACGGGAGGCAACTGGCGGCAGACAGGACCCGGGGCCTAGGTTGGCGGCAAGCCCTGAGTGCTCGGCACGCTTCTGTTCGTTCCGTCAGGTTTCGACACGCGTTGGTCGGCGGCTGGCCGGGTCTGCCTACGCT
>Ga0105046_10008909_pt1 | contig 15752 bp, 14 predicted proteins | sample MAT03_FD_78385 | JGI IMG/M metagenome (GOLD analysis project Ga0105046, IMG submission 78385) | Freshwater microbial communities from Lake Fryxell liftoff mats and glacier meltwater in Antarctica - MAT-03 (megahit assembly) | ecosystem: Environmental > Aquatic > Freshwater > Ice > Liftoff...
CGCGGGTATCAACTTTTGATTGAAGATGGCCATTTCAACTTTGATCTCGTGCATTATTGGCCCTCGAGTTCGATCCGAATTCGATGTGTGGAACTCGTTCCGTTGAACCAATGGATGCACCTCGCGTTGGTCTATGGAGGAACCAACCGGGCAGAGGATACGCACATCTATATCAACGGGGAGCGCGCTCCTGTGGAAATCGTTTACAACTCACTGAACAAAGACATTCCATACGAAGGGGTTGATATTTCGTTGAAGATAGGTGAGCGAACACCGGACCGAGGGCTAAGCGGAGGCCTCGTCGATGAATTGGAGGTGTACGACACGGCCTTAACCGCCATTGAGACTGCTGGCCTAGCCACAGACGAGCCTTGGCTACTATGGTCCGAACTCACGAGCGAAAGGCAGACGTTTTGGCGCGAACACTATGCACAACGGTTGGACCCACAGTGCAAGTACCTCAAAGAGAGCTTTCGACACTATTTCACGTCGTTGGCGGAGATCGTGCAACCTGCACGGGAGTTGCTGGTAATGAATGAGTTGGCCAAGAATCGTCTGACACGGTTGCTTCAGCTTGGTGTTGATGAGGCCCCTGGCGAGTTTGTGGAGCAAGGAGTTCTTCAAGCATTGTTAAGCGACGGAGAGGCGATGCCGAAAAACCGATTGGAACTGGCTCGATGGCTAACGAGTGACCACCACCCATTGACGGCAAGGGTTGCAGTGAATCGTATTTGGCAACAGATGTTTGGGCGTGGATTGGTCGTGACTACCGAAGATTTTGGTGTTCAGGGTGATTCGCCGACCCATTCCGAGTTGCTTGATTTTTTGGCAAGGGAATTAGTCCGATCAGGCTGGAGCCGCAAAGCCATCTTCCGAATGATTGCAACTTCAAGAGCGTTCATGCAATCGAATGTGCCATGAAGGCGTGGCCACCAGTGTCGCCTTTTGTTCCGCAAAAGTGCGTTTACGAGGCGCACTTTCGCTGAGCGAAAAGCGGCAATAAACACACAACCTGATAATCACACACCTGCTAGTTAGAACTCGACGATGGCTCAACCCCGGATGCATGTCTTTGCCGAACCGCATGTGTCGACTGCGATCTGGTTAACTCAATTGCGTTGGATCGCAGTTGCTGGCCAGTTGCTGGTCATTGGATACGTTTGGTGTGTTCTTTACGTTCCCCTGCCGATCATCGAATTGCTCGTGCTGGTAACAGGAACTGCAATCAGCAACACGATTCTTTGGCTGTGGGCTCGGAAACTACGAAGGACGTCGCAGGCCACCGCGGCAGTCGGATCCAGTGAGGTTTTGGAGTTGACAGGCTACACAGACGAAGCCATCGGTGGTCGCGCGATTGGTTCGCTGATTGGGATTGATGTTTTGACATTGACGGCGTTGCTCTATTTTTCAGGGGGGGCAGCCAACCCTTTCATCTTCTTTTACTTTGCGAACATCGCGATCGCTGGCATGATTTTGCCCCGAACATGGGCTTGGAGCATTTCACTGGCTTCGATCCTGGGTGGGCTATTTTTGTTGAACCAAGCTTATCCATTGGAGGTCTTCAATCGTTCGCCCTTAGCTCATGACGCAGAATTTGGCGTCACGAAATCCGCCTTCTTGATTGCCTTCTCAACTTGCTGCATCGTAATCACCTACTTCGTGTCGATGTTGGCGATGGAGCTTAGACAACGCGAAGTGCAATTGGCGGTCGTCGAAAAAGAACGCGAGAGATCGCAGCGGTTAGAAGCGTTAGCGACGCTTGCAGCAGGTGCCGGGCATGAATTGGCTTCTCCTCTCTCGACCATCGCGGTTGTCGCTAAAGAGCTATCGCGAAATCTGGAGAAAACAGAGTCCAACCCCTCCATTCGTCGCGATGTCGAATTGATTCGCGAGGAGCTCAATCGCTGCAAAGATATCCTGCGTCGCATGAAGAGTGGCGCAGGGGAAGCGGCCGCAGAAAATTTGCGACCCGTGTCGCTTGGCGAAATTTTGCAAGAAACGCTTCAAGGCATGCGAGAGCCACATCGAGTCAATATTCAGATGTCAAATGCAAACAGCGATTCTCTGGGCATCCTGCCCAAACAAGCGTTGTCGCAAGCATTGAGAAACTTGCTGCAAAACGGCTTGGATGCTTCCACGCCACAACAGACGGTCGATCTGAAGGTTTCAGTGAACAAACGAGTTGGCTCGAAGAAGTCGAAAGAACTATGGGAATTGACCATCACCGATCAAGGCTCTGGGATGACGGAAGAAGTCAAGCGTCGTATCGGCGAGCCATTTTTTACTACAAAAGAAGTAGGGCAAGGGATGGGGCTGGGAGTGTTTCTGACACGTAACGTGATTCGAGGATTGGGTGGTGAAATAATCTTTGAATCCTCCACTGAGGGCGGAACCATTTGCCTAGTGACGCTACCAGTTTGATTCGAACGACGATGACTGGAGGAATCGCTGATGGTATCATTCTTTGGAGCGATGTCGTTTTCGATTTCCCCACCATGACGCAATTGCGTGGCTCGTAGGAAGCAAAAAAGGTCAATGATGCCAGTACATGATTGGACACGAGTTGGCTCGGGTATTTTCCACGACCTCCATCAAAGCTGGATTATTTCCATTCGCAATATTCTTAATAGGGGCCTGCTCCCAGGTGACTACTATGCGATGGCAGAGCAAGTCGCCGAGGGTCCCATTCCCGATGTTGTGACGCTTGAGCGAATGTTACCCCCTCTCGATGCTGAGCTACTGTCCGTGACTACAGACCGAGACAAAAACTCACAGGATGAGGGGGTCGCCGTCCTCGAAACGCCACCGAAAACTCGCTATAGCCATGAAGCGGACTTGGAGTTGTATGCTGGGCGGGCAACCCACGTCGTCGTTCGCCATGTCAGCGGCGATCGAGTGGTGGGCTATATCGAAATCGTTTCCCCGGGCAACAAGCATAGTGCCGTTGCATTGAAATCGTTTGTGGACAAGCTTGCCAAGGGTTTGCGATCTGGCTGCCATCTTTTGGTAATCGATCTCCATCCGCCCACACCCCGTGACCCCCGCGGTGTCCATGCCTGCTTTTGGCAACAGCATTTTGGGGACGAGTCTGCTCCGGGGGTCGACCCAAAGTCACCGTTAGTTATGTCCGCCTATTGTTCTTCACTGCGTCCGGTCGCCTATTTCGAACCGTTCGCCGTCGGCGAAAAACTTATCGACATGCCGATTTTCTTGACCCCTGACCGCTACATCAATGTACCACTAGAAACAACCTACTGCGAAGCATGGCAGGGCGTACCACGCCGATGGCGTCAGGTCATCGAGTGAACTGTATAAAATTTGGAGTGCTCCGATTCATCGGAGCTTTAAGACTACTCGAGTTTGCTGCACAAATCTAAAAGCGGAATTGAAATTCCGCGCTCCAAATGGTTGTGTCCGAATTCAACTACGGCGCCCCTACCGCCCCCAAGCCGAACTGGCACCCCGCACGGACTGGCTTGTGACCGACGAAGTCGATCTCGAGCAGCTTCTCGCTGTGAACCGCGGCCCCGAGTTCGTCGGTGAGTCCCGTGAGAATCATGCGAGTCGCCACGTCGATCACTTCACCAGTCGACGGATAAGCGTAGCGACCGTCGATGCTAAACGTGATCCAACCCGGCTCCTCACGCACTTCTATACTGGCGATTTGTTTGTGTGGATTCACCGTCGTGTCAAAGACGTGCAAACGGCGATTGAAGGCGTCGCAGAGCCAAATCTGCTTCTCGTCGGGAGTCAAGCCAATGCCGTGGCTCGGGCAACCATGCCTCGCCACCTTCCCTTTGCTGAATCCTTCGACCTCCACGCGAGACAGCACCTTGGCAGTCTTGAGGTCGCCGATCTCGTAACCCAGCAGATCATTCACGCACATAAAGCCAAGTGTCTGACTACCGTTGACGGTGAATGGACGGATCGGCGCACTGAAAGGTCCGATTTGCCGAACGATTTTGTGTGTGCTAGTATCGGCGATAGCGAGGGTCTTCGTTCGTAGACCGGCAAGGTAGGCTTCTTTTCCATCGGCTCCGTAATTGGTGTTGTGCGCACCGGGATGGGGCTCAATGCGCGTGATGACGTCTCCCGTCTCTGCGCTGAGTACAAACCAATGATCCTTTTCAAAACTTGGCATATAGATCGTCTTGCCATCTGGCGAGATTGCCATCCGATCACAACCGCCATCGTACTTCTTTTCCCACAAGATCGCGTCGTTGGTCAGATCAAACGCGATTAACGATTCGATAGTACTGACATACAAGCGCTGCAGTGAAACGCTCGCACAGATTCCTTTGACGTTGATTGGTTTTCCCTTTTCGTTCAAGCCAGCCGATGGAATTCGGCGCACGAATTGATGGTTGTTGTCGATATCGAACACGAGCACGCCGTGGCCGCCGTATTGCAAATAATCGCGAATTCCGGGCTCAGCCACGTAAAGCAAATGCTGGATCTTGACAGAGTCATCGGCACTAAGGTCATCGGCATTTAGGTCATCGGCATTAAGCCTCGCGTTGAAAACGAACGCGACGAACGCGACGAGCGCGGCGATGGCGAACGCGGAAAATTGCTTTAGGAACAGGTTCACTTGGCCTCCTCGGCATCTCGCGCATTGCGTGCACGATCAACTGGCCCACAGCCGACGACGCTCAAGGGCAATAGGGACAGAAAAACTGGTGCCCATCGTAAAGAAGTCATCTCTAGTTCCAATTCTTATAAAAGTTATTCTGGGCAGGTCGACCAATCACGCAGACCAACTCCATGATCTTATTGGATAAACCTCACCACTTCATTTTCACAACCTGAATAATAGCCAATTTTAGGCAAAAGCGAGTGTTGTCGAAGCAGCCTTAAACCGCATTCGATAAAACTCTTCGGCAATCGAGTACCACTATACAGCATCGGAGGATCGATCAACAATGCTTCTTCGCCGTGTGCCATGCAGTGGTCAAGCATCTTGTTGGCGTTGGCGAACGCATTTCCGACAGGGAAGTCGCTGACGATGGCAAAGGCTAGGCTGACGACTTCCACCAGTTTAGCAGACATCGCCTGTGCCGCGGCGACGTTCCCCTCATCGAGCAAACGCAACATCTCGTCCAATTCGCGAGAGAAGACATTTGCGGTGCTCAAGAGAAAGCCATCGTATGGCCCACCGGCTGTTCGCGGCCAAGGAGCATAACCACCTTGCTCGGCACCTCGCACTAGGAAAACGCCACCGAAATCGAGGCCACTTTTGGCCACACGATCTTCGCCACTAGTGTCCTTAAAGAGCATGAAATTAAAGAATTCCCCAGCCAATGCCAATACTGTTTCCGCAATCATTTCGTTTTGCGTGACTTGGGGCAGTTGATAGAGGGCGGTTGGCCAACCAAGTTTGAGCACCGAGGCAAGTCCATCAAGAATGGCTGTCTGGCTGAGCTCTTTGCCTTTGGGTGGGCAGACCGTTAGGCCAGCGACTGCAGGGTGCTCGAGGATGACTTTCATCGCGTCGATGCACGCGAGCATTTCCTCTACGCTCGTCTTCAGTACACCAACGAGCACGCGCACCCCAGACTTTTGAGCGGCATCCAGCACGATATTAAGCAAAGCGAGGATGTCAGCGTCGTTCATTTCCCAACCTTCACCGGTCGAGCCAGGGACGAGAACACCGTGCACTCGCGGCGAGAGTGCGTGGAGGTGTGCTCGGATGCGACCCGCATCCGGCTCGCGGGCCGCTTGAAAATGTGTCAGCATCGGGCACCAAAGGCGCGGAATCCCCGTCGGGAATTGTTGTGCCTGAAGCAAGCGACGTTGGACTGCTGTAGCCTTCATAGGAATAGGGTGCTTTGGAAGATGCGTTTCAAATTTGCGATGCTAAACTCATAGAGTATACAGTCAAGAGTCTCGTTTCGTCGTCATGTTTTTTTCACCACTAAAGGGAAAGGATGTGGACACGCCACGAAAAACGCGCAGCTCTCGAAAAAGCATTGTCCCAAAGTACCGAGTACAATTTGCCAATCAAAGTCGATGTCGCAGAATGGGACGGATTGTCGGGGAACTGAAAAATGATCGAACTAGTATTGAAGTTACTTTGACCACAAATCAGCCGAGTTCGCTGGTGGATTTGGTTTGTCGCGACCCTTGTTCTCATCCTTTGGATTCTTGAGAGGTTGCTTTGGCCAGGCTCCCTCTTTGTGTCTCAATGGCTCGTTCTGACCGCATTCGTATTGCTTGTCCTGTCGTACTATTTGCAGCGCAGCTTTTGGCCGCCACCTTTTCCTCCTCGCGACATCAAAACCAGAAGTAAGCGTGTTTAGGCGAGCGGCAGACAGAAGACTGACTACCAAGCCACTTTGTGGCACGCCCAAAGCGATTAGCGCGATTAGCGATGGGCGTGGGAAGTGAGGGAAATGACTCTCGCGATTCACCACGCCCTTCGTACCTCAGAGCGTGCCACACAGATTATAGGTAGATTTCAAACTGCCCCTCGCCTTATCAGACCTTACGAAGCATTTCTTGAGCTGCCATGGCCACTAGGTTGATAGCGACTCGGGCGCTTTCTTCATGGAGTGCCTCTTGAATCAAGTGGGACGAGATGCCATTGACACTTTTCTTGGAATGGATCGCGGAACGAAATCTTGTTAACATCTCCTTGGCATGCGTCATGCGGTGTTGGAGTTGGTCGCGCTCCTCTACGGTTAACGTTACGTCTCGGTCTGGCGAGGCACAAGCCTTAAGGCTCAGACGCTCGGGCCAGTCGGCGTCTTTTTCCATTAGAAAATCCGCAATCAAACGAGAGCAGCCGCCGAAACCACCCAATACTAGTACTGGCTTTTTCTGTTCCAGCGAAAAGACGACTTCTTCTAAAATCCCAGCCATCCAGCCTGAAGATCCTGCGATCTTTCCTGCCCAGACGATGCGAAGATCCACTTGCTCGGCCGAGTGGGCTCGCATGGCGCTCAGTGCGTCGGCCTCTAAGCGTTTGGCTCTGCCCGGTTGGTGTACCGAATTCAGTTCCGATTCAGAACAAGTCGGGGGCCTGATGTCCACGAAATAGCAGATGCCCACCAGCTTGGCCTTTTGCTCTTCGGTGATGTTCTTGTAATTCGGCCAAGCAGAATAGTTGACCAATGGCCAAGTAATCGGTTTCGTAATGTCGACTTTGTGAGCGGAATCCTCGTCCCCCCAGCGATGAGCCGTGTCTATCAAGTACCGCGTTAAGTCCTTGTCGGCCACTCCCATCGTTCCACCAAACGCTAGTCGATGTCCCTCGCTCAGGAGTCGCATCGAAAGTCGCACCATCAATTCCTCGACATGCTCCATTCCAATTCCGTGTTCGGCGAGTTCGCTGTCACTACCTCCTGCCGAGATCGCGACTAAGAGCCCTAGATCGGTTTTTGCCACTACATTGCCTCCTCAAAGCTGATCAGTTTTGTTTCAGGACTAAACGATTGAATCGTCGATTTTAATTCGGAAATCTCCGCCGTCGTCAGGCCATATCCAGGATAGACGATTCGGAAGATCTTCGATGAACTACGCGGCATCTTTTCCTCCATTTGTTGTCGTACGCTTGCCAGCGTCCATGAGTCAGGAACCCACGTAAGGTAACACGCCGATTGACGATTCAGGTCCTTTCTGGCAATCTCGATGGCGATCTTGCGATGAACCAGTCCAAGCATGACTTCGAGTGCGAGCCGATCGACAATACGCTCGGTTGTACTCTTTGGCTCAAGCACGTCCCAACCGATGCTAGGCACTCCTTCGAGCATCGGAATGCTGCGTGCCCATTGATTTCCAGGGCGATGAACCGCAATGACTGGCTGCACCTTCCAAACTTGTCCTGCACCACGACCAGTCAACAGTTTCGGAGTACGCGCTAATGCCGCTTCCTTGCGACACCATGGGCGCGTTGGATAAGCATCGGTCACCGTGGCGACCATGGCTGCGGTATCACTCCTGGCAGCCTTTTCCATTGGTGACTTCCAGTCGCCGCCGTGAGGCAAGTCATTCGCGTCATACCATGCTTCCATCTGGCCAAAACTGCGTACCGCATCTCGGAGATACTCGGCGATCTGACGACCATCCCTCTTGGCATGACTCAAAAAAACATTTAGCGGAGGCGGTCGGTTCGACCCTTCACTGCGAACCATTCTAGCGGTCGCCTCGGTCACAGCACGTCGTAGCGTCGCCGCCAATTGATCTTCACTCAAGTCCAATAACCTAATGGGATTGAAGCCCTCATAGACCGGGCCCATGCGATAAAAGCTGTCGTGCAGGGCGACTGGAAGTACGAGCGTGTGTGAGTCCAATTGCTTGTTCAATCGCATGCGACGAACGGTTTTGGTCAACTCGACGATTGCCTTGCGCCAGGTCTTGTCTCCCACCATGATTTGATCAACTAGCAGGACCACCACATTGAGAGAAGCACCTTCAAAATAAATTTCAGGCTGTATCGTCGAGTGAACCAATTGGCGCCGATAGTAGACCGGCAGGCCTGCCCCGCTCTGGTCACCCGAGAGATACCCGAGGCGAAAAAAATCGTACAAGCTTCGCGCAAGCGCGGTCGCTGTTTTGCATTCTGGATGATGAACGACGTAGATAGCTACAGGTGATTTCATGGGGCGTATTCAAAGCGTCGGAGCGAAAGGCGACACTAAAATCATAGTCTACCGGCGTGCCCGTTGCCTTCACAAATTGGCTTTAATTTCCTTGAGGCGAGCTGCCTCGGGTGTTCGTTTGTAGTATTCGTCGAGCGGATAACAACCTGAAGCAAGCCCGTTGCGCGGTGCCGTGGTGCAATCGGAAAAAGTACGACATACCAGTTTGCGTTCGCTCTTGCCCAATTGAATCGCATCCATCAACTGCTTCGGATACGACAATACCATTCGGCCCAGTCCAATGAAATCGATCTTGCCCGTTCGAACCTGGTGCTGCCCCACGTTGGGCAGGAACTCCTGTAAGTACGAATAGCCCGACCCAACCATGAGTGTTTTAGGAAACTGGGCCTTCAACTGAGCCGCCGCATTCAATTGCCGTGCCACGGAAATCAACGGATCTTCGTGAGGCTGATATCCATCCGATGGCGGATACGCTGCAGGCCGCAATATATGCGGTGTGTAGTACGGACTGCCTGCCGACAGGTTGATGAGGTTTACCCCCATGCCTGCGAGCGATTCGATGAGCAAACGCACTTCGGTCAGATCCTGTTTCAACGGATCCAACTCGTCGATTCCAAAGCCCCAAACATATGGCATTAGATCTGAGAAATCGGCTGGCATCCCTTGCCCTTGTTTTCCGGCTTGTGCGGTCGCTTGATTTGGAACGAAAGGGACTGCGTCAAATGCACTTAGTCGAACACCGATTCCAAGTCCAGGCGCGGATTGCTGTACCGCCTTAATGATCGAGAAAAGCAATCGAGTCCGATTTTCGAAGGAACCGCCGTACATTCCAAGACGAGTCTTGGCCCCTAGGAATTCGTGGAGCAAGTATCCGTGACAACATTTGATATCGACGAAGTCAGCCCCAATCTGTTGGGCGATGGTTGCCGCCTTGGCGTAGTCACCAACTAGTTCGTCGAGTTGAGCATCCGTCCAAACCATCGAGTCACAATCGACCGAAAACTTCTTGTCAAGAATAGGATGTCGATACGCAACACGTGGCTCCCAACGTTTCTTGTCGTTGGGACGGCAGAAACGGCCAGAATGCGTAAGCTGAAAACCTATCACCAAATCGTCGACATGACCGTAGGTTTCTTTATGACTCTTGATGAGCGTGGAACGCAGCTGCTCGATGGCCCTTTGGTTTTCTTTGAGTATCAGCAATTGGTTCGGGTTGGCACGTCCATCCGGCCTAACCGCCATCGCTTCTCCTCCCCATATCAATTTGGCTCCGCTTTCGCCAAACCGTCCCCAGCGTCGAACGGTCGCATCGCTTGTGCCACCCGTGTTCGTCCCATCCCAGCCCTCCATCGGCTGAATGGCAATTCGATTGCCGATGATTTTGGAGCCCCACCGAATTGGAGTCAAAATGGGTGACCCGTCGCCATGGCTCAACGGATCATCGATCGGTAAATCGATTCCAAGGCATTGCACATGGGCTTGGAAATCTTGGATAGTCTTGAACGAAGTCAGTTTCGTGAGTGTGTATGTCATCGTGGTATTTTGGAGGAGGATTGCTAGCATACAAAGCCCGTACGCTGGCAGTTTAGGCGAAATATTCCGATAAAGTAAACTTTTTGTTCAAGCGAATCTGGTTAGGATGCCGAATTGGAGATAGGGCGTCGAGGTCCTTTTATCCCCTTTGGTTTTGACATTTGGATTGTTGATGATGAGTACATTTTCAAAAAACGCTAGCGTAGCATCGATCCAAAGTGAACGTTTTCGTGGAAACAGTCGGGCTTCCGTACTCGTTTGCCTTTGCTTGTTGAGTGTTTCTGCACTTTCCAGCGGTTGCTCGACGCTTTTGGGGAAGTCCAAGGGCCCGTTGGACAACTTGGATACGAATGGGCTTAGACAAGCTGGCTACACTTTTGGCGAATACGGAGCGAACAAACCGTTGGCTGCTGATGGAGAAAAACCCTCCATCGTGCTAGAAGTCAACAATGGCAAGCGACACTTCGAAAAAATCCCATTGGTACCGGGCCAATCTATGTTCATTGCGGACTTGATTCGCGACGCTAAACTGCAGAAGAAAATTGGACGCATCAAAACCACCATCTTAAGGCCCAACGGAAAGAACTTGCCACCGGTGCGACTCGACGTCGACTTCGATGACGCGGGAAAAAGTGTAATGGAAGGTCAAAACTACTCGCTTCGGGCTGGCGATCATGTGGTTGTGAGGCAAGACGACCGCTCGATGTTCGCGGGAATGGTCCCCGACCTCCCGTTCATGAAGCGGTAATCTTTTATGCAGATCGAACCATCGACGGGCAGTAACTTTCTCAGTATCGCAACTACGGTCTCAGGCGTCTTTTTGGTAATGGCCGTAGGCGCATTTGCACGGTACATGAAATGGTTCACGAGTGAAGTAGATCGATCCCTTGCCGGCTTCACCACGAATGTGCTATTGCCTGCTTTTTTCTTTCATCGAGTCATGACCGACTCGAAGCTTTCGACCAATCTGTCGGCTTGGACGCCATCGCTTTATGGGGCTGCACTGACAGCGTTCGGTTTTGCGGTTTCCGTTGGGCTGGTTTGGATCGTTGGACGATGGTTTGGACTCAATAAGCCATCCGAGCGGCGATCATTCGCGCTTTGCGCTGGCATCGCGAATTACGGATACATTGCGTTTCCATTAGCAGAGGCGTTTTATCCGGGGTGTGTCGTCGCTTTGCTCGTCCACAACGTGGGAGTCGACATAGCACTTTGGAGCATTGGCTTGTTCATCATATCTGGGCAGGGCCTTAAGGCGTCTTGGCGCCGGGTTGTGTTTAGTCCACCTTTGGTTTCGGTGGTTGTAGCGCTGACCATTCGACAGCTAGGCCTGCAAACTTGTATTCCCGGGCCATTAATGCATATGAGCGATCAGTTAGGGCGCTGTTCGATTCCGATCGGTTTGGTTCTCAGCGGCGCGATCATCTTTGACTACGCTGGACGTGTGAGGTTTACGGAAGCTTGGCGAACCCTGGTCTTGGCACTGGCGGTACGAGTTGTGATCCTGCCGATGGTTTTTTTGGCCGTTGCAAAATTCGGAACTTCATCGCGCGAGCTACAAGAAGTCCTTTTGTTACAAGCTGCGATGCCAACGGCAACCTTTCCGCTAGTGATGACGCGGCTGTACAACCAAAGCGTAGAAACCGCTTGGGTGGTCGTCGTGGGCACATCGGTTCTAGGGTTGATTACCATTCCCGTATGGATGGTTTTAGGAGCCTACTGGCTTAACTTTTAGGAGAGCGGCGATTGAAAACTACCAGATGCATCCACTCTCGTGTGGCACGTCCCTGAGTTTGCGAAGGGCGTGGTGAATCGCTAGAACCACTTGCCACACTTCCCACGCCCAGGAGGCTCGCCTTAGCGGCTAGCCTTGAAATCATCGCATTTCTACGGTGCTGTTCGCCCAGAAGTGCCCGTTTTTCGCGAATTTCCCCTAGGCCTTTGTGGATTCGTTTGTCAAACTTATGGCCCAATCTAGTGAAGTTTTCGAAAAGGAAAGAGAAAAATGCAGTCCGAAGATGCTGATGACGAAGTGGAATCCCGATTGGACGATTTGGTCGACGCGATTGAAGCGGAGGACAAAACGGCCATTTTGGATTGGATTCGTGGTGAACAGTTTACCCTCGTCTCGCTCAGCAATGACGAAGAATCGCTTTCGGCCATGATTTTGGAGACTGAGGAATTCCCTGCGCTCGTCGCGTTTCTTAGCTCGGAACACGCAGAGCAATTCGTGGATTCGATTTCCGACCAAATCGAAGGGGAAGAAGTCGACTTGTTCGAAGTCGCGGGTGAGGACTTGCTGGCCCCGCTTTCGTCTGAGTTCGGACTGCTGATCAATCCAGAATCGGATGATGCTGTGATGATCGAGCCGAAACTCTTGCAAGTCGATGCCGAGTAAGCCTTCCGTGTCCGAACAAGTAGCTGCGCCGATGCCAAGTAAGACTCGATACGTCCTGATAGTAACGGTCGAGGGTTTGGGAACGAATTTGGTTGGATGCTATGGTGGGGCCATCGGTCCAACCAAGAATTTGGATAGCTTTGCCTGCCGATCGATCGTCTTCGACCAGTTTTGGGCGGACACCTTGCGACCGATCGACGTTTTAGAATCGATGTGGACGGGCAAGCATTTTGTTTCACGGAGCAATGACCAGGCAGAAGAATGCAACACGCTGTTGGATCGAGCGATGTTGATAACGGACTCCATCGAGATTGTCGAAGAGTCGACACGAGGGGAGTTTGGCAGCGTGCTTTTGATCGATGCGCAGGCGGATGAGTCTGACGAAGATGCTCCGACTCAGATCACCAGACTGTTTGAAGCTGCGTTGGGACAGTGGGCGACGCAGCTTGAGGATTTCCCTATTTTGTGGATCCATTCGCGCGGCTTGAACGGCGATTGGGATGCACCCTACGAATATCGATGTGTGATGTGCGATGAAGGGGATCCGGAACCACCCTTTGGCACGGCTCCAGGGCAATTGACAATCACCGACGAGACGGATCCAGATGAAGTCTTCGGGCTCGCATGTGCGATGGGTGCTCAGGCGATGGCTTTCGATGACGCTTGGTCGATGATCGAAGAGATTTTGGGAGAACTTGGAATCGCTGATGAATGCTTGCAAGTGCTGGCGGGCGTGCAAGGGTACCCCATTGGCGAGCATGGTAGTGTTGGTCATGGTGTGGGGGCGCTTTACGCCGAGACGCTTCATTTGCCGTTGGTGGTACGACCGGGCGATCAACTGGACGTCGGAGTGCGAGTGCCGTTTATCGTTCAACCCAATTCTATCTGGCATACGATTGTGGGTTGGCTGGGTGATCTTAACGAAGCGGTTCACTCCGACGCAATGTGCACCGACTTGGTATCTGAAATTGAGGCATTGCCAGCGGAACTCTGGCCGATCAAGAATCAAATGGCGTATTCTTGTTGTGAGGGCCAAGTGCATGTGGCGGTGCCAGCGTGGAGTTGCAGGTGGTCGACCGGCGAAGCGTCGGATGGAACGGAGACGCAGCGAGTTGAGTTGTTTGCCACTCCGGACGATCGATGGCAGCAAAACGAAGTATCTCAGCGAGCTATTGCCATTGTGGAGGAGTTGGCCGAGCGTCGCGACGCATGGCTAAGGTGTTGCCTTGAGGAAGAACCGGTGGAATGGACGCCGCTTAGCAGCGAACTCACGCATCCCATTCGGTAACGCATCCCATTCGGTAATAAGGAGTCAAGCATGTTTTACTTATGCGTTTTTTTGATGGCAATATTGTGTGATGACGGAACCGGTCTGCAGAGGCCGGAAGTGGAATACAAAGTGTTCCAGTTCCCGGCCAACCAGATTCCCCGGATCGATGGGAGCTCAGACGACTGGTCGATGGTGCCCGAAACGTATTCGATTGGGATGGATCAACTTCGCGAAACCGTGGCTGGTCTGGGCGACAAGCGTGATCCGAATAATTTGGATGTCAAGGTGAAGGTCGGTTGGGTTCAAGGGCAGAATCATCTTTATTTCCTATACGAAGCGAGCGACAACTACTGGGACTTTGCGCACCCAGACCTTCACAACGATATTTTCGAAGTCGTCATTGATGGTGATATGTCAGGTGGACCGTTGATCAGGCAAATGCACCCCAATGAAAAGCTTCGTGGATTGCTCGATACGCACTTCCTTTTCCATGGAGTCCACGCACAGAACTACCATGTGTTTACACCGGCGGAAGGGAAAGACTGGGCGATGGTTTGGGGATGTCAGCCTTGGATCAAGGATCTTCCGTATGCCAACGCGGCCAGCAAGTACAATTTCAAGCATGGGGAATCTGGAAAGCTGACACTTGAGTTTTTCGTCACCCCGTTTGATTATGCACCATCGGATCCAGCGAGAGCGATACAATCGCAATTGAAGGAAAACCATAGGCTTGGAATGTCATGGGCGATCCTCGATTACGATGATGAAAAGGCGAAGACGTTTGGTGCGTTTTGGAATCTCTCCCACAAGACCACCATGTACGGAAACGCATCGGACTTGGTTGCATTCCGACTTATGCCAATGGAAGCATCGTTGCGCAAAGCGATTGAGGCAGATTGGTCGTTTCAGGTTACGAGTCGGGGAGATCGAATCGTGGCTTTTCGCGACCAGTCTTACGGCGATATTAAGTTATGGAAGTGGGACTTTGGTGACGGAACGACATCAACCGAACGAAATCCGACGCATCGCTACGAGAAAGCTGGCGAATTCGTGGTGATCCTAGTGGTAGAGGGGCCCGTGGGAAAGGCTCGACGATCGAAAGTATGGGATGTCACTTTGCCGTAGTGGAGTTGCCAGAATCAGAACATTGCCCCAGAACGCTATTTCCGACTGGTAGGGCAGAGGTTAAGATATCCACGTAATCGTCCGAAGAAGTTGAAGTGTATTTGGGCTCATAGCTCAGTTGGACAGAGCAACGGATTTCTAATCCGTAGGTCGTAGGTTCGAGCCCTACTGGGCCTATTAATGAAATTGCAGGACTTCTTGCAACCGCCGCATACAATTCCATAGCGTTGGTACGGAACTCGGCACGAAACTATGGGATAATTCAAAATGGCACGGCCAAGCAAGCTTTGGTTTTGGAAAGCCGCCGACGAAGTCAAGGTTGCCGCAAGCAACAGCCCAAAAGCGATCGAGGTTTTGGACAAGTTCCTGGCGTGGACCAAAGCCAACCGAGCTGAACGGACCTACGACTGGTACCGGGATCATATTCAGTCCTTCATCGATTCGCTTTCCAACCAACAGCTCGCCGCTGACGCACTAAAACCATTTCATGTAACGGAATGGGTAAAACCAGATTGGTCAGCCACTTATCAAAGAGGAGCCATGATTGCCGTTCAACGCGCTTTTCGCTGGGCGGAAAAGCAAGGCTACATTTCTCGCTCGGCGATTTCTTCACTCGATAAACCAGCGGCAGAGCGACGAGACAATTGTCCTACGCAAAAGGACTACGATTCCATGCTGTTGCAAGTTAAAGACGACTGCTTCCGAAGGGTTCTAGAGTTTTCATGGGAAACAGGCTCCCGTCCACAGGAACTTGTCTTAATGGAATCGCAACACGTCAAAGGTGACCGCATCGAATTTCCCGTCAAAGACTCCAAGGGCAAAAAGC
>Ga0105046_10008910_pt1 | contig 15750 bp, 9 predicted proteins | sample MAT03_FD_78385 | JGI IMG/M metagenome (GOLD analysis project Ga0105046, IMG submission 78385) | Freshwater microbial communities from Lake Fryxell liftoff mats and glacier meltwater in Antarctica - MAT-03 (megahit assembly) | ecosystem: Environmental > Aquatic > Freshwater > Ice > Liftoff...
CTGAAGCCCGTTGCCGATGCGGATCGGTACACGTGGCTGCGTCGTGTGACGTTTGATCTCACGGGACTTCCGCCGGCCACGAAGGAGATTGGCGACTTTGTCCGTGACCAGTCGCCACAGGCTCGCGAGAAGGTAGTCGATCGGTTGTTGGCGTCGCGGGCCTACGGGGAGCGTTGGGCCCGCCACTGGCTGGACCTCACCGGTTACGCCGACATGATGGGCACATCGAACAATGTCTATGCCGAGTTTGCCTGGCGTTATCGCGACTATCTCATTGAGGCGTTTCACAAGGATAAACCGTTTGATCGCTTCATTCGCGAGCAAATTGCCGGTGACTTGATGGCGGCGGATACCATCCCCGAGCGTGCGGAGAACATTACTGCCACGGGGTTCCTGATGGTCGGCGATGTCGAGATCGTCGAACCGGATAAAGCAAAATTGGAGGCCGACCATATCGACACTCAGATGATTAAGATCGGCACGGCGTTCCTCGGCATGACACTCGGCTGCGTCCGCTGTCACGATCACAAATTCGACCCGATCGGCGTTACTGATTACTACGGCATCGCCGGGATGCTCCGAAGTTCGCCAGCGACGCACAAGATTCCGTTCGGGGTCTGGAGCCTGCTCAATTCAACGGGGTTACCCGAGACACCTGAGGAACGAGAAGCCCGCCTGAAACGCGAAGCTGAACACGAAAAGAAGATCGCGGCGATGAAGGCCGAGCAGACCAAACTCGCAGCGGAGAAGAAGTCTGTCGAGGCGGAACTGGCGAAAGTGATGAAGGACGATGAGAAGAAAACGGCATTGACGAAACGGCGTGACGAACTGGCCGGCCAACTCAACCAACTCGCGGCGTCGATTCACCACGCGGAGTTCTTTCGTTCGAAATCGCCCCGAGCGTTCGCCATGCACGACGCCGACATGCCCGCCGACATGCCGATCTACATTCGCGGCAATCCGTATGCTCCAGGTGTGGTCGTTCCGCGTAGCGTCGTTCAAGTCGCATCGTGGGGAAAGCTGCCGGAGATTCCCAAGGGGCAAAGCGGTCGGCTGCAACTGGCCGACTGGCTTGCCGACAAACGCAACCCACTCACCGCACGAGTGACCGTCAATCGCATTTGGCAGAAGCTCTTCGGCGAGGGGCTTGTTCGCAGTGTCGATTACTTCGGAGCACGCGGCGAAACTCCGTCGCATCCGGAACTCCTCGATCACCTCGCCACGCGATTCATGAACCACGGTTGGTCGCAAAAGAAGTTGCTTCGCGCGCTGGTACTCAGCCGCGTCTACAGCTTGTCGGGTATTAACGACGACGCGTCGCTGAAGATTGACCCCGACAACCGCCTGCTCTGGCGCATGAACCGTCAACGCCTTGAGGCCGAAGCAATTCGCGATAGCTTGCTGGCCGTGAGCGGGGAGTTGCAACCGAGTGAAGGCGGCGCGGCACTTGTGCTCGAAGAGCCAGAAAACTGCGGCGATCTTGTGTTGAAAGGCGTGAACCCACCCAACTACACGCATCGCAAGCCGCGGACCAACCAGGAATTTCAACGGACGATCTATCTGCCCGTGATGCGAACGAACACGACAGGCACCGACCGCATCCGCAACTTCTTCGACTTCGTGAACCCGGCTCAGATTGCCGGCCAACGCTCGCAAACAGTCGTGCCCACGCAATCGCTGTTTCTGATGAACAACGACCTGTTCCGCAAACGGGCAAAGGTCCTCGCGGACAAACTGATCGCCCAACACGCCCAACCCGAAGAACGGTTGAAACAATTGTGGCTCACGGTTTACAATCGCCCGATTACAAATGAGGAACACGAGCACGCGTTGAAGTTCCTCGCCGAGCTAAGCCCACTCGTCCAAGCCAAGGAATCGCTCATCTGGCAAGAACTCTGCCACAGCCTGTTAGCGTCCAACGAGTTCGTGTTCCGAATCTGACGAGGAAAGTGACTGATGAACTCCATCCATCTATTGGAGAATGGAGAAAAGGGATAGACTAGATAGTGGCTGCGATTTGAATGAACTTGAGCTTAGACACGGTTTTATACCCACCCCCCGAATCTCTGGGAATCCAGAGTAATTTGGCCAAAACCAGGTTACGATACAATCTCTACTCCAGAAGAATTGATTGTTGAGATTGTGCGTCTCGAACTGGCTTAGCACGAAAAGCTAACCTATGAAGCCATTAAAAATCGCCATTGTGCTTGCACTCGGAATCGCCTGCGCGATAACCGTAGCCGATGGCCAGGAGACTCGGATCACTTTGGAAGCGGCCAAGGAGCAGGGGCGCAGCAAGTCCAGATACTTGAAAGAGGCCAAGGCTGCGGCGGATGCCAGCGATGCGATCCCAAAGGCCAACGTTGCTGACTTTCAGAAATCGGTGGTGTCGATTCTAACGAAGAGCTGCCTGGATTGTCATGGTCCTAAAAAGGCCAAGGGCAGACTTCGTATCGATCAACTGAATCCCGACCTGCTTACCGGTCCCGATGTTGAGAAATGGCGCGAGGTTTACAGCGCGCTGAGCAAATCGGAAATGCCTCCCGCGAAAGAGCCGGATTATGCACTCTCCCACACCAATCGCGGCGTCGTTGTCGATTGGCTCAGCGAGGAACTGAATAAGGCTTCTCTTGTCCGTCGCAACAGCAAGGAACATTCCTCTTTTCGACGGCTGACGAAGTACGAGTATGACTATGCCCTGCAGGATCTACTTGGCCTGCCCTATGCCTTGGCGAACAAACTGCCGCCGGAATCTACCACTGAAGACGGTTTCAAGAACAGCTCGGAATTGCTGCAGATATCGGCCATGCAGTTCGAGACCTATCGTGAGATCGCACTGAAAGCACTCAAACGAGCGACTGTTAGCGGTCCGCGTCCTCAACCTGTCACCTACATCATCTCGATGCAGCAAGAGATGGATAAGGCCGGTAAGAATGCAAAGACATTCGATAAGGGCGAAGCAAGCTATCGCAAACAAAAGAATCAACAGCATTTGTTGAACCGTGAGACAGGCAAGGGTGTTCAATTCTCCCCTGGAACGTCGAAACCTCAGGCCGGGGCAGTGGCTGGGCAATCACCTACCGTGTCGCCCGTTGTGCTTGTGCTTCCCGCAGAGAACGAGCTGAAGTTGAATCTGGATCGCTTTCTTCCCGACGAAGGCATCATGCGCGTTCGCATTCGAGCTGCTCGCTCGAACATGAGCCCGGACGAGTACGCCAGCCTACGCCTGATGCTCAGTGCCCACACCAGCAACGATGCCAATTTCACGCAGGTCATCAGTCAGCGCGATATCCCCGTGACGGCACCTGGCGACAAACCGGAATTCATCCACTTCGATATCCCACTGGGCGATATCCAACGCAACCCGTTTCGGAAACTCACCACGACATTCCCAAGACGGGATGAGTTCCTCCACATTCGCAATGTGTCCAATGCAACCGGAGGGGAAGAGCGTCTCAAAGTCCTGATCGACTACATCGAAATCAGTGCTCCGTTCTACGAGCAATGGCCGCCGAAAACGCACACCGACATCTTTATTGAGAGCAAGAACAAGGGCGACGAAAACGTCTATGGCCGAGAAGTGCTCAATCGATTCCTGAGACGAGTCTGGCGTCGCCCCGCCACCTCGCCGGAAGTTGACAAGTTCATGGGACTGTTCGCGAAGTACCGGCCGGAATTCTCGACTTTCGAGGATGCCATGGTGGAAGTACTGGCGACTGCACTGGCCACGCCGGACTTCCTCTACCTGACACAAAGAGCGACGACCGATGAGAAGAAATCCCCGGCCAAGATCAGTGAGTTGGAGTTGGCCAGCCGACTCTCCGTATTTTTGTGGTCGAGTATTCCGGATGATGAACTGCTGAAACTCGCGGAGCAGGGTAAGCTCAGAAAGCCAGAGGTCTTGGCGGATCAAGTGAAACGCATGCTGGCAGACCCGCGTTCGAGACGATTCTCTCAAAACTTCGTCGAGCAATGGCTGGGCTTGGATGGCCTGAACAGTGTGACTCATGTCCCGGCTAGCCCATTGAGAGAGGCGATCCAGGAAGAGCCGATCGCCTTCTTCGAAGAAGTCCTCAGACACAACCACAGCATCATCGACTTCATCCATTCCGATTATGCCGTAGTCAACGAACGGCTGGCGGCACACTATGGGATCCCGAAGGTTTACGGCCCTCATTTCCGCAAAGTGCCAATCACTCCGCAAATGAATCGCGGCGGCCTTTTGACGGGGGCTGCAATCCTCGCAATGAACTCCGACGGCAAGGATTCCCATCCTCTGAAACGGGGCGTCTGGATGTTGAAACGCATCCTTCACGATCCGCCGCCACCACCCCCGCCGGATGTCCCGGAAGTCGACCTGACGAACCCGGAGATTCTCAAAATGACTTTGAAAGAACGGATCGCCGATCATCGGAACAAGGCAGCCTGTGCCTCGTGTCACTCCAGGATTGACCCGTGGGGAATCGCGTTTGAGAACTACGATGCTCTCGGACTCTTCCGGACGCACATCAAGAACAAGCCTGTCGATGCGACATCTGAACTGTTCAATCGGCAGACGCTGGCAGGGATGGATGGACTGAAGAGATATCTGCTGACGGACCGACAGGATCAATTTGCCCGAGCGATGGTGCATAAGTTGACGGCCTATGGTCTTGGCAGGCCACTCACTTTTGGCGACCGTGTTGAAATTGATAACCTGACCGTGCAGTTCCGACGACGTGGTGACGGCCTGCGCGACCTGATCCACCTGATCGTTAACAGTAACCTCTTTAACTCGAAGTAAGTGTCAGGAACAAACGATGAATATGAAGACCCTTTCGCTGAGCCGACGGACGTTTCTTCATGGTACCGGGGTGGCTCTGGCCCTACCGTGGTTCGAAACGTTTGCCACGGGCGCTCCAGGTTCGGACGAAACACCGAAGCGGTTTCTCAGCGTCTACCATCCGGATGGTGTGGGCATACCGCTCAAGTCCGATCCGGCGTGGAAGGACTGGAGCTGGTTCCCTCGGGGCGGCGAAAAGGACTTTGAATTGACCAAAGTGCTCGATGTGCTCCAACCAGTGCGCAATGACATCACGATTTATTCGGGGTTGTCGCATCCCGTCGCAAGACAGATCCACGGCCATTCCAATGCCGATCAGTATTTGACGGGGGCACCAATCGGCGGTTCGGGTCCGTATCAGAATTCGATCTCTCTCGATCAGGTCTATGCGGAGTACGCAGGAGACTTTACTCGACACTCTTCGTTGGTCATGTCGACGAATGGGGGTGTTGGCGGTCCTCGTGGCGCCCAGACTCAGTCCTTCAATCGTGAAGGGCGGCCGATTCCAGCCATGAATAAGCCAAAAGAAATTTTCGACATGCTGTTCGTGACGAGTGGCAAAGACGCGGCTGCACGACTGGCGCGAAGCAAGAGTGCTCTGGATCTGCTGATTGACCATACTCGCTCACTGGCACGCGAACTCTCTAGCAAAGATCAAGAGACCCTCAAGCAGTATCTGGACGCGGTGCGCGATACCGAGTTGAAGCTCGCGAAGGCCCAAAAGTGGATCGATACGCCGATTCCCAAGGTTGACGCACGCAACCTGCATCTGAATGCTGAGCCCAAAGAAGCCAAACTCTATTTCCAGACGATGTATGAACTGATCTATCTGGCCTTCCTGAGTGATTCGACTCGCGTGGCGACATTTCAGCTGGGTCGGGAAAATGGTGAAGGCCCACACGATCTGCTGTCACTTGCCGTCGGTCTGGGTGCTGCTCATGGCCTGACTCATGAGGTCAAGAAGCCCAACGGCTGGAAGAACCTTGGCACCTACAATCGTTATCAGGCCGAAGAATTCGGTCGCTTCGTCCAGAAACTGAAAGATACCAAAGAGCCGACCGGCAAGGGCAACATGCTGGACAACACGTTCGCCATGCACGGCTCGGCGTCTAGCAGTTTTCACCTCTCACGCAACTACCCGATCATTTCCGCCGGTGGTAAGAACCTTGGCTTCACCAACGGTCGGTATCTCAGATTCGGCAAGGGAAATGAAGACAATCAGGCCGGCGCAGGAATCGATACCGATGCTGGCTGGCAAGGCAAAGTTGAAGTGGAAGAACTTCCGCTGGCCAAGCTTTTCGTCACCATCTTGCAGAGGCTGGGCATCAAGACAAATTCGTTCGCTGGACACAGCGGAACTTTGAGTCGGGTCTAATTCGTGTCCCATGCCTTGAGCAAGCTTTTCATCTTCCGAATTTAACGAAAGGGATCGAGCATGTTGATGCGCCAGTCTTTCTCCCGTCGCCAGATGCTTAGCACCGCCGCGTGTGGCTTCGGCTCGTTGGCTCTCGCGGAAATGCTCCATGCTGAATCCAGGACGGATGCTCGCATTCCCGGGCCCATCGCGAAAGCCAAGCGGGTCATCTTCCTCTTCATGGCCGGCGGACCATCGCAACAGGACCTTTTTGATCCGAAGGAGTTCATCCGCAAGAAGCACGGACAGGCGATTGATTCGCCCCTGCGAAAGGAAGTCACGCAAATCGGCACGGAGAAGTTTCTCGCGCTCGCCGAGGCCGCACCGGTGAAGCCGCGCGGTAAATCCGGAATGATGATCTCCGATCTCTTGCCAGGTTTGGCGAGCGTCGCGGACGACATCTGCCTGCTACGCGGGATGAACGCCGACAATCCGCAACACGCCAGCGCGACGAACCAGTTTCACACCGGCGTCTTCACCGAAGTGCGTCCCTCGATGGGTGCGTGGATCAGTTACGGGCTCGGCACCGAGAACAAGAACCTGCCCAGTTTCATCAGCATCCACGCTCCCGGAGTGCGGACGTACGGTTCGGGCTTTCTCCCCGCCGACCATCAGGGCACGCCGCTCACGGTTCCGATCGATGCTAAGACACTACCGATCGAGAACCTGCGAAACGCCTCAGTCAACGAGGAGATTCAACGGAAACGCCTCGAACTGACACGCCGGCAGAACCAAAGACTGATCGACGATCTGCACGGTGACCGCAACATGGAAGGGATGATCCAGAACATGGAACTCGCCTTTCGCATGCAGACCACGACACCGCAACTCGTTGACATCTCCAAGGAATCCAAGGACACGCTCGAACTCTACGGCATCGGCGGCAAGGAAACCGATAAGCAGGGCCGTGCGTGCTTGCTGGCTCGTAAACTCAGCGAGTCCGGCGTACGGTTCGTACAAGTGACTATGGATGGCTGGGACCATCACGGTGATATTCGCGGGAATTTGCCGCGACTCTGCAAGCAGACCGATCAACCAGTCGCCGGCTTGCTCAAAGACCTGAAACAGCGCGGGCTGCTGAACGACACCCTCGTCCTATGGTCCGGCGAGTTCGGGCGCACTCCGTATGCGCAGAGCGTTCACGGCCGCGATCACAACAACAAGGGCTACACCCTCTGGATGGCCGGCGGCGGTGTGAAGGGCGGCCTGACCTTCGGCGAGACCGACCACATGGGCTACCGCGTCGTCGACGGTAAGGTCCACATCCACGACCTGCACGCCACGATGCTGCATCTTCTGGGCATCGACCACACCCGCCTCACCTGGCGACACCTCGGCCGCGACTTCCGCCTCACCGATGTGCATGGAAACGTCGTCAAGGAGATTCTGGCGTGAATCGAACCTCAATGCCTGTTGTGCTTGCCCGCCTACTCATTGTCACGGTGTTGGCATGTCTGTGCAACCGGTCGAACACGCTGGCACAGGAGAAACAGGGCGAAACGAAATACTTTGAAGATCGCGTCCGGCCGCTGCTGGTCAAGCATTGTTACGGATGTCACGGTGAGGATCTTGCTGAGGGGAAGTTACGGCTCGACACGAGGAACGGCTGGGAACGGGGTGGCGAACGCGGGCCGGCGATTGTGCCTGGCGATCCGTCGGCCAGCTTGATCATCCGTGCGGTCTCCCATCAAGACGGGAAGCTGCGCATGCCTCCCAAGTCTGGCGGCAGAAAGCTCAACGATGCCGAAATCGACGTACTCACGACCTGGATTCGCCAAGGTGCCCATGACCCGCGGGTCGGCCAGAAAATCGTCACCGACATCGAAAAGGCAGCGGCCAAACATTGGGCGTTTCAGCCGATCGCTGCCCCCAACCTCGAGCCGGGAATTCATCCGATCGATGCCCTGATCGAACGCAAACACCGCGAACAGAAATTCGTCGCCACGGAACCAGCCGACATACGGACGCTGATCCGCCGCACGACGTTCGATTTGCTCGGTCTGCCTCCAACGGAGAAACAACTCGCGACATCGCGTGACGAGTATCCAAAACTTGTGAAAGAACTGCTGGCGTCACCGCAGTATGGCGAACGATGGGCCCGGCACTGGCTCGATGTGGCTCGGTACTCGGATGCGAAGGACGGCGTCTTGATGTACGGTGATGCGCGAATTCGCCCCTTTGCGTATACCTATCGCGATTATGTGATCCGGGCCTTCAACGACGATAAGCCGTTCGACCGGTTCATTCGCGAGCAACTCGCAGCAGATCAACTCAAGCTTCCGGCCGATTCTCCCGACCTTGCCGCGATGGGTCTGCTCACGCTGGGCCGCATGTTCGACAGCAATCGGCACGATGTGATCGACGACCAGATCGATGTCGTCGGCCGCGGGTTCCTGGGCCTGTCGATCAGTTGTGCCCGATGTCACGACCACAAATACGATCCGGTGCCCACGGCCGACTACTACTCGCTCTATGGCGTCTTCGCGAGTTGCGTCGAGCCGGATGACCGACCACGCATCGGGCCGATCACTGAAGCGGGAAAGGCCTTCGAGAAAGAGTTCGCGGCGAAGTTCAAGGAAATTACCGAAAAGCAACAGGCACATTACGACGAGACTCTCAAGATCGCTCGCGAGCGCACACCGGATTACCTCGTACACGTTGCGACAACTGAACCGGACGTCTCGGAAACAACCATCTTCTTTCTGTCGCTGATTCCGGATCAGTTGCGGCCTCAGATCACGAAACGTTGGCGGCAACTCATCGCACGGCGTGCGTTCCCGGATGATCCCGTCTTCGGGCCGTGGAACGACTTGATGCGTGACTTCAAGCTCCAACCCGAGCAATGGAAATCTCGTGGAGTGGATCAACGACTGATCGACGGGCTGGTGGCCGCGAAGCCGACGAGCAAAGCGGAGGTGGCGAAAGCGTATGGGTCGATCCTTCGCACGGCCTGGAAAGCGGGAGCGAGTGAGAAGGATCCCCTCGCCGGTCTTCTCGTCTCGCGTGACGGACCGGTCTGGTTCCCGCCACGCGACGTTTCCTTCTATCTCTCGCGCCAGCCGGCCGATGCCTATCGCGGTCTGTTGGGGCAACTCGATGCCATTTCCGTGAAGCATAAGGACGCAGCGCCGCGAGCGATGGTCGTGCAGGACGCACAACTCCACTGCGATCCGGTCATCTTCCAACGTGGCGACCCGAGTGCCCGAGGCAACCCGGTGCCGCGTCGTTTCCTGGGCATTCTTTCACAGGGCGAACGCACTCCCTTCACACATGGCGGCGGGCGGCTTGATCTCGCGAATGCCATCGCATCACCCAAGAATCCACTGACGGCACGGGTCTGGGTGAATCGCGTCTGGATGCACCACTTCGGTGAGTCGCTCGTTGAGAATCCCAGCGATTTCGGATTACAGTCCAAGCAACCGGTGCAACACCAATTGCTCGATTTCCTCGCGAGCTATTTCATCCAACATGGCTGGCGGACGAAATCGTTGCATGAGTTCATCCTCACCTCGCGGGCCTATCAGAGGGCGTCTCAGTTGCCAGAATCGAATGGGATGGCGGCACAACTGCGGACCGATGCTACTAACTCACTGCTCTGGCGAGCGAACCGACGACGGCTCGATCTCGAACAGATGCGCGATACCCTCCTGGCTATCACCGGCGAGTTGGACGGCACCATGTTCGGTCGCCCTGTAACGCTGACCGACAACGCGAATCGTCGCCGCACTATCTACGCTTTCGTCGAGCGCCAGAATATCCCGGCATTGGTGCAGACGTTCGACTTCGCCAACTCCGACACCAGCACTCCGCGTCGGAACCAGACGACCGTGCCGCAACAGGCGCTCTTCGCACTGAATTCGCCCTTCATGATGGCTCGTGCGGATGCTCTCGCAAAAAGGGTTGGCGGGATCGAACCCAAGCAACGAGTGCCCCGATTGTACGCCCACGTCTATGGCCGCGAACCGACTCCGACGGAGCGTGAGGAGTGTGACCGCTTCCTCACGACCGGCTCGGTCGAACAACTCGCTCAAGTGCTGCTGATGAGCAACGAATTGATGTTTGTGGATTAACGACCGAGAGGACTCGCGATGAACAGCCTTCCCAGCCACCTCACACGACGCGACCTGCTGGCGACGATCGGCACGGGGATTGGCTTCCTTGCTTTGCCTGGTCTCGTGCAGGCGGACACCCCCAAGCCGGGTCCGGCTACCAATCCGCTCGCGCCGCGTCCGCCGCACTTTGCGGCGAAGGCGAAGCACATCATTCACATCTACCTGAACGGCGGACCTTCCCAAGTCGACACGTGGGATTACAAGCCTGAGCTGCAGAAGAGGGGCGGTGAGAAGCTGCCACTCGGCAACCTCACGACCGAACGCGAAACCGGAGTGGCGTTGGCTTCGCCTTTCCAGTTCAAGCAGTATGGCCGCAGTGGACTATGGTGTAGCGAAATCTTTCAGAAGACGGCGAGCCAGCATGCCGATCGGATTTGCGTCATCAAGTCGATGTATGCCAACACGCCGAATCACGAGCAGAGCATGCGGTTGATGAACACCGGCGACGAGCGGTTGTCGCGTCCCAGCTACGGGTCGTGGCTGACTTATGGCCTCGGCTGCGACAACCAGAACTTGCCAGGCTTCGTGACAATGTGCCCTGGACTGCCGGTCGCGGATTCTTCGAACTGGCGGAGTGCCTTCCTGCCGGGCATCTACCAGGGAACCTATCTCGATACCCGCAAGACGAAGGTCACAGACCTGATTGCGAACATTCAAAGCCCACGCACGTCTTCTGCCGATCAGCGACGGCAACTCGACTTGCTCGCAAGCCTGAACCGCCGCCATCAATCTTCACGCAACGACGATCCGAATCTCGAAGCTCGTATTCAATCGTTCGAACTGGCGTTTCGCATGCAGACCGAAGCGACCGATGCGTTCGACATCTCGAAGGAAACGAAAGCAATTCACGAACTCTACAAGGCTGACACAATTCACGGCCGACAACTCCTCATCGCTCGACGATTGATCGAACGCGGAGTCCGTGTGGTCCAGTGTTATCACGGCGACGTGCAACCGTGGGACTCGCACGGCAATATCGCCGGCGAGCATCGCAAGCTCGGCAACGAGTGCGACGGCCCGATCGCCGCCCTTTTGTCCGATCTGGCTCAGCGAGGCTTGCTTGACGAAACCCTTGTCATCTGCGGAGGTGAGTTCGGTCGCACTCCGGCCGTCGAGATTCCGATCGGCGGTGGCAATCCCACGGGTCGCGATCACAACCACCACGGCTTCACGATCTGGCTCGCGGGTGGCGGCGTGAAGGGTGGGTTCTCCTATGGAGCAACAGACGAGTTCGGCTACAAAGCCGTCGAAAACCGTGTACACGTCCACGACCTACATGCCACGATGCTGCAACTGATGGGGTTCGATCATCGCAAACTGACATACCGCCATGCAGGTCTCGACTTTCGGCTCACTGGCATCGAAGAGGCCAAAATCGTCAAGGAGATTCTGGCATGAAACCGGCAACTGTGACGCTGTCGCTCCAGCAGTTTTGCGAGGGATGAATCGCTGGCCGGCGAACAATTCCCACTTTTCAGGGCAGGTTCGAGGCTTAACCAATGCTCGCCGTCAGTGCCCTCGACCTCAACAGTCCGATGAGTGGCAAGAACGAGCAGACCCGATATACAATCTACCATCCCTAGAACGTCGTTGGGCGCGCAAATGTTCGGCGATCGTCAGGCGGCGTTGTGCATTTCTTTCGGCAATTTCTGATGTTTGAGCTCGATCGACGCCCCCATCAATCGCTCCCCATGTTGCGTGATCCTGTAACGTCGCGTTCGCGGGATCTTCACCATCAAGCCGTGAGCCCGCAGCAGTCGAATCACTCACGTCACGCGCGCACAGCGATGCCGACGCTCGATCAGATTGCGCGTTGCTTCCGCATGCAGGTGTTTCGCCAAGTCCCCATTGCGGAACCCTCGTAAGCGATACTCCCCGCGAATCACCGCCAAGAACACCTGCAGATCCGCCGGACTCAACGGCTGCAACGCCCGCTTCCGCCGACCGTTGCTCTTTGCCGGTCGCGTCACACGATCCAACAACTTGCGGGCGGCGCTGTCGTCGTCCACCACCGCCAACACCTCTAAATAGAGACCGTTGGCCGATCGACTCACTTCCGCAGGCCGCCAGAGACATGCCACTCCCTTCGGCACCGGCTGCCAGGTCGGCCTACCCTTGCCGATTTTCAGCCAACCCGAATTCGCTCGGATCGTTGATCGTCGTCTCGATCCGCAACACGCTCCCTGCCTCGTCGTACATCCTCAACTTATTCGACTTCATCTGGTGCTTGATCCGCACCCCTTTCACACGGCGATGCACGTGCGTTTGCACCTCTCCTTGATAACTGCCGATCAGCTTGTGGCCCAAGAACTTCAACACGTCCACCGCCGTGAAGCACATCCGTGCGTGTTCCACCATGCGGGGATACAGTCTCGCCAACGCCGACCTGTCGCGAAACATCACATCCGTCGCGTGCTCCGCCACCCAGTAATATTCCGACTGTTTCAATTCGAGTTGTAATAGTGGATTGAATTGCCGAGCCAACTCGCCCAGCAGTTTCGGCCAGTCCAACTTCACGAACCGATCCGCACATCGCTGCGCTCCCCGCATATCTGCGATCCACGTGAACGTTTGTCGTGAATTGATATTTCACGCCGAGCCGGTCTAATTTCCGTGCCAACACATCGTGGCCATTCACATACACCTGCATCGTCAACGGCTCCTAAGTCTGTAGCTTCACGTGAATTAATCCTAACACCGCATGCATCAGGAACGCGTAAATCACCAAACACTTGCGAAAGTCCGGACGCAAAGGGAGAGCTGCTGCCGCCCGCACCCCGACTCCGCTCGTGGTCCACAACGTCATGACCCCTGCCAAGGAAAGACCCACGGCTCCTGTCGGGCATATTCGGTTCAGAACTCATGCTCGAAGCCGACTCTGTTGTTTCCACGCGACATTGCTCGCTTTCGGATCGTCCGGGTGACGGACGGACCGCAAGCCCGCCGCATTTTCTATTTGGGCCGTCACACCCTCTCCATGCATTCCTTCATGGCGGAGAGTTCAAGGGCCAGCAGCCCCATCGGCGTTCTGTCGGCCTAAATAGAATGGCCGCAAGCAATCCTATATGCCCTCGAACCGAAGGCCGAGTGAGTGCTGGGGATCCACCTCCGCGACTTTGCCACGGCATGACACTGCGACCAGTCGGTCTCCAGGCAGGCTAACTGCCCAAGCCTCCCACATAGCTTCGTCGTGGCCAGTCTGAGAGAAGACACGGAGAGTGTGCCCACCGTCGAACTCGATAGTGAGCGTAAACCCAAGTCCAATAGACCATCGAATTACTTTCCGTCCGACCAGGCTCACCACGGCCCGGTCAGTCCGCTTCTGGCTAGGTTCGGACCAGGTCACTTGCCCGTCCACTTCGACTCGCCAATACGCTAAGGCGATTTGCACTTCAAATGCCGGACGGGTCCGCTCGCCGTCACTTTGGATTGGCGGGACAAGTGCGTCTCCCAAACCGAGGAACAGGTGTTGGCGAGCCAGAGCCGCCCAGTCGTGCAAAAGTGTCCATCCATGGCTTCCGCCACTGCTTCGCTCAGCATGCCCCGGCTGAAGTCCATTGTGTCGCCGAGTTCCACTCGCAATAGATGAACTTCGCCTGTTAGTTCTGGAAGAGCAGTGCGAGCTTCGGCGATAAAGCGGGCGTCGCTGGGCCGCAGGTGGAGGCCTGAGGGATCGATCGATTCGCCTATGAAGAGCTCATACCCGCGATTCACTTCACGCTTGCTGTCGATGTGCTGAATGTTGTCCGGAACACAGCATGAAAAGTGGTTATCCTGATTGTCTTCGGCAACAGCCTCATCGTTAGCCTCTTCGGACTGTTCGTCATGCTTCCGCTCAATTTTGTCTAATTGTTGACGGCTCAGCTCCGGCACCAGCAGGAAAACCTGGCTAGCGTTCTCCGTATCGAGATCGTCCCCGCCTATTGTGGCGAGTTTATTACGACTGTCGGGCAACGTTGACACTTTCCCGTTTCCGGCGAACGCCGTCCAAGGTCCCGGCGTAGCAATCTCGCACAGTTTTTCTAGTTCCGCCAATCGCTACTGACATGATCGGATCGCGAAGTCGAGGATGCTTCGCAATCAGATCGCAGACATCGACGGGAACAAGTGCCCCTTCGGCCTGGCTGTCTTAATCGTCAATCAAGCCCCGGAGCAGCTCGACCATCGGCGGTCGGATCGCCCGCGGTGTGGCAAGCCATTCCTGTACCGTCTGCACCGCTTTGAACTCTTCGCGCTTTTTGTGGGCATCCAGAATGGTGGCGATGTAGCTCCTCGGCGTGGCGAGCCGCTGGCGATCCATGCCGTTGATATGGCCGAGGGCCTCGTATCCAGTGTGGCCATTGATGTGAATGCCGTCGAGGGTAGGCGAGAGGGACGTTCCAAGTGTGACGATGGTTGGTAGGGTTCCCAATACTTCCAGGTCGATCATTGCGCTGAAGACCGCTCTCGCACCTGGGAGGGAGAAGTGATGCGAGCCGATGGACTGACGAATGGCGGGGATTGCATCCGGCGTGGTCATGAGGGAGGCGAGTAGCTCTATCTCACGATGGGCATCAATGTCCGCATCGTATGCGGCCCTGAGCAGGGCCTCCTGATCGAGGTCGCGCCCGTTTCTTGAGTTGTGTTTGATCGTGGCCCACCATAGTGGTACACTGGCCTCGTCCGTGTTATTGGTGTCGGTGCTGAATCTGCAAGTGCCGCTCTGCCGGGCGGCCTTGCCATCACTTCTCAAAATCCACCTAGTTCCACTTTTCCCGCAGAGGCGGTGCTGCCCTACGTTCCTCTAAAAAACGCCGAGATCGGCGGCGTCGATTCGCCAAGTTCAGGCCAGGGTCGGTCGTAACTCGGCCAGAAGCTTCATGAGGACGTCGTAGTCCACCGGTTTGATCAGGTGGGCGTCGAACCCGGCCGCTTTGGACTTATTGCGATCCTCATCCTGTCCCCATCCGGTCAGGGCAATCAACACGATGCCCTTTCCCGATGGCAGTTCTCGTATCTTGCGGCAGGCATCGTAACCGTTCAACTTTGGCAGACCGATGTCGAGCAGCACCACTTCGGGCCGGAACGTCGCCGCCGCCTCAACCGCTTCGAGGCCGTCGTAAGCGATGTGCGTCTTGTGGCCGGTCAGTTCCAACAACGCCGCCAGCGACGTGGCCGAGTCCTGGTTGTCATCGACCACGAGAATGCGACGGGGGATTGTGGTCGTCGGCTCGATGATGGTCGGTGCCGGCGGCGGTTCGGGCGATTCAACCGCGATCGGCAGACGCACGACGAACTCACTGCCCTGCCCGACACCGGCGCTGTGGACTGCCACCGTGCCTTCGTGCATCTCCGCCAGGCTTTTGACGAGCGTCAGGCCGATGCCCAACCCGCTGACCGAACGCTCCAGCGAAGTATCGATC
>Ga0105046_10008912_pt1 | contig 15744 bp, 9 predicted proteins | sample MAT03_FD_78385 | JGI IMG/M metagenome (GOLD analysis project Ga0105046, IMG submission 78385) | Freshwater microbial communities from Lake Fryxell liftoff mats and glacier meltwater in Antarctica - MAT-03 (megahit assembly) | ecosystem: Environmental > Aquatic > Freshwater > Ice > Liftoff...
AGAAGGTCTTAAGACCCTTTTGTGCTATAATTTTGATAAAATTTGACTTTGCTGGAGTCAAGGAAGGCTTCAGACCAATCCTGGGAGCGTTTCATTCATGACGACCAACTATGATGCCGAACAGATTCAGGTTCTAGAAGGCTTGGAGGCAGTTCGCAAACGTCCGGGGATGTATATTGGCACCACAGGCCCGCGAGGATTGCATCACCTCGTATATGAGGTAGTAGACAACTCAGTTGACGAGGCGCTGGCTGGATATTGCAAAAATATTCAAGTTTCTCTCAACGCCGATGGGTCTGTTACCGTTACGGATGACGGGCGGGGTATCCCTACCGACACTCACTCCCGCACGGGTAAATCGGCGTTAGAAACCGTGCTTACTATTCTCCACGCTGGAGGGAAGTTTGGGCAAGGGGGCTACAAGGTTTCCGGTGGTCTCCACGGGGTCGGGATCTCGGTAGTTAATGCTCTGTCGGAATGGGTAGAAGTAACCGTTTGGCGTGAGAAAAAAGCCCATCGGATGCGGTTTGAACGCGGAAAAACGGCGCGGGAAATGAGTGCCGAACCGATTAAAGACGACCGGACGGGCACGTCAGTCAGCTTTAAACCAGATACTCAAATTTTCTCGACGGGCATTGAGTTTGACTATGCTACGCTAGCGGGTCGCCTGAAAGAATTGGCGTATCTCAACGCTGGCGTAGAGATGACCTTCACAGATAATCGCCTAGAGCTACTAAAGAGCGATACTCCTCGCGTGGAAATCTATCACTACGCTGGAGGAATCAAAGAATACATCGCTTACATGAACCACGATAAGCAACCCCTACACGAAGAGGTAATCTACGTGCGGGGTGAGCGCAATAACGTGGAAATTGAGGTGGCGCTTCAGTGGTGTGTGGATGCCTATACCGATAACCTACTGGGCTTTGCCAATAACATTCGCACGATTGATGGCGGCACCCACTTAGAGGGGCTTAAGGCGGTATTGACTCGTACCATGAACGCGATCGCCCGTAAGCGCAACAAGCTAAAAGAGGGCGAGTCTAATCTGGCGGGTGAAAACGTGCGAGAAGGGCTAACGGGCGTTATTTCCGTTAAAGTGCCTGACCCAGAATTTGAGGGGCAAACCAAAACTAAACTCGGCAATACCGAGGTGCGGGGCATTGTCGATTCGCTTGTGGGTGAAGTGCTAACGGAATATTTGGAATTTCGTCCTGGTGTAGCAGATGCCATTTTAGAGAAAGCGATTCAGGCGTTTAATGCCGCAGAAGCCGCTCGCCGTGCCAGAGAACTGGTACGCCGCAAGTCGGTCTTAGAATCGTCTACGCTGCCCGGAAAGCTGGCTGACTGTAGTTCGCGCGACCCCAGTGAGTCAGAAATTTACATTGTGGAAGGTGACTCTGCAGGCGGTAGTGCTAAGCAGGGCCGCGATCGCCGCTTTCAGGCGATTCTGCCGCTGCGGGGCAAAATCCTCAACATTGAGAAAACAGACGATGCCAAAATCTACAAAAATACCGAAATCCAGGCACTGATCACTGCCTTAGGTTTAGGAATCAAGGGCGAAGAGTTTGATGCATCCCAGTTGCGCTACCACCGCATCATCATCATGACCGATGCCGACGTAGACGGTGCCCACATTCGGACACTGCTCTTGACCTTCTTCTATCGGTACCAACGCTTGATGGTAGACCAGGGCTACGTGTACATTGCCTGTCCTCCCCTTTATAAGCTGGAGCGAGGACGGCAACACTTTTACTGCTATAGCGATCGCGAACGCGACCAGATTATTGCAGGCTTCCCGGAAAACGCCAAGGTCGAAATCCAGCGGTTCAAGGGATTGGGGGAAATGATGCCCCAACAGCTTTGGGAGACTACGATGAATCCCGAAAGCCGTACTTTGAAACGGGTAGAAATTGAAGACGCAGCTGAGGCCGATCGCATCTTTACCGTGCTGATGGGCGATCGCGTCGCCCCCCGACGTGAGTTTATCGAAACCTACGGGCCACGGCTCAACCTCAAGGATCTGGACATTTAAGCGGCTCTCAACGAGTAGCAGGCGATCGAGAAATATCAGCCCGTTTTTTGAGAAACACGTCTAAGCTTTAAAGGCCGTTTGTAGGGTGATTCTCCTGCGTTTTGCCCAGGAAAATCCCTCTCACACGTAGTTTTTTAGACGCGTTTCTCATCAAATAGGCTGATTTTGTTCACAGTAGGCTGTTGTTTAAGTAGAAATAACGGTAGCTTAATTAAGATATCTATCTCATTGTTAAGCATCCCGTAACTCTTGTATCGTCTTATGTAATCTTCGATTTCATCCGCAAGAGGATGGGTATGGTGTATAAAACCATAAAGAAAACATTAAGGAGTCGCTTATGAGTCCTCTGCTATTACGGCAACTCTGGTCAACCGTGGAAGATACACAGTCCAGTGTTTTGCTCAACTTAGACGATTCCAGCCTGATTCAGCGATTGCTTGGCCAGTTCAAGGCAGAGCGCGCACTCAACTCTACTGAAGTTGACTTACTTGGCGACTACATTCGCATCCGACTTCCCCTTATTCGCGATTTAGCTCAAGGCCGCTAACGTTAATTCTGCCGCTTCTGGCTTTAGAGGTAGGTGCCTAATTGCCTAATAGCGTTTCGTTTTTCAAAGGGTTCGTGCTTCTGTATCGCACAGTTCTCATACAATCTTGTGAGGGCGTCTAGTGTATTTGAAGGTCTATACGCTGTTATTCCTGAAAGTTTTCGTCCCTCCACATCAGCAATGCTGTCGTGTTTATGATGGACAGCTCAGTTCATCATTGAATGAACTGAACATATCGCTTCAACCCTCTGATGAGGTGGGTTCAACGTTCATAGCCCAGTCAGGTAGCAACGTGTTTTAAGCCTGACTACCGAAACTTTAAATTTTCGAGTTTTTTGTTCTTGAGTGCTTATCCGAGTAGTAAATCGTTGAGACCAGATTTTCATTGAGTTTAAGCAACCGCGCTTCGTACCGTAGCTTAAACCCATTTGCTGCATTTGATTTCAAGGATTTTGAAATAATCAGATAAACTTTCCATCAGAAACGGCAGACCCGTCAGCATCTAATTTACCGGGTTAAATCCAACAATTTTGCGCTTGCAAACTTAGGTGGAGAGGTTCGCACATAGATGGGAACCCTCTCCACCCAAGCTTTCTGTAAATCTTCCTGCGGCTAACTTACAGCAGATTCATGGTTACCCATTAAAGCTTGTGTTGTTGGACGATATTGCGATCGCAGAATACTCCTAACATCATCCAACGCTCTTGATTTTTTATTTAGCAGATATTTAAGACTGACCTCACGTCTAAAAGTTGGAAATTGCGGGTTCAAATACCGTTAAAACTGAGTAAAGAGGATGCAGGGCTAACACAATTGACCCACGGTAACAGCGCCTCAAAAAGTGTATTTCTTAATACAAAAAGAAATGTCAAAGCAGTAGACTCTTAAAAAAGCCTAGGTCGTTGACGATAAAGGAACATTCCTCTTAGTTGAGACCATTGGCCGAGTCTGCATGTGAGTTTTAGAGTAGGGCGATCGCCACTCTAAAATCCCCCAGCGGAGACTTCCGCATATAAGGGTTAGGGTCACACCCAACGCACTAGCGGTCTACGCAGGTCTTCATGGTTCGACTGTTTGCGAAGGCAGGATGGTGTTGTGATTGGTTGCACATTCTGTTATCTGATTCAGTTAAGTTCTGTTTTTTGAGAAGCGAGTGAACATAACTATGCGTAAATGGGGTTCTATGCTGCTGGCGGCCACGCTGTCTGTAGCGACGTTATCCGCTTGTACCACCTCGGCACCAACGGACACTGCCGCATCTCCTGCGGCATCGGGAGAATCCCCAGCCGCCACAGGAGGTGCAAGTCGTTTAGACACAATTATTCAACGCGGTACGCTTATCTGTGGCGTTGAGGGAACTATCACGGGCTTTAGCTTTGTGGATTCCAGCGGTAAGTATTCGGGTCTAGACGTAGATGTTTGCCGAGCCGTTGCGGCGGCTGTGTTTAATACAGCCGATGACATTGACAGCAAAATTGAATATCGCAACCTTGACTCTACGGCACGTTTCCCTGCTCTAGCAGGCGGTGAAGTCGATATGCTCTCGCGCAACACAACGTGGACATCTAGCCGAGATGCAACTGGTGGCAACGGGTTTGACTTTGCGCCTACTACTTTCTACGACGGTCAGGGTGTGCTAGTCAGCAAAGCTAGTGGCATTACAGACATGAAAGGAATGGACGGTAAATCGGTCTGTGTGGAAACGGGCACCACCACTGAGTTAAACCTGGCAAGCCGTACTAAAGAACTGGGCATCACCGTTAGCGAAGTCAAATTCCAGGACTCGAACGCCGCTATTGCTGCCTTACAGGAAGGTCGTTGCGAGGCATTTACCTCCGATCGCTCTCAGCTTGCGGCCAAGCGCATTGCTTTGCCTACACCTGATGACTTTGTTCTGATTGAGGCAGTGCTGTCTAAGGAACCCTTAGGGCCTGTAACGGTCAACAACGATTCTAAATGGTCAGACGTAGTCAAGTGGACTATGTATGGCTTGATCCAAGCAGAGGAGTTTGGCATCACTCAAGCGAACGTAGAGGAAAAGCTGAAAGATCCCAGTCCAGACATCCAGCTATTCTTGGGTGTGCAGGGTGAACTTGGAACACAGTTTGGCCTCGCCAATGACTACATGGTTAACGTGATTAAGGCTGTAGGAAACTACGGTGAAGTTTATGAGCGCAATGTAGGTGAAGGCTCTGCTCTGAAAATTGGTCGGGGTTCTAACGAACTCTGGACTGAGGGCGGTCTGATGTATTCTCCTCCATTCCGCTAAACGCTTGGATTGTTGCTGAGAATTGTCACCTCTAGGTATTTCTCACCCCTGAAACTGCTTTTTCAAGATGCGCTGAATGCAGTTTGGAAAAGCAGTTTTTTACTAAAGGGAGTCATACCCTGGTTGAGGAGATGATTTAAGCGAACGTTCTTCTGTATTAAAGTCTCATCTATAGCTATGGCCGTTGTGAACGCTATAGCCGTTGTGAATAGGGCACTTTCGTGAAGGCGTAGCGTACGTCCGCGAAGATGTCATCTGTCTTACCCCATTAGCATCCTTATCTGCCGTGACGTTACCTGGCAATAGCAGCGAAAAGATTCCTATTTGGCGAGACGCGCGATTTTGGCGAGTTGCCCTTCAGGTTGGGTTACTTGTGGTTTTGGCGATCGCTGTGTCTTGGCTAGGCGGCAACTATATCCGACAAGGAAAGCAACTTAATTTTGGCTTCCTGTGGAATCAGGCAGGATTCAACATTGGTGAAACGCTAGTTCCCTACCAGACGAACGATCTTTACTGGTGGGCGCTATTTGTTGGTTTTCTCAACACACTCCGAATGGTTTTGGTGGGTTTAGTGTTAACCACAATATTCGGAGTAATTGCAGGGGTAGCGAGTTTTTCTAGCAACTGGTTGGTGCAAAAGATTAGCCAGGTCTACGTTGAAGTAGTTCGTAATACCCCGTTGCTGCTACAGCTTTTTTTCTGGTACTTTGTCGTCTTTTTTAGTTTTTCTACAGGCGCAAACGTAACAAATGTGCTGGGAACATTTGCAATCAGTAAAAAGGGGATAGTTATTCCCTGGCCTAGTGGAACGCCAACATCTTGGTTAGCCGTTGCAGCATTGATCGTGGGCGCGATCGCTGCAGTGTTGGTATGGAACTGGCGTATCAAGCTAATGGGCGAACAAGGCGCATCGGGAAGACCCCAGTTTAATGCGCTAATTGTGCTGGGTATCTTGGGATTGCTGATCTTTTTGTTTGGCTTAGGCTGGCAGTTCCCTGTAATCGACGACGCAGGAACCAACGTTGAAGGCGGCTTACGAATGTCTTTGGAATATGCCGCAATGCTTGTGGCGCTGGCGTTTTACACAGGTGCTTTTATCGCAGAAATTGTTCGCGCTGGTATCCAATCCGTTTCAAAAGGGCAGTGGGAAGCTGCCCGAGCATTGGGAATACAGCCCGGTCCTTCTATGCGGCTAGTAGTTTTACCCCAAGCGCTGCGCGTGATTATTCCTTCGCTCAACAGTCAGTACATCAACCTCACCAAAAACTCTAGCTTGGCATTGGCGATCGGTTACCCCGATCTTTTTTCTACCTCTCAAACGATCCTCAACCAAACCGGACGAGCCGTAGAGGTCATTCTGATTATCTTGCTCATCTATCTTTCGGTTGACCTAATTATCTCTATTGTTATGAACCAACTCAACCAACTCGTTCAGTTAAAAGAGAGGTAGAAAGCAAGGATGAAGAGCAGAGAATGAATTTAAATCTGTCCTCGTCTGCTCAGCCAAATTCTTAGCTCCTAGCGTCTTCGTCCCTCGTCCCTCGTCTCCCCGATCCATGACTACTACTTCACCCCCGTCTTCTAGTACCCGACCCGATATCGCTCAGATTGGGGCGATCGCCTGGGTTCGTAAGAACCTATTCAGCGGCTGGTTTAATAGTTTACTGACCCTTGTGTTGGGGTCACTTTTGATTAGATCTCTGGTTAGCTTCGTTGGTTGGGCCACCACAACGGCTCAGTGGAAGGTCATTCCAGAGAACCTGCCGCTCTTCTTTGTCGGGCAGTTCCCGCGCGATCAGTACTGGCGTCTTTGGATCTTGGTGTGGATGATTTCAGCCTTAGCAGGGCTAACCTGGGGCACCTTTTGTCGCGACGTGCCTCACCTCTTTAGCCGGGCAGTGCTGATCTGGATAGGAATCTTAGCGGTAATTTTTGTTCTCACTCCAACTCCAGTACCGTATCGGATGTTGCTACTTGCAACCCTTGGGCTGGTTCTAATGGGTGCGTGGGTGGGGCGATACCTGAGTCAGTCGGTGTTTAGTTTTGATGCAGGATTGGCGATCGCTTGGGGAGTATCATTTTTCGCCATGCTGTGGCTCATGGCAGGCGGGTTTGGGCTGAAGCCAGTGTCCACAAACTCGTGGGGCGGTTTAGTGCTTACTCTGTTCATGTCTGTCGTTAGCATTGTTCTATCTTTTCCGTTAGGTGTAGCGCTCGCACTGGGACGACAGAGTACGTTACCCGCAGTGCGCTGGCTTTCTACACCTTCTATTGAGGGCATTCGAGGCATCCCGCTGATTGCGATATTGTTTACTGGTTTCGTCCTGCTGCCCTTTTTCTTGCCGCCCAATGTGCGGCTGAATTTGGTGTTACGAGCTATTTTCGGCTTGACGATGTTCAGTGCTGCCTACCTGGCAGAAAATGTTAGAGGGGGCCTACAGTCCATCCCACGCGGCCAATCAGAAGCATCCAGTGCCCTTGGATTAAGCACTCCCCTGACTTTGGGATTGATTGTCTTGCCTCAATCGTTAAAGGTTGCTATTCCGTCAATTGTGGGTCAGTTCATTAGCCTGGTGCAAGACACTACACTGGTCTCTGTCATTGGGTTGTCTGAACTACTGCGAATTGGCCGCTCGGTCTTAGCAAACCCTCTATACGTTGGGCGCTACGCCGAAGTGTATTTGTTCATTGGTGTCATTTTTTGGGTAATTTGCTACGCCATGTCTATGGGCAGCCGTAAGTTAGAAGAACGGCTTAAGACAACTAACTAGCCAACGTAGCAAATCGTACTGAATTCGCCTCCCATTGAGCTAGTACAATGCGGAAAACCAGTACCGTTTTAGACTTCTCCACGCCTCAAACCGATAGGACTAGACCACAATGACGCAGACTCAAACAGATTCCTACAGCAACGGTCGGGTTGATTCTGAGCCAATGATTATTGCTGAGAACGTTGAAAAATGGTACGACAATAATTTTCATGTGCTGCGGGGAGTAAGCCTGACGGTTCAAAAAGGCGAAGTGGTTGTGGTAATGGGGCCTTCAGGATCTGGGAAATCTACCTTTATTCGCACCTTTAACGCGTTAGAAAGTTACCAAAAAGGTCGAATCGTGATTGATGGAATTCATCTTTCTAATGACTTGAAAAACATTGACACCGTTCGGCGTGAAGTGGGAATGGTGTTCCAACAGTTCAATCTATTCCCGCACTTGACGGTACAGCAGAACGTAATGCTAGCTCCTATTTGGGTGCGCCGCTGGACGAAGGCTCGCGCGGAAGAAAAGGCACTACAACTATTAGAACGAGTCGGGATTTTAGAGCAGGCAAAGAAGTTTCCTGGGCAGTTGTCGGGTGGACAGCAGCAGCGGGTGGCGATCGCCCGCGCCCTGGCAATGGAACCCCGCATCATGCTATTCGATGAACCAACGTCTGCCCTCGACCCAGAAATGGTGCGGGAAGTACTGGACGTGATGCGTACACTGGCAAGCTCTGGTATGACGATGGTGTGTGTCACCCATGAAGTTGGGTTTGCCCGTGAGGTGGCCGACCGAGTGGTGTTGATGGCAGATGGCCTATTGGTAGAAGAAGCCACACCCGAAGAGTTTTTCAACAATCCTAAAGAAGAGCGCAGCCAGAAGTTCTTATCCCAGATTCTCTAGAGCTTGTTTTAAAAACATTTTTTTAATGAATCAGAGTATTTCACGGCGAGCGTTTTTGAAAACGGCAGGGTTGACGGCGATCGCCACCGCCCTACCGATTGCCCTCATTTCTAGCCGGACGCTGGCGCAAACAAGTCAGCCCCTCCTCATTCGGAATTCGCGCAGCTATCAGTTCAAGCTGGGTAACTTTTGTCTGACTACTGTCAGCGATAGTGTGTTGCAGCCACCTGCTGCATTATTTGCCGGAAACCCCTCTTGCAGAACAGTTAAACTCAGTTCTGCAAGAGGGGTTTCAGTCAGAAACATTGACAGTGGACTGTAACATTCTGCTGGTTGAAACGGGCAGCAACACCGTGCTGATCGACAGCGGCAACGGCGGCTTTTCAGGAGTAACTGCCGGAAAGTTGGTCGAAAATCTGGCCGCGCTGCAAATTACCCCAGCGCAGATCGACACCATCGTCATTACTCACGCCCACGCCGATCACGTCGGTGGCTTAACGGGGGAAGCAAACTCACTCACCTTTCCCAACGCCCGCTACTACGTTGCCAATGCCGAGTGGAATTTTTGGACTGCCCAAAACGTCGCGTTTCCCACCAATTTCCGGGGTGGCGCAGAAATGGCGCAGAGCTTTACCAGCGCGGCACAGCAGCAGTTGGGGGCAATTCGCGATCGCGTCACTCGCTTTGAGGTAAACCGCGAAATTATTCCTGCTTTTACTGCCCTTCCCACCCCTGGACATACTCCTGGACACGTTGCTATTCGCATTCAGGCGGGCGACGCGGCGCTCATTCACACGGCTGATGTTGTACATACCCACATCAATCTTTGGAATCCTGATTGGCAACCGATTTTTGATGCAGATCCTGTGATGGCGGCAGAAACTCGACAAAATACTCTGGCCAAAATTGCGGGCGATCGCTCCCTCGTGTTTGCGTATCACTTCCCCTTTCCCGGTGTCGGATACATTCGTCCTCGCATCGGCGGCGGTTTTGAATGGGAACCCGTGCAGTGGCGATTTGATGCTGAGGATTTGGAGAATGCAGCAGGTCTTCGGCAAGGTCGATCGAGGTTGTAGGGATCGCCGATAGCGTGGAACCCATAGAAAAGCAGACGGCTTGATTCCTGTGTGATGTGCGTAGGTTCTCGTGAGATGAGAATTGCTAGATAGCCGTGGGTAGTCTCCTAAAAGTGATTGACCCATGTTATTGTGGAATTGACCTGGATCCATGCGATTACAACGCCCAAACTTTGTCAGGACCGGAAGGTAGCAGCAATACGGGATGCTTGTAGTAGGCGTGGTCTCCGGGTCTCTTTTTTTTAAATTGAAGTACAACGTTATTTTATTGGTGGTCCTAAACTTGTAAGGATTGTTTGATGGGCGGGCGAATCCCGCCCATCAAACAATCCTTACATCAATACCACTACCCAAAATCTAGCCAACAAAATCTAGAAAGATAAAAGCACATCCCGTTTTGCAGGATGTGCTTTTATTTTTAGCCTGGGTTTTTAAGAACGTTATTGGTACTGAATCCCAGGCTGTTCTCCAGATCAAGACCAAAGGGGAGCGATCGCCCCCTCTAGTCTTACAGCGCTTTGCGCTTCGTTAAGTGTGGGTTATTTTTTAGAAGCCGCGCGGAGCGCGGCTTCTAAAAAATAACTGTGGCTTACGCGATTGCAAATTGCTGTATCTCTACCTACGGCTGCTCTAAACGAGACTGAGAAGAGATTGAGCCGAAGAATAGCAGGTCGCCACCTGGGTTAGGCCAAGGTGCAGGCCAAGGTGCCGTAAGTGGCGACTGCTACAGCAACAGAAACTACGACTGAATCGCAAAGTCACTGGCAGCTAGCGCTGGGGCACCTGTGAGCGTTGCAAATAAGCTTCCAGATCCTAATCCAGATGCTCCTTTGTTTTCGTTGTAGAACAGGTTGCCGCTGGCCGAGTTGTAAACAATCAGGGCGCTGCTTCTGGCGGCATCTCCATTGCTGCTAACCACTGCAAACTCGCTGGCAATACTGAATCCAGCACCTACCTGACTCTTGAGGGCTTTGAAGGTGTCGTTATTGAGCACGATCGTATCCTCTCCACTGACAAAATCTGCGATCGCGTCTCTGCCCACATCTGATGACCTAAACCGCTTACCTGTGTCATAGACAAAGGAATCGCTACCCGCTCCACCAACCAGTAAGTCATCGCCACTGCCGCCGATCAGTTCGTCGTCACCCAAACCACCCCGAATGATGTCATCACCGCTGCGACCATTGATGCGATCGTCACCACCTTGACCGTTGATCACATCGTCAGAGCCACCAAAACCCTCAATGTCGTTGTCCAAGTCATTCAGGAAGGTGACAGAGTTGCGATTGAAAATGCGGCTGAGGTTCGAGTCGGCATCAAGCACATCAAAACTATCTTGAATCCGCGATTGACCGTTGAACAGAATGTTACCAATCGTTGCTCTAGCACCCGTTCGCGGCGGCGCGTTGTCTAGGCTGTCTAGGGCAACGTCAGTTAGCACAACTTTAGTATCCGCAGCGCCTTCAAATGTAACTTCCACGTTGTTCCCGACTTGAGTCAGCAGCAAATTCTGGGCAGTGAATTTGGCACCGCTAAACTTGAGGGTATCAAGTTCAGCCAGAATGGCTGCTGAAGGTTTAACTCCGCGTCCGATGCCACCAAACTCATCAATGGCTGTCGTTTCGCCCTGGCTAATCGCGAAGGTGTTTTGGTTGCCACCGCCCTGAAGAGATGTGACATTAACACCCGCCAACCCAGCTCGTGGGTCGAGGTTGAGCGGTTGCTCTAGTTGCAGCAAGATGATCTCGTTATTGTCGATCGCCGGAGGTCTGCCCAGTGAAAATGGGTAGTTGTTATCATTGGCGACCAGGATAGTGTTTGCGTCAATTACCAGCACGTTTTCAATAGTCTGGAACGGCATCTTAAAGGTGCTGTTGCCATCGTTATTGAGATCGTTAGGATCTTGGATGTTGAGCAGGTCGGCAACTTCCTCTTTGGCGACAAACCCGTTGGCATCTCGCTTAGAGAAATCGACCTTAAACACCTTCTTGAACTGGGCTGCATCGGCTTGATTCTCATCTCGCTCAATCACGAGATACTCGTTGTTGTTGACAACGGTGAAATCGCCGATCGCGTGGGCTGGATTTTCTAGCTTGTAGTAACCCACTAACCCTTCATATTGCTGGGTTGCCAGGTCAAACTCATAGATTCGCAGTGCCCCAGCCGGATCGCCAACGACGGTGCCTTCTAGCATAGGATAGAGCGTCGTTTTGCCGGGGTTGATCGCTAGACCCTCAAAGCCCTTAGAACGATTTAGGTTAGACACCGCAGGAGGAGTGATGAAGGTGCTGCGAGCATCTTCTCCAGTGCCAGGAAAGTCGGTAAAGAAGCCATCGACACCCAGCTCAATTAGCTGCTTGTACTCAGCGATCGGGTCGCCATTGTAATCGGCTGGCAGAAAGAAGCTTTCGTTACGCAGCGTGTAGGGGTGAACCAGCAGTCCGGCGGTGTGGGCATCTTGTACCAAGGTGGTGGGGCTACCAAGAACGCGATCGCCATCGCTAATTGCACCGTCGCCGTTTAGGTCATCGGGTGCGCCATCGCCGTTGCTGTCAACGGTAGATAGGGGCACAATCCGCTGCTTGTTGGGGCCAATCCCTGCTGCATAGGTGGCAATTTCTGCCAGCCCTGCCACTGTAGACAGGTCAGTGTAGGTGCGTAGATCGCCACCTGCCACAAAGTCAAAGGGTTGCCCGGAGCTGCCAAACAATTGCACCAGGGGAATATCAATGCCAGCGGCGGGCATCAACGTTGCATTCAACGCCTTCAGGTTGGCAACCTCAAACGATTGAATAAAGACCCGCGTTGGGTCGGTAAATCCCTGGGCAACCAGCGTGTTAACCAGCAGTTGGCTTGTGTTGTAGCCCTGAGCCGTAAAGAAGGTGGGGTGTTTCGTTTCGGGATAAATGCCAATTTTGCGTCCGGTTTCTGCTTCGACTTGCTGCACGAGGTCGATCACTTCATCCAGGGTGGGAACTTTCAGCCCATCGTTGTCAAATGCAGTGCCTCGCAGGGCAGGCAGGCGCTCGATCGCATTAACAGTTTTGATTTCTGCCAGGGTAAAGTCTTCGGCAAACCAGCCCGTTACCGAGCGACCGTCTAAAATTTTGGTTGCTTTGCGATCGGCAAATTCAGGGCGGAGGTAGATGTCGGTGCTGGTATCGGTGGTGTTGAGTGAACCATTGGCATTCAGGACGGCCAGCATTGGCTCGTGACGGGCAATCAAGATACCGTCTTTGGTGACAACCAGGTCGGGTTCAATAAAGTCGGCACCATCGGCGATCGCTTTTTTGTAGGCCGCTAGCGTGTGTTCAGGTCGCTCACCGCTGGCTCCTCGGTGACCAATCACAATGGGCGCTTTGCCATCTAGCGTGTTGAATTCTGTTGTTGCCAACACATCGGGGTTTTGGGGCGATCGCACCACAGGACTTGTAATTTGATCTCGCACCAAATCGCCCGTGCCTGGAAAATCGGTAAAGTAACCATCGACGCCCAAATTGATGAACTGTTCAAATTCCTTAGCGGGGTTGCCCTTGTAGTCCGATGCCAGGAAGCGAGCCTCATTGCGGAATGTGTAAGGATGCACGAGCAATCCAGCATCGTGAGCATCTTGAATCAGCGTGGTTGGTGCGGTCGTCACTTTGTCCGCATCGTTGAACACGCCATCGCCGTTCAAATCATCGGCCAGACCATCCGCGTTTGCATCCACGTCCTTGACGGAAACAATCATCCGCTTCCAGGGACCGATGCCGTCGGCGTAAGTGGCAACTTCCTCTAATCCTTCAGGGGTGCGAAGGTCGGCATAGGTGCGCGAGTCACCCCCCAAAACGAAATCGTATGGGCTGATTTCAATCAGAGAGCCATCAGGATTCACATCAAACGCGTCATAGAGTTGCACCAGTGGAATGTCTGTCTTCTGGTTCAACTCCTTCAGGTTGGCAACTTCAAACGACTGGATAAAGACGCGGCTGGGGTCAGTAAAGCCTGTTGCCTGTAGCGTGCTCAGCAGGGGTTCTTCGAGCGACAAACCGAGATTGTCGTGAAAGGTAGGGTGTTTGGTTTCGGGGTAGATGCCGACCTTGCGCCCAGTGTCCTTCTCAACCTGCTTCACCAGTTCGATTACTTCCTGAAAGGTGGGAATTTCAAACACACCGTTGAATGCCTGGGTGCGGAAGCTCTGCGGCATGATGGCTCGCAAAGTCTTAATCTCTGCCAGGGTAAAGTCAGACGCAAAATAGTCTTCGACCTCTACGCCATCCAAGATTTTCTTGGTTTTGCGATCGGCAAATTCAGGTCGGCTAGCCACATCGGTTGTGCCCCCTAACATTGGCTCGTGGCGGGCAATCAACACGCCGTCTTTGGTCGAAACCAGGTCAGGCTCAATGAAATCAGCCCCGCGCTCGATCGCCAGTTTATACGATTCCAAGGTGTGCTCTGGCAATTCACCGCTGGCTCCCCGGTGCCCAATTACGATAGGTGCTTTGCCGCCCAGAGTGTTGAGGTTGACTGGGTTTGGCGTGGCAATCGGAGCATCCAAGAGCTTCCCGGTTGCGTCAAAGTGGAGCAAAAAGGGGCCAAATTCTTCCCCCACCCAAATTGTGCCATCCGCTGCAATGACGAAGGATTCTACGTCAAAATCAGCACCCGTTAATAGGCGATCGCCTGTTGCTTCATTGGTAATTTCAAACGGAATCTTGTGATCTGGGTCGCGCAGTTGAATGAAACTTTCCCGCGCAACGCTGCCGTTGCCCGTTGCTTCAGCACCCTCAAAACTAGGGTCTACTCGATGAATCCGCAGGAGATAGTCGGCACTATTGTTTTTGGCTCCAAAACCGTTTTCAGAGAGGAACCAAAAGCTATCTCCATCAGCGAACTGAACGCCGCTAAAACCCTGTACAGGCTGTCCTGGAAAAGGACCACTGCGACCATTCGCAGAGATACCATTTCCAGCGGGGGGACCTTCAGCAAAAGTGTCTGCTGGGAGCGATGCAAAGCCTTTAAGCGTTGTGTCAGCCATAATTCTCTGAAGTAGTGAATGGAACGAGTTGAGATTTCCTCACGCCCCCTCTTCTGTCATCAAGCGGACTAAATCGGTGCAGCAGGGTTCCAGACAGGCAATTTATTTTTTTGGAAGGCTCGCAGTGCTCACTTTTCAAAAAAATAAACGACATACTTGAAACCCAAACACCGTTGCTTATGGCCATCACTACCAACCGTTAGGACAGAGGTATGGGAGCAGCACTCCCGTGCAGAAGTGGAACCCCTGAACCCCGTCCTCCAACTAGAGCAATACGGCTGGCATATCCGTTGTGACAGCGGTAGACGTGAGGACGTTTGACAAGCGGTCTAATACGTAGAGCGAGATCCTTGCAAGGGTTGACGGGGGGCTATCACGAACCAACCCTCGTCTCCTACCTTTGAAAGGTGGGAGAGCTACATGTAATTTGCGTTACATGTCGGCAGTGATATTACTTATCTGCACACCAAATCGCGCTGCTTAGCTAGCAACGCTTTGAAGGAGATAAAGAAGTTGGCTGTGAAATTTACGTCAGTAGATCAACCACACTTTCATACATCACTCTTCACAAATCCCACAGAAAATTTAAGGCGTGTCTAACGGACTATTAAAATACTGGTGGTTATACTAATTAGCCGATGATGCGGGATAGGGCTGATATAACAGCCAAGCAGAGGTCTATGCATCGTTGGTTGGCTGTAAGCCTTTGGCGGAGTAAAGCTCTAGGGGTGCCGCCGACTCGTGGGAGAGTGTAAGGGATTGTCAGAGATGTCGCAGACATTTATGTACTTATGGAATGAGAATTAAATAACTCCGCCATTCTTCTGTAGGGCCGAACGGCCGTTCGCCCCTACCAGCAATCAAATTCCCGATCTTATTAAATCCATAATCCTTAGCGATGATCTGTTATTCACTTAGCGATGATCTGTAGGATGACTCTCTTCGCTTCTTACCTGAGAGTGGCCAATCTATAGAACTCATTTGACATCTTTCCAGTGATCGCGAATATTCTGTAGAGGCGAAGCATTTGCATCAATATTCTGGCAACGCAGCGTCAATTCGAGTGCAAATGCTTCGCCCCTACTGCCCAAAAATCGCCCTAAATCTCAATTCTAATTAGATGTCAAATGGGTTCTATAG
>Ga0105046_10008915_pt1 | contig 15741 bp, 11 predicted proteins | sample MAT03_FD_78385 | JGI IMG/M metagenome (GOLD analysis project Ga0105046, IMG submission 78385) | Freshwater microbial communities from Lake Fryxell liftoff mats and glacier meltwater in Antarctica - MAT-03 (megahit assembly) | ecosystem: Environmental > Aquatic > Freshwater > Ice > Liftoff...
TACGCCTCCCCGAACCCCGACAGCCCGGCGTTTGTCACCGCTGGCGCCGTGATCACCGACAACACCACGGTCTGCCTTATCGAGGCCATGAAGGTGTTCAACGAGATCAAAGCCGAGACCAGCGGCACCATCGAGCGCGTGCTGGTGCAGTCTGGCCAAGCCGTTGAATTTGGTCAGAAAATGTACTTGATCAAGCCGGCCTGAGCAGAAACTGCCTGTTGGCCGGGTTGCCAAACTTTGAGAGACTAAAGCGTCTGAGTTGTCTGTTCCGATCTTGAAGATTCACTCATGTTTTCACGCATTCTCATCGCCAATCGGGGCGAAATCGCTCTTCGTGTCATCCGCGCCTGCCGCGAGCTGGGCGTTGAGTCAGTCTGCGTGTACTCGGAGGCCGACCGCGATGCGCCCTATCTCAAGCTGGCCGATCGCGCCATCTGCATCGGCCCGGCGCCAGCCAAGGACAGCTATCTCAACATCGCTCGCGTGATCGCCGCGGCGGAGATTGCCGATGTGGATGCCATTCACCCCGGCTATGGCTTTCTCTCTGAGCGGGCCGAGTTTGCGCAGGCCTGCCGCGACTGCGGCATCGAGTTCATCGGGCCAACTCCAGAGGCCATGGCGCGGCTGGGCGACAAAGTGGCGTGCAAGAACGCCGCCAAAGAAGCGGGGGTGCCCGTCTTCCCCGGTTCACCGGGCGCGATTGAAGATGAGGAGGAGGCCGCGCGGGTCGCTCACAAGATTGGTTTTCCCGTCATCATCAAGGCCTCCGCTGGTGGCGGCGGGCGCGGCATGCGCGTCTGCCACAACGAGATGACGCTGCGGGCCAATATTAAAGCGGCGAGTACCGAGGCGCAGGCCGCCTTCGGCAACGGTGCGGTTTTCATCGAGAAGTATCTGGAGCACGCCCAGCACATTGAAGTGCAGGTCATCGGCGACAAGTACGGCGAGGCGATTCACCTCTGGGAGCGCAACTGCTCAGTGCAGCGCCGCCATCAAAAGCTCATCGAAGAGGCGCCCAGCCCCGGCCTCTCGCGCGAGAAGATTCGCCCTGTCTGCGAGGCGGCCGTGCGGCTCATCAAGCTTGCCAAGTACCATGGTGCGGCGACGTGCGAGTTCTTGATGGATGGCAAGCAGGACTTCTACATGCTGGAGGTCAACACACGCGTGCAGGTCGAGCACCCGGTGACTGAAGAGATCACCGGCATCGACATCGTCAAGACCATGATCCGCGTGTGCGCTGGCGAGAAGCTGCCGTATCAGCAGCAGGACATCCACGTTCGCGGCCATGCCATTGAGTGCCGCATCAATGCCGAAGATCCGGCCCGAAACTTCATGCCCCAGCCCGGTGTCATCACCACCTGGCAGCCGCCGGGTGGCCCTGGCATCCGCATGGATACCCATGTGGTGCCTGGCTATGTGGTGCCCAAGTACTACGACAGCATGGTGGCCAAACTGATCGTGCGTGATGACACCCGGGAGCAGTGCATCACGCGCACGGCCCGCGCGCTGCGCGAATACAAGGTCGAGCCGATCAAGACGACGATCCCGCTGCATCTGCGACTGATGGAGAATGCCGACTTCCGCAATGGCGGCGTTGACATCAACTTCCTTGAGCGCTTGCTGAAGTAAGGCCGTGCTGCGGCTATTTAGGTGCCCCGCTCGGCCAGCATGGTCTGCAGTACCAGGCACGAGCCGACCACCGGATACTCCATCCGCAGCCGGTGCAGCTCAAAATCGCGCGGGTTCCAGCCAAGCAGCTTCATGCAATGGGCCACTGCCTGCTCATACTCGGGCACCTCGCTTAGGTGCGCCGCAGCCAGACCCTTGCCGAGCCGGGCAGCAGTAGCATCCCCTGGCAGCACATGCCATTGATCGGGCCGCTGCCGCAGCGCATCGACCCCAACGCTGCTGACTGTCAGTGCGCGATGCCCAGTGCCAAACTCAGGCGGCGCCCACAAGTCGATCACGCCCAAACCCACCGGATCACGCACCGCCATCATCATCGCGTTGCTGGTGTTGCCTTCGCTTCGCCAACGCGCACCCTGCAAACCACGACGGATCTCGCCAGTAAAAATCGTGACGGCCGACTGCTCACCCACATGCTGATCGGCAAAGCAGTATTCCACGTTCTGCCCTGGCAGCGCGATCGCATCCAGTCGCGGCAAGGGCTTGGTTGAAAACTGCGGCAGAATCGGCACGCCCCCGACCAGCGAGTCCGGATCGATTGGCACCGCGACGACCCGGCGTTTGTCCGGCGCATCAGTGTCGTGTTCTATGGTGCGCGAGAGACGCAGCAAGCCCTGCTCTCGCACTCGACGTGCCCGTACATGGCCCCTGATGGTCGCCAGATCCACACTGCCATCGGCATGAGGGTTGATGATGACGGCAAGAATCCGCACGGCCGTCTGCACGCCCCAGAGATAACTCGTTGAGCGATACCCCGCCCGCCGCGCTGCTTTCAGCTCCACCGTCGTTTCTCGCGGCGCAGCCAAGCTCATGAGCATGACCTCGAACGAAGCCCGGTCGCCCGCGTGGGCTCTGGCCAAATCACGATATCGAGCGACCCCCGCGCGAACCGTCTCACAGATCGTGCGCTGGGCGCCAGCCCGCTGCGCTGCCTTCAATAATTTCTCCATTCCTTCATCGCCCGGCAAGTAGGGTGCCGCGGCGAGCGGATCTCTGGCAAATGCCACCTGCAGCACACGCCAGCACAACGTCTTGTGCAGCCCGAGCAGCTTTTCCAAGTGGCGTGGGGCCGGCGTGCCTTCGTAGATGGCGGCGAGCACCGCTCGCAGCGAGAGACCGATGTCTGATAATACAGCTTCTGAATCACTGCGAACGTCGATTGATATCTCACTAGAGAGCAGAGATGGTGCAGGGGGCGGCAAGGCGGCTGCCGCGATGCCAGTGGGCCGTCCCGCCTCTTCCGCGGGGCTGGATTTTCGCTTCATACAGCCCATGGTACACCAAGATGAGGGGCGCGCCAACAGGTTTTTCAGAAACTTCTTCAAAAATGCTTGCCAAGGTCCAGCCCGGTTGTACATTGGCGTTGGTGATCTCTCGCTTGCTCCGCCAGCCCTCGCGGCGCTCCACCCTCGCACACAAGGACGTATTCATGCTCTCTTCTCGTTCGATCCCCTGTTGTTCAAGCCGCTTCTCACTTCGCGCGCCACTGGCTTTGCTGGCGTGCGCGGGTTTGCTCGCCGCGGCGAGCCCCGCCATGGCGCAATTTTCCGATGCATGCGCTGCGGCGCCGACCGTTGCCGAAGGGCTCTACAGCTTTGATCTGATGGCAGCGAACAGCGAGATTGACTACGAGCCGGGTTGTGCTGATGGCCGCCAGCCGTTCATTGACCAGTGGATTCGCTTTATGCCCTCAGCAACCGGGCCGGTGCGCATCACCACGGTTGGGCTGACAGCGGGTGACACCGTGCTGACGGTGCATGGCAACGAATGCGAGTTCTTCTTCTTTGGGCTGATTGCATGCAACGACGATGCTGGCGGGCCGCAAAGTCAGATTCAGCTGAGCGTGACGGCGGGCGAGCCGGTGCTGCTTCGCATTGCGGGCGCACTGATGTCGCGCCCGAGCGGTTCGGTTCGCATCGAGGCGCTGGCACCACTGACCGTCGGTGGTTCATGCGAGAACCCCGACCAGGCAGTGCTGGGCACCAACTGGTATGACTCGACACGCTCTGCTGATGGCGCGGTGTGGTTCACCTACACGCCGCCAGTGAACGGCGCGCTCCGCGTGCTTACTTGCAGCGATCCCGCTGGCAGCGCTGTTGTGCAGCCCTTCTGCGGGCCAGCCATCCTTGCGGCCACACCCTTCGGTGCGTGCGAACTTGGCATGGGCGTTCAAGCCGGGGTGCCCCTGCTCATCCGCGTCGGCGCATTTAACTCGACCGGACCACTTCAGTTCGAGATGACTCTGGACCCGAACGGCCTGCCGGCGAATGACGAATGCATCAATGCCATCGCAGTCAACATCGGGCAGACTAACTTTGACAACACCTTTGCCAGCGATGACGGAACCAACGTCTGTATCGCACCGGGGTTCTTCCCCTTCGTCGGCGGCCTTGATCTGTGGTACACGTTTACCCCGAGCGCCTCTGGCACATACGACATCAGCACCGAGCTGAGCGAACAGATCAGCGACACCCAGCTTGCCATCTCTCAGGGATGCGATCAACCCAGCTTCGCCTGCAACGATGATGCACGCGGCTTCCGCAGCTTCATTCGCACCGATTTGACAGCGAGCCAGACCTACACCATTCGACTCGCTGGCGCAGGCGACCCCGCCATTGGCACCCCTATTGATCGCGGCCAAGGCATCTTGAGCATTCGCCGATCGAACGCCCCACTTAATGATGATTGCTCTGCCGCCATCAGCATCGGCGACGGCAATACGACGTACGACATCTATGACGCGACCACCGGTACTCAGCAGCCGGCATGCATTGCGTCACAGTTTGCGTCAACCAGCGACATCTGGTTTCGCTATGTCCCGACGTTTACCGGTAACGTGCGAATCAGCAGCACGGCCGTCGACAATCCGTCGGGGCTTGCCGGAGTCTTCACCTCGTGCAATCAAGCAATTGCCGCATTTGATGCCGGAACCGTTGTCGACTCGATGACCGGGTTCTACACGCCGACGGCGGTGGTGCCGGTGAATTCAGGCCTACCGATCCTTATTCGCGTCGCCTACTCGCAACTGGCAGCCGACCCGCTCTTTCCGACTGGTTCCGGCACACTCACCATCGCGCCGAGCATGTCTGGCCCCGTTAACGATCGCTGCGTTGATGCACAAGTCATCACGCCCGGCATGTACAGCGTCGATCTGACCAACTCCATCAAGGACTGCTCGACCGCGGCGAACAGTGCGGACCCCGCGACAGGAATAACGGACAACGATCTGTTCTACAGCTATACGCCAGGGGAGAGGGGCATTGCCACCATCACATTGGCCGACGGAGTGAGTTACCCGGAGTTTGCCGGGCTGGTCGCCAGCGTGTATTCAGCATGTGGCGGCGCACCAATCGCGTCGAGCTTTACCCTCGGCGATGCGCCCAGCGACTCGCTCTCGTTCGCTGTCAATCCAAGCAGCAACTACATCATCCGCATCGCATCGGTGATTGCCTTCTCCTCTGGCAACCCGGTCTATATGGGCTCGTTTACGCTCTCCGCTCCGGTCGCCGCCTGCTCACTGGCCGACCTCGTCGGCGGCGGTGGCAACCCGCCTGCTGATGGCGCGCTCGACGGCAATGACTTCCAAGCCTTTCTCAACGCTTTTGGCGCATCAGAGGCACTCGCTGATATTGTCGGTGGCGATGGCAACCCGCCAGCAGACGAGAATGTCGATGGCAATGACTTCCAGGCATTCCTGAACGCTTTTGGCGCTGGCTGCTAACGCCGCGGCGAGCGAACGATCTCTGAATTCAGCCGACGGCCGGGCACTTGTTGCTCGGCCGTCTCTCTTTTGTATGGCTCGCTTTACAGCCCAACCATCGCCATATCAGTGTTTTGCTCAGCGCGAATCTCCGCCGGTGCTGCCACCTGAGCGAAGGCCGCAAGCGCTGGGTGCGCCAAAGCCATTTCGTTTCGCAGCGTGCTTGCATCAGGCAGAAGAGCGATCTGCGGCTTGCCCATCAGCTGGGCCAGCATCATGCGAGCAATTGCGCCCTCGGTCGCCGCGCCATCGCGCACACCAATGGCCTTGGCAAAGGCCTGCATGAGGCCCTTGTGGTTCTCAAAGGTGCCTTCCTTTTCGCACCACGTCGCACCCGCCATCAGCACATCGGCGCGGGCTGTCAGATCGCTCGGCAGCGTGTCGATCATCGCCACGAACACGTTGCGGCAGGCCGCGATGAACTCCGTCGGCACCCAGTCGCTTGGGTAGTTGCCCGTCACCAGCACGCCGCCGATCTCGCCGCTGGCAAGCTGGCTGGTGATCTGCTCAAAGCTGGCCACATAGCCGTCATGCGCTGTGGCTTTGCTCAGCGCCTCGAGCACGCGGCGCACGCCGCGGCTGTTGGGGCACTTCTCCGCCACAATAACAAAGCCATCGGGCTTGCCAGGGGGGAACATCTTGTTCTGGCCACTGGTGGGGATCGGCCCCATCGCCAGGAAGGCATCGGCATCGATCGCCAGTGCGGCCTTGGCCAGCAAATACGCTTCTTCGCCTGGCAGCATCGGGCTGATGACAATCGCCGTCTTCTTGCCCTTGGAGCGCGCCTGCTTCAGACCTGAGATGGTGTCGGCCACCGCACGCTCAAGATCGGTCTTGACTGCAACGCCGAACTGCTTGCGCACGTGCGCGGAAAGACGATCCTCACGGTGAACGAACTTCCAGCCGTAGCGCACCTCGTCGCTGATCCACCACTTGTTGACTGCCAGGTTGGTGCGCGGCTTAAGGCGATAGACCTTGCCCTCGTTGTGATGCACCGAGATGTTGTCGCCCGAGGCGGTGATGCCATCGATGCTCGGGGTCTCTTTGAGAAACCAGACACGCTGGGCGAAGAGGAAATCCTTATCGAGCAGCGCGCCCACCGGGCACAAATCCGCCACGTTACCGGAAAGCTCATTGTCAAGCGCGCGACCGGGGAAGACATCAATTTCCTCGCGGTTGCCGCGGCCAGTGACCAGCAGCTCGGCCGTGCCCGTCACCTCGCGCGTAAAGCGCACGCAGCGGGTACACATGATGCAGCGATCGCTGTACAAATAGATGTGCGGGCCAATATCCTTCTTGGGCTGCTTGACCTTGCTCTCCTCAAAGCGGCTCTGGCCGCGGCCATACTCATACGAGTAATCCTGCAGGAAGCACTCACCGGCCTGATCGCACACCGGGCAATCTAGTGGGTGGTTGATGAGCAGATATTCCATCACGGCGCGCTGGTTGGCCACGCTCTTGGGCGAATCGGTGTACACCACCATGCCATCTTGCGCCTGCGTCTGGCAGGTCGGCATCAGCTTGCCGCCCATCACCGGCTCGAGCTTGTTGTTGTTCCGCGCGTTGGGCTGCCACACTTCGGCCAGGCAGATGCGGCACGATGCCACGATGGAAAGCCCATCGTGATAGCAATACTGCGGCACGGCGATGCTGGCCTCGTTGGCCACCTGCAGAATCATCTGGCCGGGCTTGAACTCACACTGGCGGCCATCAATCGTGATCGTGGGCATAGGGGAACATCCCAAACAAAGTCCGCCCGGCGATCCACGCCAAGCTCGGCACGGCATGATATCGCGACCGGCGGCCAGTTCCCCGTCTGGCCCGAGTTGGCTCGATGCTGCCAGTCGTATCCTAACTTGGCCGTTTTACAGCCCTCTTCGCCACCTCGTGCTCTTCGACCGCCAACGCCGAACTGACTACACCGAGATTTTCTCGGCAGCGGACGTCGGCAAAGTGGTCACCCGAGCGGCCGATCCGGCCAGACAATCACGCCGCATCCGGGTAAGGACGGGGGTTTTGTTGGCGTTAGCAGGCATTCTGGTCGCGTATGCCGCAATTCGGCTAGGACTGCCCAGCATCATTCTTCTTGGCGCGGGCTTGGCCGCCCTGCTGGCCGACTGGTTCATGTATGGTATCTTCCGGCGCACCAAAGCCGCTCCGAGGGGCAGATCGATCGCCAGCATGAACCGAGCGCTCGCGACTGCTGCTAGAGCTGGCATCAGCGATCATGCCGCCGTCAGCACCGGTGGGCTCTGCCCATTCTGCGGGTACGACCTCGTAGTCACCCTGCCAAACCGCACCGATGGCTCATTGCAATGCCCGGAGTGTGGCAAACGCATGACCTTCGCCTTCATCCGCATGTGCTGGCGAATCTTGCTGTCGGACCTTGCCATTAACTATGACAGAGTGTGGTCACTCGGGCCGTGGCTTAAGCTCGATGATGACTTGCCGCAGGTGCCAGCAAAGCTTCCAACACCGCCGCCAAAGCGGGATCACTCGGGCTTGTAGAAGACTGGCAGCTCACCCACCAGCGGCTTGGCATACTCAATGAACGTGGCCGAAACATCGTGCGTGCCGCTGATGAACTCCGGCGGCATGTGACGCGTCTTGGCGGCCACATCGGCCAAACGCACCAGCCGCTTCTCGATCTTGTAAGGATGGTTGCTGATGCGGTGAATCGCAATCGAGCCATCGGTGTAGCCCGTCATCGCTTCCTTTGCCGCAAAGTTGCCCACCAGCCGCGCTTCGGCGGCATCGACTGGTGAGACCTCCGGCCAGCAACGCTGCAAATAGCCCAGCGTGTCGGCGCGAACCCGCGGCGGCTTGCCTGAAGGGCTTTTGAACTTCTCCTTGATCAGCGTACTGAGCATGTCGCCCAACGCACCAGAGCCGGAGAGTTGCACGTTGCCGTGCGCATCTGTCTGTGCGCCCGCAATCAACTTGGCTCCGATTTCCACGCCATCCTTGTCCTTGATGCCCTCCGAGACGGCGATCTGGCAGCGGCCAAAGCGCCCGACGACGGCCTTGACATCCTCCACGAACCGCTCGGTGTCAAACGGAACTTCGGGCAGGTAGATCAGGTGAGGTCCATCTCCGGCCTGACGCCGCGCCAGCGCGCTCGCCGCGGTGAGGAAGCCGGCGTTGCGCCCCATGACGACATTGATCTTGATTCCCGGCAGCGAGGCATTGTCGCGATCGTCTGCCATGAAGGCCATGGCCACAAAGCGCGCTGCCGAGGCATATCCCGGCGTGTGATCGTTGAGTACCAGATCGTTATCCACGGTTTTGGGTACGTGGAAGCAGCGCATGTCGTATCCGGCCTTCTGCGCCAGCTCAAAGACGATGCGGCACGTGTCCGATGAGTCGTTGCCGCCGATGTAGAACAAGTATCGCACATCGTGGGCTTTGAGCGTCTCAAAAATCTTCGGGCCGTCGGCCTCGGTGGGCTTGCTCCGAGATGAGCCAAGAAATGCTGAGGGAGTGCGGGCCAGCCGCTCAAGATTCTCGGTGTTAATGGCACCAAGCTCAACCGGCGGCAGATTCTTGATCAGGCCATCAACGCCGTGGCGCATACCGATAATCTTTTTGACCGCCGGATAGCCCTTGAGCCCTTCGATGACGCCAACAAGAGACTGATTGATGACCGCAGTCGGACCGCCGGATTGACCGATGATCGCTGTACCTTCGGGAAGACGAGCCGCCATGGCAATGCCTCCAAAAATGACCACACCGAACCACGACTTGCGACTGCGAAGCAGCCGCCGCAAGTGAGCATATCACACCAGCGTGCCGCGGCCAGCGAAATCAGCCTCAAGCTTGTCGCGCAGGGCAATCACTTGGCCTTCACCCGCGCGTTGTACCACTGCCGCACATCCTCGGTCATCGCCGAGAGATCGCCCTGCCGCAGGTACATCATGTGCCCTGCCTCGTAGAGCTTGCTGGTGATGTTTGGCCGAATCGCCGGATCAAGGCCCAGGTGCGTCGTGGTGTAATCCATGGCAAAATACGGCGTGGCCAGATCGGTCTTGCCGCAGAGCACCAGCACCCGCAGATCGTTGTTCTCACTCATGGCGCGGCGCAGATTCTCGGCCACGTTGGTGTAGCGATTGCGCGCCGGGTAGTTCCACGGCTGCACATTGCCCGTGAGAATCTCATACACACCGTCACTGCGAAAGTTCAGCACGCCGGTGATATACGCATTGACCGCGGCGGTAAACGGCCCCTGAATCGCTGAATAGCTGGGATCAAACTCCGGGCTCGCACCACCATCGTTGCGATCAATGCCCGTGTAACGCCCATCAAGCCGCCCAACCGTGCGCGACTTGTCGCGCAGCAGCTCCTTGCTCCACGGCCCCAGCGGCACCCGCAGGTTGTGCCGCAGCACAAACTCGGGCGAGACGCCCATATATCCCGCCAGCGTGCGCGCCGTCTGCTGCTTCATCTCGGCCGAAAGCGTGTCGCCCTTGGCGAGAGCCAGCATCAGCGGGCCAATGGCAAACTCCTCAGCGCTGCGCAGCGTGCCATTTGGGTCGGCCTGCATTGCAGGGGCCAGCCGCTTGTGGTGCAGCGCCGTGGCGCAGTACGTCGGCACAAACAACGCAAAGGCCAGGTCATTGCCGGTATCAAACGAAAGGGTCTGAAAGTTCAGCACTGGCGAGATGAGCGTGAGCCCTGCAAGGTTGATTCCATGCCGCTGCTGCAGCTCGGTGGCGAGTTGGCAGGCACGAGTGGTTCCGTAGCTTTCGCCCGCGAGGTACTTGGGGCTCAGCCAACGCTGCGAGCGCACGAGCCAGAGCCGAATGAACTCGGCAAGAGCACGCCCATCCTCCTCAAGGCCATGAAACTGCGATGCTGCTTCGCCCTCAGCGGCGCGGCTGAAGCCCGTCGTCGGCGGATCAATGAACACCAAATCAGTAAACTCAAGCCATGTGTAAACATTGGGCACAACGGCATAGGGCGCAACTGGCGATTCGCCCTCGGGCCCAAATGGCACGCGATACGGCCCCAGCGCGCCCATGTGCAGCCACACACTGCTGCTGCCGGGGCCGCCGTTGAAGGCAAAAGTGACTGGTCGCGCCGCCGCGGCGTTCATTGCGCTCGCGCCCGCTGCGGGATCGGCGGTTGCTGCGGGCTCAGCGGTTGCCGCGGGCTCGGCGGGCTTGCGCACATAAGAAACGTAAAAAATGTTGGCCTTGGCGGTGCCGGGTTTGTCTGGCGTCACATTGTCCAGCACTGGCAAATAGCCAGCAGTGGCGGTGTACGCAAGCGTTACGCCGCCTGCGAGCGTAATGGAATGCTCCGTAGTGACGGGGGCCAAAAACGCGGATTTCTCCGGCTTTGGCGCAGGTTTGGCGGCATCAGCGGGTGGATCTCCCGCGGCAGCAGCGCTCGCGGCGGGGGCAGGTGCTGCGAGCAACGCCGCGGCCAGCAATCCCCAGATACTCAAGACGGAGCGAACGGTGGCGAAGGTGAGCATGGGCTTAAGCGGTGACAAACAGGGTCGGGAATGACGATGTGGAGCACGCGTGTGTAGCGGCAAGTAGCGCCGCCGTGGCGAGAAAGCGACGGATAACTAAGGTATGCAAGGAATATGCATGCGATAGCGCGCTGGATGGGGCCTTTAGCCGCTTGACCCTTGTGGACAACTCGGTATCATCCCGCCCTATCGCCGGACCACCGGTGACAGTTTGTTTTTGACCGCCGCTGTAGCTCAGTGGTAGAGCGCATCCTTGGTAAGGCTGAGGTCATGGGTTCAAATCCCATCAGCGGCTTTTGTGCGGGATTTGGCCCGCGGCATGTACGTTTGACCCAGATTGAGGCGAGCTGTTTCGCCTCGATGGGTCGGCGTCTAATATGGTGATTGCACGCTTGATGAACCGCCTGCAACGGCAGGTTCAACGGGCGGATCATGACACGGTCAGATGCACGTTTGGTGCACATCCGGGTTGATGATCAAGTGTAAGAGCCGGTGCGAGCGTGTTATTCGTTCGCAAATGCATCGGGTTTAAGACAGAAGTTCATCGGAGTTCATCGGAGTTCAACATGGCAAAGGCCTTATTCGCACGTACAAAACCGCACGTTAACGTTGGCACCATTGGTCACATTGACCATGGAAAGTCAACGCTTACCGCCGCCCTTTCGGCCCGATCGGCTGTCAAGAACGGCCAGACCCCAAAGACCTACGCCGAAATCACCAAGGGTGGTACGGTCCGTGACGCCAACAAGACGGTGACGATCGCCTCGTCTCACACCGAGTACGAGACCGCCAACCGCCACTACGCGCACGTCGACTGCCCAGGCCACGCCGACTTCGTCAAGAACATGATCACCGGTGCCGCCCAGATGGACGGCGCGATCCTCGTGGTCTCCGCTGCTGACGGCCCCATGCCGCAGACGCGCGAGCACGTGCTGCTGGCCCGCCAGGTCGGTGTGCCGCACATCGTCGTCTTCCTCAACAAGGTTGACCTCGTCGATGATCCGGATCTCCTCGAGCTGGTCGAGTCCGAAATTCGTGACTTGCTCAACAAGTACCAGTTCCCGGGCGATACGACGCCGATCATTCGTGGTCAGTCCAAGCTGGCGCTTGAGAACCCGCGTGACGACAAGGCCTGTGAGCCCATTGATAAGCTCTTCGAGGCGATCGACACGTACATCCCCGAGCCGACCCGCGAGATCGACAAGCCCTTCCTGATGAGCGTGGAAGACGTCTTCTCGATCAAGGGCCGCGGTACCGTGGCCACCGGCCGCGTTGACCGTGGTGTCTGTAAGGTCGGCGATGCCTGCGAGATCGTCGGTCTTCGCAAGGACAACAAGGCCACGACCATCACCGGCGTGGAAATGTTCCAGAAGACGCTCGACTCGGCCCAGGCCGGCGACAACGTTGGCGTGCTCCTGCGTGGCGTTGAAAAGGACGACATCGAGCGCGGCCAGGTTATCTGCAAGCCCAACTCCATCAAGCCGCACACCAAGTTCAATGCCGAGGTGTACGTGCTCAGCAAGGAGGAGGGTGGCCGCCATACCCCGTTCTTCAAGGGCTACAAGCCGCAGTTCTACTTCCGCACGACCGATGTGACCGGACAGGTCTTGAAGCTCCTCTCCAGTGAGGGCAAAGAGGCCGAAATGTGCATGCCGGGCGATAACGTCAAGGTCGAGATCGACCTCGGCGAGAAGCCCGTTGCCATGGAGAAGGGCCTCCGCTTCGCCATCCGTGAAGGTGGCCGTACTGTGGGCTCCGGCGTTGTGACCGAAATCATCGCCTGATTGAGCTGAGGCAGCAGGCATCGGGCATGGCAAACCGTCATTAAACGGTGCGTCCAGACCAGTGCTTTGGGCCTAGACTTGGTAGATTCACGGCCCATCGGGTTTACCCCCGGTGGGCCGTTTTAGCCAGTGAAGACCACTTTCCGGCGTTCCCGCGTCGTGAGCATGGCCTTCATCTGGCGAGCTGTTCGGCCTCTCGACTTGGCTTAGGCCCAGTTGACCCTCGCTTCGCCTCCGAGGCCCTCGGAAGGTTTTTCTGGTTTCCCGCCGCGGCGTTGCCCGGCGGCATTTGGTTCGGAGTTCGACTCATGGCTAAAAGTAAATCAACCGCTCGCGAATACGTGTGGCTCCAGTGCACGGAATGCGGAGATCTCAACTACCGCACCGAGATTCCAGTCAAGGGTGGTATTCCCGACAAGGTGAAGGCGGGCTTTAAGAAGTACTCGCCCCGCCTGCGCAAACACACGCTGCACAAAATCAAGCGGAAGTAAATGGACGAAGTGGCCAAGTGGCCGAATGGTCAGGTGTCGGTGCGTAGGGAAGCACGTGCTGGCTTGAGTAGGTTCCCATTTGGCCATTCGGAAACTTGAAAGATTTGAAACGGCGGTAGCTCAACTGGCAGAGCAGCGGATTCCAAATCCGCAGGTTGCGGGTTCGATTCCCTCCCGCCGTGTTTGCGGAGTTTGCTTGTAGAGGCAGTTCGCGCGCCCCGTGCGCTTGCTGCTGCCAGCAATGCTTCGGGTTTCTGTGAGCACTCGCTATGTCCTTTGGTATCTATAAACCCGGCCAGGGCTATTGGGTCCGCGTCATGACCGCCGGCCTGATCGCGCTGATCACCGTCGCCACCGCCGCATGGCTCTGGAATCAGTCCACTCTCGTCGCCGAACGGCTTCCCAAAGCTGGCTGGTCGCTTGATCTTCGCTCGATTCCGCCAGAGCTCAAGCCCGGCGAGACGCTGACCCTGCTGAACAACCCAGGTGAGGGCTTCACGCCCAGCCAGATCGGCACCGGCCGCATCAAGAGCATTACTGGTCAGACGGTGCTTGCCACCGACTTGGCGATGACCGAGAAAAACGACCCGACGCAGATTGGCTTTGTGCAAGTGGGCCCATCAGAGCTCACCGCCGCGGCGGTCGCCGAGCCCACCCGCGTGAGCGTTCAGCGGCGCACGGCGATGCCCCTGATCGAGCCGACTCTCTTCTCGGGCGTCATTGCCTCGATCGTCATCATCATCGGCGCCATCATCGGCTACTGGCTGGTGGGTGTGCGTCAGCAGACTGTTGAGTTCCTGATCGCCACCGACTTTGAGATGAAGCGAGTCAACTGGAGCACACGCCGCGAGATCATGGGATCGACCGTCGTAGTGATCTTCGTCTGCGTTGTCGTCACTGGCCTGCTGTTTACCTATGACCGCATTTTCGAGGCGTTCTTCAAGCTGATCAACGTGCTGCCCAAGTAAGCGCCTAGCTCAGGCCCGCCTTGTTATCCGTTTTCATTGACCATTCCCCTGCGATCAACGCTGGATACTTCCCATGACTGAAGATGCCGAGACCATGAATGTTGCCGAGACCGGCAGCGCTGCGAAGACCGATCAAGCGGCCCACGGTGAGCACAGCGAAGTGAAGAACCTCTCTGCCTCCTCCTCCCCCGCCGCCGCGGCAACTTCCTCACCCACTTCTACCGCGCCCACTTCTCCCGCGCCCACTTCTACCTCCAGTACTCCCACCGCCCCCGGCAAAAAGCCCCGGAAGGCTGCCGCGCCGGCCCCGGCGCCTACTGGTGAAGCGCTCGCCACCGTCAAGGAGGCCGCGCTGCGCAACGGCCATATTGCTCCGGGCGAGATCGTCACCCGCGAGGGCATGAACTGGTTCGTGCTCCGCGTGGCCAGCAACAAAGAATCACAGGTGCGCGACACACTGCTGCGCAAGGTGCAAATTGAGAACATGCCGCACCTCGTCGGCCGCATTCTGGTGCCGACCGAGAAGACCAAGACGATCAAGAACGGCAAGCAGAAGGTGACCGAAACCAAGCTCTACCCCGGATACACCTTCGTCGAGATGAAGCTCGAGGACGATGGCCGCATCCCGCAGGATGTTTTCTTTCTCATCAAGGAGACCTCCGGCGTCGGCGACTTCGTCGGCACCAAGGGCCGCCCTACGCCGATGAAGGCCTACGAGATTGAAAAGATGCAGGCGGCCAGCTACAAGGTTGAGGATCAACCAATCGTCAAGCTCGTTTTCGAAAAGGGCGAGCATGTTCAGATCAAGGAAGGGCCCTTCCAAGGCTACGAAGGTACCGTCGACGAACTGAACCCCGAGAAGGGCCTCGTCCGCGTGCTCGTCACCATCTTCGGCCGTCAGGCACCAGTCGAGCTTGAAGAGTGGCAGATCGCCAAGAGCGATAAGTTCTAACTTACTTGACGCTGCTTTGCCAGCAGCACGAAGCAAACAAAAGCAGCAATGCCCCGACCATTTGGCCGGGGCATTGTGTTTGATATCCAGTCTAATCAACCGCCACACGGTTTAGCAGTCTTGACCGAACGCGTTGAGGAACGCGGTAAAGTCATTGCCATCAACGCTGCCATCTCGGGGAGGGTTGCCATTACCACCGACGAGGTCGGCGAGGGTGTCTGCCGCGGCGAAAGCATTCAAGAAGGCCATGAAGTCGTTGCCATCGACGCTGCCATCGGCTGGCGGGTTGCCGTCGCCGCCAGCGAGGTCAGCAAGGCAGCCAGACTCAGTGGTGGGCCACAAGTTGCCGGGTGTGCCACGCAGCAGCACGCGGTCTCGGTACTTGCGTGTTTCGAAGCCGGTCACCGTAAAGCCAGTATCCCCGGAGTTGATCGGAAAGATGTGCCACGGCTGCACATCGATGGTGTAGGTGCCATCGCTGTGCGGCGTGATGTTCACCTCAAGGTGTCCGTAGTGCTTGCCGCCAGAGATCAGGCGATTGTTCTGCCACAGCTCGGGCTCGCTGCGATCAGCCGACCAGACGTGATGCGGGTTCATCACAAAGCCCGGCTCGGTGTTACGCCA
>Ga0105046_10008916_pt1 | contig 15740 bp, 8 predicted proteins | sample MAT03_FD_78385 | JGI IMG/M metagenome (GOLD analysis project Ga0105046, IMG submission 78385) | Freshwater microbial communities from Lake Fryxell liftoff mats and glacier meltwater in Antarctica - MAT-03 (megahit assembly) | ecosystem: Environmental > Aquatic > Freshwater > Ice > Liftoff...
GCCTGGTACCCTCTGATAGTGGTCCATTCCTTCACGCACCTTATCGACTGAGAAAAGCAGCAGCCCGGTCCAAATTACGATGAAGGCAAACCACTGATCGGGGCTGATGCTCTCGCCAAAAAAGAACACCGCGCTGAGAAACTGAATTGAGGGGGAGATAAACTGTAAAACTCCCAGTGATGTCAGGGATAGACGTTTAGCGGCCTCAACATACGCCATCAGTGGGATTGAAGTAGCTATTCCAGCACCTAAAAGCAGGGCTATCTCGCTAAAACTGAGTGCACGATCCGGCATGGTCTGAAACCCTATTGGCAAGGTGAGAAACAGCAGCGCGAATGGGGTTAGCAAAACGGTTTCAAACCCCAGACCGGTGAGCGAATCAACCTTTGATGCGCGCCGCAAGATTCCGTATCCCGCAAAGGTAAACGCTAATCCAAGGCTTAGAAGCGGCAAAGATCCAACTTCCCAGGTGCGTAACCCAACGCCAATGGCGGCTATACCAATAGCGATCGCCTGTAACGATCGCACCCGTTCATGCAAAAAAAGCACCGCTACCAAAACATTCACTAGCGGCATGATGAAGTACCCGAGGCTGCACTCGATCACCCGGCCCGAATTTACGCCACCTATGTAAAGTAACCAGTTGCCCGCAATTAGCAGAGAGCTAAGCGCCAGCATCGCCATACCGCGTCGATCGCGAAGCAGGACCTGCACCGACTGCCACCTGCCACGCATGCCGATAATAAAAGCGATAAAAAGACACGACATTGCGATGCGAAACGCGAGAATGGTAGCAGGATGCATCTCATGCAGACCTCGCCAGTAAACCGGCAGAAGCCCCCACAGGCCATACGCGAGAAGCGCGAATAAAAAGCCAAGAAGAGGTGGGTGCATTATTTTAGGGTTCTGGCTTCTGGAGGTGGTTTATTTTCGTAACCTCCAGAAGCTTAAAGAACATTTCTCGTAACTCTACTTGTTTTTCTTCTTCTCTTGCTTAGCCTTACGCTTCTCATCAAAAGTTTTTAAAGGCGCCTTCTTACTATTTTTCTGACTGTCTTGAGACTTAGCCATAATCTTTTCCTTCTGTCGTTCGTTTATTTAGAAATGCAACTATTGCGTGAATTCTGACTTAGCGAAACTCCGAAAATTGGAGGGGGTCTATATTTGGATCAGCCTCTTAAGTAGGTATTTTTTAAACGGTACAAGCGGACGAAGGGACTAAACTTATAAATTTCAGGGTTACCTCCGCCAGTGTGCTGTGTAGAAAACATCTATTATTGACCAAATATAATCCGCAACGATGAAGGCGCATAATTTTAAGAGCCCCAACGGTGCGAAATCTGATTAGCCTGGGAAAGTGGCGTGTCCAACCCCTGCGGAAGCTGGACTCTACATGAAAAAAACACATTCGCCGCTACCTCACGGCACCCGATAAAGTTCGCCGGCTTTATTTAGGTACATGCGCTGCATTTCAGCTGCGTTAAATGGGCGTGATCCGATGCGACCAAAAATGCTTACTTGTTGGCCGCTTTCGTCAACGGCGCGGTCGCGATCTAAAGGTTTAGAAATAGCCAGCGCTGGTCCGTCGGTTTTGTGATGAGCTATTACAAGCGGTTTTACTTCAGGTGAAAAACCGTAAAAATTGGGAACACGTTCTGGGTCTGTTAACTGCACTACTTTTAGTCCGTTAATACCGTCAGCCAAGTAGGCAAATAACGAGGCATTTGTTGAAGCTATTTTTACATCGTTTAGGTCGTTGATTTTACCATCGTCTGTAAAACGCTCATAAATTTTTGGCCGTTCAGGGGCTTCGATATCGACTAATACTAAACCATCTTTTCCGGCAGCAACGTATGCGTAGGTACGTGCCACATAAACTGATCGCGCATCGGGAAGTGCTAGTTTAGCTTTAATTACTTCAAAAGGTTTTTCAATGTGTGTTAGATCAACCACGTGTAGCCCTTCAGCATCCGTCACAAAAGCATAGCGAAACTGCACAGCGATTGAAGTTACATTTTTAAACGGTAACGAAGCGCGCAATCTTGGTTTAAGCGGGTCATTTAAATCTATAACGACTAAGTTTTTATCGGTGCCTACCAACGCATTTGTGCCTAAAAGCGTAATTGCGCTAGCCCCAGTTAAAACTTCATTTTTATTCCAAGTTATGGCGCGTTCAAAGAAGTTATTAGTAGGGTCTGCATCGGCTAGCGTATCGACGTTGACTAAAATTAAACCTTCCACAGCATCAGAAATTACCGCGTAATGATAAAGCGGGTGCATCGGCTGTTCTAGATTTTCCTTTAGCGGCTTCATAAATGGTGCTATCGGCATGTTGGTAGGCAACACAAACGCTGTAGCGTTTTTACTAGCTACATGGGTGTCTTGCCCTAGGGGCGAAATCGGTGCGGTTGTAATGCGTTCAGAGAACCCTTTATTGGCGATATTAGCTACGTCGTAAGCGCGAAACCCGGCACTACCAGCAGTTGTGTAAAGATACTCGCCGCGCAATTGAATGTGATTTGTCACTCCGCCAACGCCATGGTGCTCGTGGCTAGTTTTAAGCTCTTTGTCATTTCCTAAATGCGATTTGTAAAAATCAGGATACGCATAGCGATGCAAGTAACTACCGATGACTGCCTGCGGCTCTTCCCATTCCGTTACTTGCACCGCTTCAAGACCCGCAGCGCCGGTTGCAATGTAGGTGTAATAACCCATGAAGTTTACAAAGTTAGTACCGAGTAGAAGTAACTGCGCCATAATTGCGTTGTTATCGTTTTTCTCTGAGACGTGGCAATCCGCGCAATCTTTTGTTTCAGTTGTGCGAACTGTATGGGGAAAATGCGGCGCAAATGCTTGTGAACTAAAACCAGCTGCTGAAGTAGGGGGCTGCTGCACGTAAATCTTCTGGCGATTACTATCGGTTGAACTTAAAATTAAAGCGCTTGATGATCTTACCGGCACAATTTTGCCGTTTTTAGCGGGGCCATGTAGACCTATTTGAAACATGTCATCGCGTGCAACTTGCGGATTATAAGACGCCCAGTTACGGGTAACTTTACCGTCGTAATGGTTTGAATCTTTCTCCCAATTAGCTTCAACTGGTAAATGACATCCTCCGCAACTCGTCATCCACGAGCTATGACAGGTATAACACGACATTTTTTCGTTAGCGTGCGCTAAAATTTTAGTTTGATCTTTCACCTCATCAACTTTTGCTAGTGAAACGTACGTTGATTTCGTGCCGGTTTCTGAAAGTTTCGCAGTTAGCTTAGCTTTCATCGATTTTTCACTGTAATGCGGATTTATTGGATCGACTGATTCACGCACTTGGGAAATGCGCCACTCTAAGCCCTCGGTTAAACTTGAGCGTTGGTAGAGATCCTCGCCTTTCCAGAAAAATCTTAGATTACCGAATGTTGTACGCATCAAACTTAAATCTGTGCCGCCTTTAGGCGCTGCTGGGCCAGAGGTGCGCAAGTTAGGTTTGCCGGTAACTGTGCCGTGACAATCTTCGCAGCCGATCTCTACTGCTTGTGCGACTTCACCGTACATGTGCCCGTCGCCGTGCGAATCTTGTTCGAAATGACAATCAACGCAGTGCATTCCGCGATCCACATGGATATCAGCCAAATGAACTGCTTTGCGGAATTTCTTCGGGTCATTAGCCGCTACTAACTGTCCTTCAGCATCAAGCAGATTGCCTTTGCGGTCGCGCTTAAAGACAGCTCTAAAATTCCAACCGTGCCCATGATAGTCAGCAAACTGGGTATCTTTCAGAGTTGGATTAAGATCAAAGACTTTTTTCAAAAACTCTTTATCACTCCAAAGTCCGCGTGCAGCGGCCTCTTCGGGATTACTTTTTAACGAGGTATAAAGCTCGGAACTGGTAGGGTATTTTTGTTTTGCCGGCCACATCTTGGGTGCATCAGATTCGTAGTCCCACATCGTGTAGCCGAGATAAGAATTAACAAAGCTATTTGGCTGATGCATATGGCAGGTCATGCATTGGCTAGTAGGAATCGCCCTGGTAAAAACATGCTTTAACGGATGACCCTCTTCATTTTTTGGAATGGTAGGGTCAGTTGTTTGTGTTTCTCCGGAATGTCCGAATTTTCCGTAAGGTCCGGAATGACGCGGATCGCGATCATTTGCGTAAATGGTGTGGCATGCAGTGCAGCCGCTACTGCGGTAATCACCCGGATGATCGTTAGTTCCCAAAAAAGATAAATGTGGATCGTTTAATCTAGTTTTATGAATATTTAATATCGGCACTGAGATTCGGTTGCCTGTTCCGGGACCGCGATTGGAGGCTCTCACATCGGGCTTTCCGGATTCTTCAAACGGATTTGGTAAGCCGAACTCAGCGAAAGTACTTTTAATATTAAAGCCTCCGCGTTCAAAAACGCGGAAGTTATCGCCAGGTTTCACAACCTCCCACTGTGGCACCGGCACTAGTGCATCTAAAACCCCTCGCGCACTCTCCTCTGCAGTTGGTTTAGTAGTGGCATGAATTTCACGTGCTTTACCATCGCGGCCGTAACTTTCACCTAAGACGTATTTTTTATACGGTAAAATATTATTATTATACGAAGCACCTCCAAACAGCATCGCGGATGTTGTCATCAGGCTGCGCTCTACGGCGTGCACAATATCCGCGTGACAGCCGCCGCAAGTTTCACGCGCCACCCGCAGGTCGCCGGGGTTAATAAATTTTACGAATTCAGGGCTCTCTTTTAATAACTGGGCGTAGCTCTGTTTAGGATTAGCTGAGGTTGGCCAGTTAGCTGCGTTAGACGGTAAAATGTGAGCGCTCTTCTTTGCTGCAGCATATTCTGCCGACAACGTAGCGAGATTGGGCGCGCGCACTGTAGGATCGCCACCGTGACAGTGCGTGCAGCCAAGCATAACAGCTTCATTTTTATGCATCGACGGCGCATCGGTTTTAGTGTGGCAATCAACGCAACCAACGCTAGCAGCGGTGACTTCAGCTAATGAAATACCGCTTAAAATTGGCTTGACCGTCTCAGAGGATGTCGGAATAGAATTCGCTACCGAATTAGTAGTTTCAGCAAAGCTCAGTTCAATCCAGTCTCGCCCAAGCGCTATCGTCAGTACAATTAAGCTTAAAATTAAGGCTAGCTTTTTCATCACTCTATAATCTTTCACTGCTTAATACTGCAAAATCAAATTAGTAAAAACATCAAATAATACAGCATCGCCGAATAAATTATTAAATCCGCTGTCGGAAACTAGTGCCGAGGCACCAGCCCGCAAAATAATATTATTATTTAAAAACGGGCGATATAAAATGCCGCTGGAAAAATCGTACCCGATATTGCGCGATATTGATCCATCTTGGCGCACGGCCCGCAAAACTGAGGTATCATCAAACTGCAAAAAGCTTACATTATTTATCAGTTTCAGTTTAGGAGTTAGCTCAAAATCTACTCCTACGTTGTAAAGCCGCAATCCAGGGTTTACAAAATTTGACTGGCCCTCTTCTTTTCCGGCGCGCAGATTGGGAAGAAGACTGCGCCCATTCACTAAATTTACTCCGCCGCCGCCGACTAACGGAATGCCTAACCGCTGCCAGTATGATAAATCACCACCAGCGAAATTTGGATTATCAAAAATGGCATCGAAGCCAGTTGCTTTATCATCGTACGGGTTTTTATCGCCAGAAGCCCAGAAGAGGGAACTTCTAAATCTCACCCAATCTTGGTCGTATGATAATTCTAGTGCAGCCATGCCGGCACTTACCTCAACCTCTTGTTGTGCTATTGGATTATGTGTTTCGCGGCCATTTACATAGTAGGCTGCTGCAGTTGTGTTGATGCGTCCGAAGTGGCCGTCACCAGTTGCGCCAAAATAAGTGTTATAGATATTTTTTGGTCGCTCATCGCCCAGTAAAGATGGCCGCACTAAGAAACCGTTATTATCGTAATGATCGCCTGCGTCCCCTGCGGCATCGATGCGTTGAATCACATTTAGCTGCAAAGTGTGGCCCAGAACCGGCGCGTCCTGGCGGTATAAGTTGGCAACTATTACTTGCTCGTGGCGGTCATCAAATGTGTTAATACCGCTATTGGTGTCCTTATCAAGCCTGGAAAACCAGGCGAGATTGTACTGCCATTTATTATTATCGTAATTTCCAAAAAGCCTTACTCCAGGTGCTTCATCGGAGAAAACAAAGCCGCGAAAATCACTAATAAATTTCTGAATTCCGATGCGCGACGAGATAAAATCGTAGCGTTTAGTTAAATCTATCAAATGTACGTCCGCGAATAATTCAGTAAAGCCGATATGCTCATCTCGGCGATCGGTGCCACGTTTTGGATCGGCATAAAGAACACCCGCTTCATCGACATCAACGTAGTTAAAATTAAATACCGGCGTGGCCCTAAACTCAAATGTTGGCGGCATAAAAGTTGTGTTACCGCGTATTAATGCGAATGACGCAATAAGATTCTCAGCAAAAATTGTTTGTGTGCGGCTGCCGAAAGTATTGTTGCGTCCTGCGCGACTGGTAGAAGCACCGCCGACCGGCAGGGGTAAGGTGCGCCGTTCAACCATGGAATCAGAGATCAGCGAGGTTTCAAAAAACCATTCATGCCCAGGGGCACCAAAAACTGGGATATCGCCTTTTAATACGTTTTGATTGTAGGGATCATACCACTTGCCTGCATAAAACTGTCGCCAACGATCAGGCACCGCTACAAAATCTGAAGCTGAAGAATTAATATCCGGCACCGATTCGTAAACATACGGCGGAAAAGTGCGAATCTCTCCGCCCGGCGATTCTTCACCCGGACGTTCCCGCGAGTAATAAAAATCTCGCGATTCCTCAGACGATCCGTCCTGCTGCTGCGCGCCCGCTACCGCTGCAAGGCCTAAGAAAACAACGCAAACAATGCAGCATGCAAAGGATAATTCTCCCGCAAGTTTTACTAACGGTGCGAAAAAAACTTTAATCACACGCTCCTTGACCGTTATCGCCAACAAACGGAGCCTCAGGACAATTTACGTAGCGCAAACGGGTTTCGCCAACCGCCAGCACTAAGGTGTCAGCGCGAATACTAGCTGCAGCATTAAAACCGATGGCTGGATCACCCAGCGCGCCGTGCCCAACAAATTCAAGCCCGCTGTGGCTTGCACCGTAGAAGGCAACCATATCGTCTTGATCAATACCGTCACCGCTAACTCCAATCGCACCAATCAGTGCGCCGTCTCTGTAGAGAGGCACGCCACCTGGAAAAATTTGAATACCGTTTGCGATGCGCCGTCCGAACCGGCTAGAATCCGTGCAGTTAGAGCCCGCGCCGCTTGAAGCTAATCCCGATACGATGCCAGCAGCTACTAGATCAAGCTGAAGCCCCGTATTAAAAGGGCTCCAAGTTGCACCGGCAGCGCCGCTGCCTGGAAATGGCAGCGACAACGGACCCGGGCCATTACCGTTAATGCCGTCAACAAAAAATGGGCGCGCGAGATTTCCGATTGAGCGCGCTGCAAAAGCTTTACCTGAAACGTCACCGGCTAAATTGCTGAGTGCTACACCGTAGCCGCCAATTTTACCGACCGCATCGGCCGAGCTAAAAAACGCTGCGGTACGCGCCTTTTGCAGCGCAACATCGATGCCAAAAACAGGTGCATCTTGTGAGCGGGTAAACCCCAGCGGCGTACCTTCGTGATCGATTACCCAGATTGAAACTCGCGCGCCGCTGTCAAGCGGTTGTCTGATAGCTGCGCGTGCGCGGTAGGCGGTTACAAGTGCTGAATCTAGAATCGCATTAACTTCTTGTGCCGAGAGCTGTTTTCCACCCAATGGAGCACCGGCTCGGCCGGGATACCCGCCGCCGCTGCTAATTAAAATTCCTGCTGGTTGCCCGGCGCGAACGGTATTTACAATGCCTGAAGCGCCGCTGCCAAAAGTAGTGCCATTTACCGGGTTTTTAATAAAATTTCCGGTAAATCCTAAAACGCCCGCATTTGCTGCTTGCAGTTGGCGGGTAACGTCTGCGTAACTTAAATCGGTATAACGTAAGTTTCTGCCGCCCACTGAAATGCGCGATGCAAGGCGACTTGCCGGAGCTTCAAATCCTACGCTCGCTGCCAGTGCTACTAGCTCTTCGATATCGTTATCGGTATTTTTAATATCGCGATCCAAAGTGTAACTGCCATCTATTTCAACACCGATTCCGCCCACTACGTCACCTGATTTATACAGCGGAATACCGCCCGGGTCTGCTGAAAGACCAAGCGGTAGTGCGTGCGGCCCAGGTCCGAAACCTGAAACGGTCACATCGCTGCACGGAAGCTGCGAAAATTGCACCCCAAAAAGTGGGCCACCAGGTTGATTTTTATCGCCCGGATTAAAATTCTCTTGGATAATTTGGCTTGCAGTGCGAGTTGAAAAAGCGTTTCCCTGACTGCTTAAGTAAGCACCTGTGCCGGCTTTTGAAATGGCAGCAAGTGTTGCTGGTACAACTGCGCCTTCAAGGCCGCCTGCAGCGCCTATTTTACCATCGATCTTTGTGGTGGCCGTTGCTCCCGTCATTTGATACAGAGCAAGCACATTACCAACGCGATCAAGCACTGCGATTGTGGCACTTTTTCCTAAAGTTGATGCAGCAATTGCACCTTGTTGTACGATGTTACTGACTTCACTACTTGAGAGCGCCTGGTTGGCACAGCCCCCGTCGCAGCCAAAATCGCTGCCAGCACTTCCGCCTTGAGTTCCGCCATCGCCTCCGCCACCACTGCTACAGCCGGATAAAAGACTTATGCAGAATAACGGCGCGAGGAAAAACTTTATCGATTTCGGACGCATCATTTTAATCCTACAAAACTTGAAATCATACTGAATAATTCAGGCTGCGCAGCTTTTGGCGGCAGCGTTGATGGCAGCGCCAGCGACTCATGATAACCGTGACACTGAGTGCAATCGCTTACAATTTTTCCTACACTTGCATGTGTGACGTGGCAGTTTTTGCAGCCGTCAATTTTAGGCATGTTTGCATCCGCTGTAAGCTCTGATTCAGCCACTGATTTAACAACGCTACCATGGCAGCTTTCGCAACTTTGTGTTTGATGCGCACCGTGATTAAAGACTGCTTTTTTCATCCAAACAGCGGGAATCTCGGGTGAGATAACTTTATAGAGACTGCGCTCCGCCTGGGTGTTATCGGCAGCATCCCCAGAACTTAGGGGTTTGGGCGAGAGATCTGCTGCTGCTATTTCGTGGCATAGCTTACAAGCGGTGCGAGTAAACAATTCGCGCTCAGCCGCGCGCGCAAGATTTGTTACCGCTGTGCGTGTAAACTCGCGGGCTTTTAAATCTAGCTCCGCGTTACCGGGACGGTTGCGCGTGGCAGCGTTAGTTTTTGTGCTATCGCGCAACTGTAGCTGTGCATATTGAGCAAACAAAAACTGGTAGACCGTATCGGGCTCTTCATGCGGAACCTCCACATTAGGTAACTCTTCATCAAAACCTAACGAGTGGCAACTTGCGCAATGCTCTTCGCGATCAATCGGTAAAAAAGATTTTAAGTCGGGCTTAAGTTTATGGCAGCTAGCGCATGTTAGAGATTCAGGTCCATTAGCACCGCGTAAATTTCGCTGCATGTGGACTTTGTGATTGAGTTTTATATTGCCAGAATCTTTAGGTTCTTTGCCACCAAAAAAGCCTGGATGGGTATCCCAACTTGCAACGTTTAATAGCGTGCTCTTAGGATCTTCTGCTGTGATATTTGTATGGCAACTTGTACACAGAGCACTAGAGCTTGGAACTAAAGCTTCGCTACCGTTGTGCTCTTGGTGGCACCCAGCGCAGGTGTGCCCAGAATTGGCACTATGTGGTGCGCTTTTGGTATGAGGAGATTTACCAGCGTGATAATTCGACTGCGCACCGCTAACTTCTAAGCCCGCATCCGTTAACCCGTGCTCACTCATCGCGTGGCATTGCTTGCAGGAATTATCAGAAACTTTAGAAAAATTTTCATCGTGACAAGCAACACAGTTAGCTTCTATTCCTTTATGATGTGAGCTTATCTGCCCAGAGCTCCAAGCTAGCCGGGTGGGAACTGCGCCAGTTCCAACATCGAGAAAAGGGAATAGACCTGCAAAGGCTACTACTAAAATAATACCTATCCAGGAGAGAACGCGTATCGAAGGCAAGTTTTTTGCGACTGAAAAAGCGCTAGCTTTCTCTTTTAATAAAACCTGAGATTCAGTTTTTAAGGTTTCATAAACTTCCGAAGCAAGGGTTAGCTCGTGGTTTTCTATACCAACTTGAAAGCTTAGAGAGCCAATTTTGACAGTGTCGCCATGCGTAAATTGCGTACTTTTTACTAATCGCCCGTTTACGGAAACACCACTTAGAGAATTTAAATCCTCAATACTGAAAACGCCCGCTGCTGAATAACTGATGCGCGCATGGTTAAGTGAAAAACCATCACCTGATAAAATAACGTCACAGCCGCTGCCGCGCCCAAAAAGCACAGGGTTCTTAGCGATAGCCTCCGACACCAGCTCGCGCGTGCCGTTTAATCTAATAGTTGTGCGTAACAGCTTTAACAAAATGCACTACCGATAAATAAAAACAATCAAAATATGCAAAGCCACCGCAAACACCAACGCTAACGAAACAGGCACATGCACCCAGAGCCAAATTTTTAACATCGTTAACAAACGCACATCCTCTGTAAGTCTGATTGCTAGCTCGCGTTTGCGCGCTATGAGAGCAACCATCTTCACCGCAGCGTCGTTGTCCGCAATAGGAACATTCGCCAATAAATTTGTAATTTCGCTAGCACTAAAAGTTGGAACGGCTGTTCGTCTTAAACAACGCCACAATCCTGGCTGCCAATCAGTTAAAGGATTTGGGGCAAAGTCATATCGCTTCATTAAAACGATAAATGAATCGCTGCGATCATGGGTTAAATTTGCAATCTCGCGCGACAGTCGCTCCATCTGTTCTAATAACTGCTGCGTATGGCCGCCGCCGCGATGGGCTGCGATAAGCGGTGCTAAGTTTGTATAATTAATCGCGCCAAAAACTCCGCTCGCTACAACTATCATCATTAAAACGTAGGCTAAGGTATGGATATTTGCGCCGAACTGAAACGCTGAGTGCAGCGGTACGATTATTGAAAGTGCCACACCAAGCCACACATGCGCTGACAGGCATCCTTGCAGCGTAGTAGCGCTTGCATGATAGCTGCGCTTACGAATACCGTACCACATCAGATACAAAATGCCTGCGGTGGCCGCACCGCCTAGGCCATATCCCACTGCCGTGCCGCCGTTATTTCCGCCCACCGGTTCAAACGCAATATACAAGGCGATAAACAAAAGTACGGCACACAGATTTATCCAAAACCAGCGTCCGTTTTTGTAAAAAAGAAAGGTCTCGCGCACACTTTCAAGGCGCGTTGCGTTAGCGCGCTCGGGCTTGTGTTCGACGTTTTGTGCTACTCCGTTCACAGCTTAGCTCCATTACTAGAACTATTACTCAAACCGTTCGCACCTTGAAAATTAATGGCAGGTTTTGCTTGATTAGCATTCATTTGGTCTGCGTTTGAGATAATGCGTAACAGTTGTGATGGATTCACGCGCATAGCAGCACCCGTGGGGCAGGAGCGGACACACGCCGGACCGCCAGGTAGCGTTGAGCACATGTCGCATTTGCCAGCTTTTGCATGCCCTTTTTTATCCTTTTTCTTTTGTTTCTTCAGCCCAAGCATTCCTAATAGTGAGAAGCCGGTATCTGCCCCGGGGTTATCGTAAACCATTTGAATTACGCCGTAGGGACAATTTCGCACACAATTTCCGCAGCCGATGCAAGAGTCTCTAATAACGACTTCGCCGTTAGGCTGGCGGGTTAGGGCGTCAGGCGGACAATCGATCATGCACAGCGGGTTTTCGCAGTGGCGGCACGAAATTGGCACCTGTATTGACGCAAAACTTTTGCCACCTTTGCGATCAAGCCTGCTATACCCTTGATGCGTTGCAGCGCAAGCTTCCTCGCAATTATCGCACCCGATGCAGAGATCGGAATTTATCATTAAAAAATTATCAGCATCTGTAACACCCTGCGACATTATAAAATCTAGCACTGAGCCAGCGGAATCAGTGCGCTGCGTTGTGATGTTTTCAACTTCACGCGCGCGCGTAAGGCTTTGCATGCGCTCACGAACCCGCGGGTTGTGTTCTAGCAGGTTTAAGAAATCAATTTTCTCAATCAGCACAGTTTCAGTGGGCACTAGCGCCGAAACTGTTGCACTGCGTGATTTTATAGCCGTGCTCATCAGCGCCATTTCGCCCACCACGTGGCCGGCTGGAATGTAGGTTTGCGCAATGTCAGTGCCTTCTTTGTTGCGGCGCGATATTTTTACCGATCCTTTACGCACCAAGTAGAGCACATCCCCTGGATCACCTTCTTTAAAAAGTACCTCACCTTTTTTGTAACTCTTAAATTTAGCTTTTTGTGCCAGTTCATCTAAAAAGGTAGGGCTTGCTTCAGGGAAGATAGATGATTCAAGCGCCCGTCTCAGAAAAGTTTGATCTAATTGCAGTTTCACACTGGCAACTGATGCAATCAGTTTTAAAATCTGCTTTCTGGGGCTTTCAAGTAAAACCGCATCAGCGCTAACCCGCACAGTTGCGGCGCGACGCCTGCCGGAGATAAGCCCCATTTCACCGAAGTAATTTCCCGCAGTTACTGTAATCGTGTGACCACCTGGAAGCTCTATTCCAACGCTGCCTGCTACGACGCTAAAAAATGTATCTGTGTAATCGTTGCGTTCAAAAACGAGCGCCCCTGGTTTATGCACCCAAACAGTTGAATCGATAATTAGCTCGCGAAACTGCGGATCGCTTAATTCAGCAAAAAGGGGAATTTTCCCACGAATGAACGAAAGATTTTCATTAGTGTCTCCAGGTAGAGCCTTAAGGCTTTCAGCTAATAAACTTTGATCCGCAGGTTCAACCGGGTTGCCAGCGATGTGTTCTATTACCTCGAAGCCCTGGTTCATCGCTTGCTTAATCAGCGGGTAGCCGATTAGCGCGCCTAAAATAAAAAGCCCGGGCACGTTTGATTCGTAGCGACTGTTTACTACTGGTACCGAATCTGGATTTGTATTTGGAAATGCGATGCCGCAGCCCTCAAGAAACTTACGCGGCAAAATGCAGCCTAGGCGTGCAATAATGTGATCACATTCCGCGCGCACGTTGCCGTCCGGTGTTTGAATCGTCACAAAACCGGGCTCAACGCCCAGGGTCTCAGAATTCCCGTACATCTTAATTTTTTTAGCGTTGATAGCGTCCATTATCTTTGCCGCATTAGCCTCTTTGGCGCGCGGAAAATCATCGGTACGATTAAGTAAAGAAACTGAGTTATTTTCAGCTAACGCTAGCGCATTTTCGATGGCCGCATCGCCAGCGCCAACCACAAGGATCTTACGCCCGGAGAAATCAGCGGGATCCGTTAACGTCGCTGCAACGTGGGGCAGATCATCTCCAGGCACGCCAAGCTTTCGTGGGCTACCTTGCACACCGATGCTTAAAACCACGAATTTGGCAGTGCAGACTAGCTCTTTTCCAGCACTGATCTCAAAAATATCGCCCACTTTCTTGATCGCTGAAACTTCGCTGCGTATGACGTTAACCCCTTTTTCGGATACGGCATTAATCCAACCGGCCAGTACCTCTTCGCGACTACCGGCTTTAAACGGTACGTGCCCACGTAAGGGCAGTTTGCCCGGTTCGGCCATTACCAGTTTTTTCTTCTGATAATCGAATACGGTGTTTCCAATTTCTCGCCGCTCTATAAGGACGTGTGATATGCCGCGCACGGCTGCGTTAGTTGCTGCGCTCAAGCCCGCTGGCCCGGCACCGATGATTGCTATCTCAAATTGTTGCGCCATGAAAAATCAGGAAAAACAATGAATTAAACTAAGATGCATCTTCTAGGGTTCTTAATTCAACAAAAATTGATCTTTGCTGACTAACCCTGCATCAATATGGTCTACCAAATCATCGGATAATTTCCTACCATAAATCTGATTCGCCACTTTTCAAGTTGTGTGCTCAATATGCTGAAGCTTTGCGCCTTAAGTCAGTTTAGATTTGCTATTAGCGTGATTCTGTCTTGCGCAAATATCGCGGTAGGGGATGACACAGGCGTTCCAGTACCTAAAGTAAGCCCTCATCAGTTTAAAGGGGTAGCCTCATGCGCATCTTCAAATTGTCACGGGGGAGTAGCACCGCGTAACGCTACCGCTGTTTTGCAGAACGAATACGTAACTTGGTCTAAGCACGATAAGCATTCAAAAGCTTGGCAAAGTTTAGTGACCGCGGAAGGTAAACGAATAGGTGCGCACCTTGGAATTTCAAACCCAGAGCGCGAGCCGTGGTGTTTACGCTGTCATTCGACGTTTGTGGCTGACCCGTTATTAGTAGCACCTGAATTTCGTGCAGAAGACGGAGTTGGCTGTGAGTCATGTCATGGCGCCGCTGGCGGGTATCTGCGTGAGCATACTTCCGCCAAAAGCACTCATCAAAATAACGTAGCACTGGGCTTAGTTGACTTAAGCGATTTAAAAGTGCGCGCAAACAATTGCGTGACTTGTCATTACGGCTCTGAAAACGCCGATGTTACTCACAGGTTAATGGGAGCAGGCCATCCGCGCATGAGTTTTGAATTAGATACCTACACTGCGCTTGAACCGATGCATTGGCGCATCGATGCTGATTACCGCGAGCGCAAAGAGAATTACAGCCCCGCACGCGCTTGGGTGGCAGGGCAAGTTGCACTTGCGCACGCGATGCTTAACCGTTACGGGGTTGAAAAAAGATCGCGTGTTCATTCCGGGCCCGAGCTAACCTTACTTTCTTGTTACTCGTGTCATCATTCGCTGACTGCTAAACAATGGAAGGTGCGTGAATACGCAGGGCGACCAGGGGAGCTGCGGCTAAATACAGCTACGTTTTTTGTTCTGCAACGCACTATGGCTGCGTTTAGCCAAGAGCAGGCGCAACCGCTAAGAGAGGCACTCACTAATCTTGAAGATAAGGCGCGCGCCGGCGATTTAGCTTCCGGCGCGCCTGCGTTACAAGCAGCGGTTGATCAGGCGCAAATTTATTTAAGCAAACAATCTTTTAACACCGCCCAGATTCGCGCTGTTATTCGTTCACTGCTGCAAGGCGGTGCAGCGCGTACATTGATTCAGTACGAAGATGCAGATCAAATTACGATGGCTATTTCAAGCTTGCTTACTGAACTTAAAGGCCAAGGCGGCGCATATAAAGCGCAGATGAAAGCGTTGTACGATGCGCTACGGCACCCAAGCGAATTTGATGCGCAAGTTTTTATTCAAGCGAGTAATAAATTTTTGGCGGTAGTTTAGAAGTGCTGATTTAAAAGTGGTGGCGTGAAAGGGGAGCTGAGGCCTCCAATTTCAATGTTCGATACATTTTGCAACCGCTGTAGGCGTGACTAGACCGAGCAGTTTTTTTGTTGGGTATGGAGTAGTCGGAGTAGTCGCAGCTTATGGCAGCTTGCGATGTAAAATACTCGCACTGCGACGCGACTTGTCTGCCGGAGTTGCGCGAAGCGTGGCTTCTATATCGTCAGCTTCCGAGAGCTCCAACTGCGCCATCCATGTGAATCGCTACCTAGACCATAAAAATAATATTTTACTCCGGAGCCCCAACGGGGCGAAATCTGAGTAGCCTGGGGTGGA
>Ga0105046_10008917_pt1 | contig 15740 bp, 11 predicted proteins | sample MAT03_FD_78385 | JGI IMG/M metagenome (GOLD analysis project Ga0105046, IMG submission 78385) | Freshwater microbial communities from Lake Fryxell liftoff mats and glacier meltwater in Antarctica - MAT-03 (megahit assembly) | ecosystem: Environmental > Aquatic > Freshwater > Ice > Liftoff...
CTGGACCTGTATCAGCGGGAGGGACTGTTTGATCGCGCGCACGAACTGGGTGATTACTGGGCGGATGCAGCGCATAGCCTGAGGGGTTTGCCGCATGTTATCGATATCCGGACGATCGGTCTGGTTGCGGGGATCGAACTCGAACCCCGCCCCGGTGCGCCGACGAAGCGGGCGATGGAGTTGTTCCACGCGTGTTTCGACAATGGCCTGCTGGTCCGCGCGACCGGCGACATCATCGCGCTGTCGCCGCCGTTGATCCTCGAACGCTCACACATCGACGCCATGTTCGGCATGCTGGCAGAGCAGATCAAGATGATTGCCTAGCATCTAAGGTCATCGCACGTTTAATGTTTGGCGATCGGTGGACCTATAAAAACCCTTGCAAATCCGCCATGAACCGGTCGAACTGATCGTGGTGCAGCCAGTGGCCGGCCTGCTCATATTCTTTCACCGTGGCGGTCGAGAAATGCGCCATGCGGCCGTCATGTTCGGGATTGCTGGCCCAGCTATCGGCCCCATAAAGCAGCAGGGTGGGGCAGGTGATGGCGCGCCACAGCGCCTCTATCTCGGCTTGCGGCATGTCGAACACCGGCCAGACATTCAGGTGATTGTCGAACTTCCAGCTCCACGTCCCGTCTTCATTGCGGTTGACGCCGTGGATGGTCAGGTGGCGGGCCTGCTGCGCCGTCAGATAGCTGTTCTCGCTTTGCATCCTCTCCAGCGCTGCATCCAGCGTGGGGTAACGTTTGGGCAGGCGACCTGCGGCGACGCGTTTTTCGGCGATCCATTTGCGCCAGCGTTCGGCGAGGGGCGCTGCCGTGCGTTCGGCAAGAGACTTAGGAGAGGGGCCGAGTCCCTCTATTGCCACCAGCTTGCGCACCATATCGGGATAAAGCCCGCTGTAACGCACACAGACATTGCCGCCCAGCGAATGCGACACAATCGTCACCGGCGTAATATCCAGCTGATGGATCAGCTGCGCCAGGTCGTAAACCAGTGCGTCGATCCCATAATTGCCGTCGGGCGACCAGGCACTGTCACCGTGACCGCGCAGATCGGGGGCGATGACGTGCCAGTCGCGGCGCAATTCCTCTGCTACCCAATCCCAGCTGCGGCAATGGTCGCGCCCGCCATGGACGAGCAGCAAGGGCGGCGCGTCGCGGTTGCCCCAGTCGGCATAATGCAGTTTTAACCGCTGCGAGACGAAATAATGCGAGGTCGGACCGGATTGCATGGCAGGATACTTTTTGTTGCTGTTGTTGCAGGATCTGAAAGGCGAAGTTGACGCGCGCGTCAAGCCATCGAATTCCAAGGTTCGCAATAACACTAAGGTTTTAGGGAGACGATATATGACCAGTTTTCGTGACGGCCTGCTGACCGGAAAGACGGCGTTCATTGCTGGCGGCACGAGCGGCATCAATCTTGGCATCGCCAGGCGCTTTGCCGAACTCGGCGCGCGGGTGGCCGTATGCGGGCGCGACCCGGACAAAGCGCGGCGGGCGGCCGAGACCATCAGTCATGACGCCATCGGTTTATCAGCCGATGTGCGCGATTATGGCGCGATCCGGGGCGCAATGGAGCATGTGGTTGACCGCTTTGGCCCGATGGACATTGTCGTGTCGGGCGCAGCGGGCAATTTCCTGGCGCCGGTTCTCGGCATGTCCGCTAATGCGTTTCGCACGGTCATCGACATCGACCTGAATGGCACCTTCAACGTCTTTCGCGGCTGTCATGATTTGCTCAACAAACCTGGCGCGTCGCTGATCGCGATCACGGCGGGACAGGCGGTCAATGCCATGGCGATGCAGGCCCACGCCTGTGCGGCCAAGGCGGGGATCAACCAGCTGGTGCGCGTCCTCGCGCTCGAATGGGGTCCGGACGTGCGTGTGACTGGCATCTCGCCGGGGCCAATTGCCGGGACCGAAGGCATGGCCCGGCTCGCCCCCGACGCGACAACGCGGCAGAAACATTATGACCGCATCGCGCTGAAACGCTGGGGCGAAATTGAGGAGATTGCCGAGGCCGCGGTATTCCTGTGCTCGCCGGCTGCCGCCTACATCACGGGCACCATCATCGACGTCGATGGCGGGTCGTCGGTGGGCGATGCATCGCGCATGGACACAGGCAAAGGGCTGACCTGACAATCGGCAAAAACAGGAAAATGGTGGGCGTGGCAAGGATTGAACTTGCGACCCCTGCGATGTCAACACAGTGCTCTACCACTGAGCTACACGCCCACACGTTGTTTGGGGTGACGCGCCATTAGGGCGAGTTGGCACCCTGCGCAACCCCCGAAATTAGGCCGTCTGCGAACGCCGTCCGAACAGACCATCGACTTCGCGCACCAGATCCTTGAGGTGGAAGGGTTTGGACAACAGTTTTGCCTGCGGTACATTTTCCTCGGCGCGCAGGCTGACGGCGGCAAAGCCGGTGATAAACATCACTTGCATCTGCGGCGCAACCTTGGCGGCATATTGCGCAAGTTCAATCCCGTCCATTTCGGGCATGACAATGTCGGATAACAGCAAGTCAAAGGTGCCAGAATCAAGCAGCGGGACAGCCTCTGTACCACGATCCACGCTGGTAACATGATAGCCGGCACTGATCAGCGCACGCCCAAGATATTCGCGCATCACATCATCATCTTCGGCAAGCAGGATGCGAATCATGGTCACTCCACTGGTGGTTCGATTGGTCAGCGCGAGCTTTTGAAGCTGCACTTGCCTAGCATATCGCCGCATGCTTAACAAATTGCCGCCATCAAAGGATTCCATGCCCCAATGCAGCGCGTCGCAGTATCTGAATTTCAACTGCCCGGCGCGCGGTTGCCGGTGTTGGTGTCGGTACCACATGCCGGGCGCGATCTGCCGCAAGGGATCGCGGACGAGGCGCGGGTTCCATTGGCCGAGTTAGCGCGGTTGTCCGACGCCTGGAGCGATATGATCGCAGGCCCGCTGCTTGGTGCTGGCGCCAGAGTTGTTAAAGCCAACTTGCTGCGCGCGGTGGCCGATTGTAATCGGCACGAAGCGGACATGGACAGTGTCGATGTCGCCCCGCTGCTGCGATGCCGGTTTGGGCCGCCGGGACGCAAGGCGCGCGCCGGTTTGGGCGTGATACCGACACGGCTGGCCGGGTGCGGCACATTATGGCGCGGCCCGATTACGCCAGCCAGCTATGAACAACGGCTCGATTTGGCGCATCGCCCATTTCACCGCGCGCTGGCGGCGGCCCGCGATGCGATGATGGCGGATCATGGCCATTTGCTGATCATCGATCTGCACAGCATGCCGTCTCTGTCGCGCGGAATGGGGATGCATATCCCGGCTCAGATCGTGATTGGTGACCGGCACGGGCGATCGGCCGCTGGCGGACTGGCGCTGCAACTTGTGCGCGATGCTCAGGCGCATGGCATGGCCGCTGCGCTAAACAATCCCTATCCGGGGGGGCATATTATCGAAAACTATGCCCGTCCGTTCTGCGGCGTTCATGCGGTGCAGGTGGAATTTGACCGGGCGCTTTATCTTGACGCCGACACGGCGCCCGATGCCGACCGCACGCTGGCATTAGGCACATGGCTGCTGGAGGCAGTACGCCGCGTTTTGCCAAGGATCATGCCAGCAAGCGAATGGCCGCAAGCCGCCGAATAAAAAGCCACCTCGTGCACATAGCACGAGGTGGCCAGGGTCCAGGGAGGACGCATTGCGGCGCTAGGCACCGCAATGCTCACCAGCGCAGCAAGGGGGGGAGCTGAACCGGTGTATTCATAATGTAGGGTCAAGGTGCGCGGGTTGCAAGGCAAAAAGAAATTGGCCGGGATGACAGGATTCCTGCAAATAGCTGGAATGACGTAATAAAATAAGGAAAAATCCCCTCCATAACACCTGTGCAATTATGGAATTCCGCGTGCTGGTGGCGTTAACCTGCACGCTATCCACACACCATCTGCACAGTGGAGCTTGGTGTGGCGTGCGTCACCGACAAAGAGGAGGTGAAGTCCGGTTTGATCATATCCCGGCGCGGCGATGTGGCGCACCGCAATCTCTATTGCCGCATCAGGTTTGAACAGTCGTCTGGGGCACCGTTTTGACAGTCCTGACCATCGCAAATCACTGATTGTCGCGGTAATCCTGTTGGTCCCGCTGATGCTTTAAAGGCATAATGTAGTAGTCCGTCCGCGTTATCGGCTTTTGACGCATAATATATGTGCGATGAGGCGGCAAAATAGTTTGATACTTGCGGTCATTGCAGCTTGGGTCGAACTTTTAGCAGAAAAAATCACTGCATTCTCGCGCCCGAAGCGTCCAACTATTTTTGCATCTGCTCGATTTCAGATTCCCGCGCGATGATAACATCTTGCGCAAGCTTTCGCACAGCGGGGTCTTTGCCATGGTCCAGTTCGACCTTGGCCATGTTGATCGCGCCCTCGTGGTGCGGGATCATTCCGGCTATGAAATCTATGTCCGCATCGCCTGTGTTGTCTTAACGCATTCCAACCATCATTTTGTCGCTCGCGGACCGATAATCAATTGTTGAAGCGGTATCGTTGGTTGACACTCCGGAGTTCGGTCCGCGGCTCATTCCTGCCATCGGGTCCGCAGGAGTTGCGCTAGGTTGTAACGCAAACGCGGCTAATAGCATCCAAAGCGCCATTGCCACCATCATCACATTCTCAGTCAGTGAAACAAATCCCAACGGGACCTTACTATCGCCGCCGACACATGCACATTTGATGTCACGCTTGTCGATGTAGACCGCTTTGAATACCGACACTGCCCCGATTGTTCCGATGAATAGCGCGACCGGCACCGACAGCCACATCAGCGCACCCGAGATCATGAGTATGCCAGCCAACCCTTCTGCATATGGGTAGATGTAACTGTATGGCACCCATTTTTTGGCGAGCAGGTCATAGCCTAGGAACATACTTGAGAAGGTTTCGACATTCTGCAGTTTCAGCAGCGCCAGCACACACATACTGAACGCAATGAACCATTCGGCAGCTCGAATGGTGAACGGCGAACCGAACACTGCGTAACTTGCCGCCACCGCCATCAAGGCGGTCATCGCGAACAATGTGATAACGGGGCGGTAAGTCGTCGCGGTGGGATCGCGGACCGGCTTACCTAAGAAGCGGCGCAGATCGTCATATCCCCCAATTCGCTTACCATCGATGAAAGTCTGCGGCGTTGTTGCCACATTGTGTTCGGCCTTGAACGCATCGGTTTCCGCGCGCGTGGTTAGCCAGTGGTCATCGACACTATAACCCTCTCGGCGCAGCAGATCCTTGGCTTTCAAACCAAACGGACAGGTGTGTTCGGGCATCACCATTCGGTGTAAAACGGCCTGTCTGGGCGTGGGAGCTATCATGGTCATTCTCCTGAGGTTGCTTAACGGATGACAGCTGTATAGGTTCCGTACCATGGTCCGGAGTCAAGTGATGAAATCGACAACGATAAAAGGCCTGGCCGGAGCTGGAGGCGTGGGGGTCGAAACCGTCCGTTACTATCAGCGCAGAGGCTTGCTCGAAACGCCCGAAAGAGGAGGAAGCGGGAGAGCCGGTGGCAGCATCAGGCGTTATACCGAAGATCATATAAAGCAGCTGCGCTTTATCCGCTCGGCTCAGGCTGCCGGATTTACGCTAGAAGAAATCGGTGAGCTACTAATCCTTGACGCGACCGATGACAGGAAGCGGGTGCATCAACTTGCGACCAAGCGTCTGGCGGATTTGGATGTCAAAATATCTGAACTAAAGGATGCTAGGCGCGCGCTAGACCATTTGGTAAAAGAATGCGGATCGTCTTCGCCGGGGCCTTGCCCAATCATCAACGCGTTTATCGACTAACGCTGTAGATCAGCCATGCGCCCATTGGGTTGGGCGAAACTTGGCGAATAAACGGCAGATATCTTCGCTTCACGCTACCAAATTTGTGCGCCCGTCCTCTCGCCCAATTTCAGACGTTAGACAAAGCTTCACCTAATTTCGCAAAAGGCCCAGCAGTTCGTTAAAGCCACCCGGTTGCTACATCTAAAGCAAGTTTAAACTGAGAAACTAATGAAAACTGGATGATCCAGCGGGCAAATTGATGTCCGCCTTTCTATTTCACAGCCAGTAAAAATAGTGAGATGATGGCAAACGCAGACAGATGATTTTCGATATAAAGCGAAAAAAGTTCTACACAGTTCCTGTGCTGGTAAAATTGACGATTTTTGTCAATTATATCAGTGTCCTATAAACCACTGATATATTGGTCGGGGAGAGAGGATTCGAACCTCCGGCCCCTGCCTCCCGAAGACAGTGCTCTACCAGGCTGAGCTACTCCCCGACCGTACTGCGTGACCGAGGTCAACGCGAAGGCAGGAGCGCCCACTAGCGGCACCGGCGGCGATGTTCAAGCACCATCTTGGCTTTCCCGCCGCGCTGGCGCCCGTCACAACAGCCCGGCGGCGCGAAAGCTGAAATGGCCGTTTCGCGTACAGATCAGATGATCCTGCACCGTGATGCCAGCCAGTTTGGCAAAATCGACCAACTGGCGTGTCAGCATGATATCATCGGCGCTTGGTTGAAGTTCGCCAGATGGATGATTGTGGGCAATCAACAGGGATCCGCCATGCCCGCTGGCCACAACCCCGTGAATCATCGGCGGCGTTAACGCGGCGCTATTGCGTCCCCACCCGCCATTCTCACACGCAGCGACAAGGCGTCCGCCGCCATCGAAACAAAACAGCGTCAGCCATTCGCCGTGATCGTTGAAATGCGGACGAACAAGTTCGCTCACCAACTCTGTTTCATCGGCAAGTGCGACAAATGCAGGGTCGCGAACGGCAAGGCGGGCATCACGCATCATCCTTGCATTCATGAACAACGGCGTTTTTCAATGATAGCCATCATATGCACCGATTTCAGTCCGATGTGGATACTTGCAGCATCGCGTGTGCGTCCCTACCCCCGCAACAGTTGCCCTTGCCCCGTTGCCGAGTCTGATCCGTCATGCTGCATTATGAAACTCAATATCTGGAGCTGATGCGGCGCATCTGGACCGGGGGGGACGAACGCATTGATCGTACTGGTGTTGGAACGCGTTCTGTTTTTGGCGAAACCATGCGCTTTTCGCTTGCGGATAAGGCTGTTCCGTTACTGACCACCAAACGAGTTTACTGGAAAACGGCGGTGCGGGAATTGCTGTGGTTCCTGACTGGCGACACCAGCATCCGCCCGTTGCTGGCACAGGGCGTGCGTATCTGGACCGACTGGCCGCTTGCCCGATTTCGTAAAGAGACGGGCCACGAGATCAGCGCTATGGAGTTCGAGGCGCGCATTATCGCAGATGCAGATTTCGCAGCACGTTGGGGGGATCTGGGCCCGGTATATGGGCAGCAATGGGTCAATTGGCCGCGATACGATCCTGCGGGCGGCGGTCTGTTTCGCCGCGCGGATACCGGGTATAATCAGATTGCCGCACTGGTCGCATCCCTGCGCCACAATCCGGCATCGCGGCGGCATATTTTCACCGGCTGGAATGTCGCCGACCTTGACCGCATGGCTTTGCCGCCGTGCCACATGACGTATCAATTTCATGTAAGCAGCGATAATCAGCTGTCATGTATTTTGTTCCAGCGCAGTTGCGATCTGGGCCTGGGCTTTGCCTTTAACGTGTTTGAGGCTGCGCTGCTGACGCACATGCTGGCTGATCAGTGCGACCTGACGGCAGGCGAGCTGGTCTGGAATGGCGGTGATGTGCATCTTTATCTCAATCACGCGGCGCTGGTGGAAGAACAGCTGGCGCGCACGCCGGCGGGCGCGCCGACATTACATATGCTGCGGCGCGCCGAGGATATCTTCAGCTATCGGTTTGAAGATTTTGAAGTGCGGGATTATTCTCCGCAGGCCCATATTAGCGCTCCTGTGGCCGTTTAGACGGAACATTGCTTTATCGTGAAATTTGAAATATTATGTCGCTTATGTGAAACATAACTAAACCGCTTGGGATGAACTTGCGGTGACCGAGGATGCCCCATGTCCAAATCGCCCGCCGCTCCTGTGACCAACCTTGCGCCGCTGTCCTTGCATATTCCTGAACCGCGCTTTCGGCCCGGCGATACTGCCGATTTTTCGGACATCGGTGTGCCGGGCGTTGATGCGATCACGCGTCCGGGCGAGGGCGCAAAGCCGGACACGATGCGCGATCTTGCTTATGGTTTGATCCGGGTACTCGATTTTGACGGAGCCGCCAGTGGTTCCTGGAATCCCGGTCTTTCGACCGAACGGAAGCTGGCGATGCTGCGCACCATGATGCTGGTGCGCGCCTTTGACGACCGCATGTTCCGTGCCCAGCGGCAAGGCAAGACCAGTTTCTACATGAAATCGACGGGGGAAGAGGCAACGTCTGTGGCCACTGCCATGGCGCTGGATCGCGGCGACATGTGTTTCCCCAGCTATCGCCAGCAGGGCATATTGATCGCGCGCGATTATCCCCTGGTGGCGATGATGAACCAGATTTATTCGAACCGCGGCGACCATCTGATGGGCCGCCAGCTGCCAATTATGTACTCCGCGCCTGACCATGGATTTTTCAGTATTTCGGGCAATCTTGCGACTCAATATCCGCAGGCGGTGGGTTGGGCCATGGCATCGGCAGCCAAGGGCGATACGCGGATTGCAGCCACCTGGTGCGGCGAGGGATCGACGGCAGAGGGTGATTTTCACAGTGCGTTGACCTTTGCCGCCGTTTATAATGCGCCGGTCATTTTCAACGTCGTCAACAACCAGTGGGCGATTTCTTCCTTTTCGGGCTTTGCTGGCAGCGAACGCACAACCTTTGCGGCGCGCGCGGTGGGCTATGGCGTCGCCGGATTGCGGGTTGATGGCAATGATCCGCTGGCTGTTTATGCTGCGATGGAGTGGGCGGCGAACCGCGCGCGAACCAACCATGGCCCCACGCTGATTGAATATTTCACCTACCGTGCCGAAGGGCATTCGACCTCTGACGACCCCAGCGCCTATCGTGCGGCGCAGGAGTTTGCCGCCTGGCCCCTGGGCGATCCCGTGCTGCGGCTGCGCGATCATCTGATTGCCGATGGGTGCTGGGAATTGGCGCGTCATGATGCACTGGCGGCTGAACTCGAAACGATGGTAAAGGCGGCACAGAAAGAAGCCGAAAAGCAAGGCATCTTGGGCCATGGGATGCTTCAGCCGTTTGAAACCATGTTCCAGGATGTGTTCGAGGAAATGCCCTGGCATCTGAAGGAACAGTGCGCACAAATGCTGAAAGAACAGCGCGCCAAATTCGGCGCGGATGGGGACGCGCGGTGATGACTGGTTCCACCGAAACGATGAATATGATCGAGGCGATCAACAGCGCGATGGACGTTATGCTGACGCGCGACCCAAACGTTGTCCTTCTTGGCGAGGACATTGGCTATTTTGGCGGCGTGTTCCGCGCAACGGCGGGGCTGCAAAAGAAACATGGCAAAACGCGCGTGTTCGACACGCCGATCAACGAATGCGGCATTATCGGTGTTGCGGTAGGTATGGGAGCCTATGGTTTGCGCCCAGTGCCCGAAATCCAGTTCGCCGATTATATCTATCCGGGGCTGGACCAACTGGTCAGCGAGGCCGCACGGTTACGCTATCGCTCGGCGGGCGATTTCATTGCGCCGATGACGGTGCGCGCGCCCTTTGGCGGCGGCATTTTTGGCGGCCAGACGCACAGCCAGTCCCCCGAAAGCATGTTCACCCATGTGTGCGGCCTCAAAACCATTATCCCGTCCAACCCTTATGATGCCAAAGGCCTGCTGATCGCGGCGATTGAGGACAATGATCCTGTCGTCTTCTTTGAACCGAAACGGATCTATAACGGCCCGTTCAGCGGTTATTATGATCGCCCGGTCGAACCCTGGGCCAAACATGCGGCCAGCGCCGTGCCCCAGGGCTATTACCGCATTGAACTGGGCAAGGCAGCCATCGTGCGCAACGGGGGAGCCGTCACGATCCTGACCTATGGCACGATGGTGCATGTCGCCATGACGGTGGTTGAGGAACAGGGGATCGACGCGGAAGTCGTTGATTTGCGTTCGTTGATGCCCATCGACATTGATACGATCACGGCGTCGGTAGAAAAAACCGGGCGCTGCCTGATCATCCATGAAGCGACCCGCACGTCGGGTTTTGGTGCCGAACTGGCCGCCCTTGTGCAGGAACGCTGTTTTTATCACCTTGAGGCGCCGGTGGAGCGGGTCACGGGGTTTGACACCCCCTATCCGCACAGCCTTGAATGGGCCTATTTCCCCGGCCCGGTGCGGATTGCGACCGCACTTCACAAAATCTTGAAGGACTGATCCGATGGCCCGCTTTTCATTCCGTTTGCCCGACATTGGTGAAGGCATTGCCGAGGCGGAGATCGTCGCGTGGCACGTCAAAATTGGTGATCGGATCGAAGAGGATTCACAACTCGCCGACATGATGACGGACAAGGCGACAGTGGAGATGGAATCGCCGGTAACGGGCGTGGTCATTGAACTGGCAGGCGAGGTTGGCGACATGGTGGCCATCGGATCGACGCTGGCTGTGATAGAGGTTGAGGGAGAAGCAGAGGCGGTAACAGAGGCGGAAGCAGAGGTTCAGGAGGCCTCACCCGCAGACCTGGCACCAACATCCGGTCCACCCCCCATCATTGAGCATGTCAATAAACCGCCCTTGCCTTTAACCGTGCACGAAGACCAGGACAGTCCTTTGACAAGACCGGGCCAGGCGGGGGATGCAAAGTCCGTTGAAAATGGCTCAAAAACCCTTGCATCCCCGGCTGTTCGCGCCCGCGCCGCCGACTTGGGCGTCGATCTTGCGCAAATCCACCCTGCCGATGGCGAGCGTGTGCGGCATGCCGATCTGGACGCCTATCTGCGTTACCGAGCGGGTCAAGGCTATCACGCCCCGCATAGCCTCCGGGCGCGCGCGGATCAGGCCATCAAGGTGGTTGGGATGCGCCGGCGTATTGCCGAAAATATGAGTGCGTCGAAACGCGCGATCCCCCATTTCACCTATGTCGAGGAAATCGACGTCACCGCGCTAGAGGCGCTGCGCGCCGATTTGAACGGCGCGCGCGGCAACCGGCCCAAGCTGACCATGCTACCGCTGTTGATCGCCGCAATTTGCCGCACTGTGCCGCAATATCCGATGATCAACGCGCGCTATGATGACGAGGCCGGGGTCGTAACCCGCCACGGCGCGGTGCATCTGGGCATGGCAACCCAGACCGATGCGGGCCTGATGGTTCCAGTGATCCGCGATGCGCAGGACCAGAATGTCTGGCAATTGGCAAACGAAATCATGCGGTTGGCAGAGGCGGCGCGGACCGGCAAAGCCAAGTCGGAGGAACTGTCGGGGTCAACACTGACGATTACCTCGCTTGGTCCGCTTGGCGGCATTGCGACCACACCGGTGATCAACAGGCCCGAAGTCGCGATCATCGGGCCCAACAGGATTGTCGAGCGGCCAATTTTTGTTGGCGACGATATCGTGCGCGCAAAATTGATGAACCTGTCGATCAGCTGTGATCACCGCGTCGTCGACGGGTGGGATGCGGCCAGTTTTGTCCAGGCGCTGAAAAAGCTGATCGAAACGCCGGTGCTGCTGTTCGCGGATTGAAGGCACGCTATAACCCCAGAGTCTGAAAACTTGTCTGGTCAAACTTGATCTTGAACGTCACATAAACCCCGTCGCGCGCGAAGCGTTCACTTTCAAAATCACGGTCTCGGAAACCCGCGAAATTGTATCCGAGCGTCAGATTAGCGTTTTTGAAGGGGACAAGCGTGATTGTTGGCCCGCCCGACCAACTGACAGTGTCGCCGCCGGTGCTGATGCGGACATTCGCCGACGCGCCCACGTCCGCGGTGTCACTGATCGTAAACCGTGCATCGACGCCAAGTAGGTTGCTCCACCCCTTGACGTCATCAGCTCCGAACCTGTCAGATGCATAGCGCGTGCCCCAGAAAAAGCCGAACTCGCCCGCCTCGATCCAGCTTTGCCGGTCGGTGCCAGGCATCCGGCGATCGTCGCGGTCAGCCAGCGGGGTCCAGTTGACCGACAGGCTGTTTACCGCGCGCATGAATTTTACATCCCCTCTAATGGTTAGCGCCGGGCCGCCAATCGGGCCGGGTGCGCCGAATACCGCACCGGTAACAGCATCATAACGCACTTGGGTTTTGTTGAGCCATGACACTCGTGATTCCGCAGGGCGGTGGGCCCAGCTGACCTCAATCTGCGCGCTTTCGGTGCTGGGCAAGCCGGTGGCACCGCTGGCCTTGGTCCAGCTCGCCAGTGCCCCGAGTGCGCGGCCTTCGCCAAGCTGTCGCAGCGCGCCAAGCTGAGCGCCATAACGGTTGGCGGTTTCGCCGTCGCGATACTCGGCACGTCCCGTCATCGTCCAGAAATCCCCGCGATAGGTCGCGCCAGTGGTGATCGCGACAAAATCCTCGGTCAATGTACCTGCATTGCCCAGAAAGCCGCCGCTCGCGACTGGCTGGGCCGGGTTTATAACATCGCGCGCGCGAATACCGCCCAGCGTTTTATTGCCATCAACCGTGGCATCGACCGTCCAGCGTTCGTCCAGCTTAACCGATTGCGACAAGCCATAAGCGGCAAAGCTCCGCGAACCATATTCGCTAATGCCCTGCTGGTTGGCCGTTGCCAGGATACGCCCGCCTGCCCATGGGGCAATTTCAAAGCCCAGCCGGCCCGTGCGGGCCTTTACGCTGTCGCCGTCAGCGATTTCATAGCTGCCGACCAGATTGACGTCTTGGGCGACCTTCCACCGCGCGCCCAAGCGGTGGGTGGCCGGAAAATCGACACTGGCGTCCTTGCCGCCAAGCGCAAATTCGGTCTGGACGTCGATCTCAAGCTTTTGATTGAACAATTGCTGTGTCACGCCAAGCTGCACCAATGTCGAACGGTTGCGCCCGCCGTCCGACAGCTTGTCATCGGCATGGGTCAGGCCAGCGCGGGCGCGTGTCGTCCCTGCGGTATATTCGGCGAGCATGCGTGCTGCTCGGCGGCGGGCGCCGCTGCCAAGCATATCCTGTTGCCACGCGCTGCCAGTGACGGCCAGCTTTTTGCCAGCGCGCAACCGGGCATCGACGCCAAATTTGCGGGTGCCATTCTCTGCGCCATTTTGTTGCCCGACGCCAAAGCCGCCCTGTTGTTCGCGGGCATAGGCGAGCAGGTCGAGATTGCGGTTGTGGTGCTCGGCCTCTACCAGCCAAGCCATGGCACTGCGTTTGGGCGCGGCGGCGGCCTTGCTCTGCGCTTCGCTGGCGGCGACTTCAGCGCGGATCTCGGTTTCCAGGTTGGGGCGATAGCGCACGTCGATGCCGCCGAGGTTGCTCTGGCTGGTGCCGTTATCGTCGCGCACGAAGGTGGCACCGATGCGCACGCTTTCGTCGTCGCTGGTGAAGCTGGCGCGCCCGCCCGCGTTGACAACTCGCTGGCCCACGCCGTCAACTTCATATTCCGCAACGATAAATTGTGGGTCAAGCGCCGACGAGCGGCTGAGCACCGGTTCGCGAAAGCGCAGCGTACCCAGCGAATAGTCAATGTCATAGTCGATGTGGCGGGTCAGTTGTTTGCGATCAACGATAATTTCGCTGCGCAGTCGGCTGCGGGTTTCGATGGTAATGCGTTCGCTGTTCGGCAGGATCGCTTGCGCGCCGAGCTGATAGGGACCGCTGAGGCCATTGCCCTGCAATTCGTCGCGGCGGAAACGATAGGGGGTGTTGGCGGCAAACGCCGTAGCCGCAACATTGCGCCCTCGATACTCGGCCTTCCCTCCGTTCAACGCGCGGCTATAACGGGCGAGCTGGGATTCATTAAGGCCCGTTTCAAAATCCCCGAACAGGGCATAAAATTGCGGACGTTCCAGCCGCAGGTAAAGCTTGCGCACGCTTGCAGCGCCGGCGCGCTGTTCGGCGCGGTCGGCATAGATTGTATAATAGGCGCGCGGATCGATAACGCCGCCAAAGCGCGCGTCGTCGCTGTCCTTGTCGCTGTCATAGGCCAGCGTCATGAGCCACTTTCCGCGCACCCGGCCCTTGGCATACAGCGCCAGCCGCGCGTCGCTATTCCAGCTGTCCAGCGTTTGCGCGATCGGTTCCATGCGGTCGTCGAGGGTGTTATAGCCAACGGTGCCCGCTGCGAAACCAACCACAGTCCACGGCTGGTTGCCGGGCTCCAGCCACATTTGCAGCGCCTGACGGCGTTCGGTTTGATCTTCGCGGAAACGAAAATCGACGGACAGGGTGCCCGACGCCGTGGTCGGTTCAAGCTCGATATAGGCTATGCCATTTTCGCCCTCGACCCGCCACACGGGCGCGGCGCGATCAAGACCGGCGAGTTGGCGCACCTGCTGCGCCTCGGCCTCTACTGCGGCGAAATAGGGGGCCGGGACGCTGAAATCGCCGGTCAGACCGTGTTTTACCGGGCGGCCGTCGCGGTCGGTCAAACGGATTGCAATGACCGGACGCGTGATGCCATCGGCCACCAGCACCGATTGCTCGCGCACGAGTTCGGCGCGCGCCGCGGTGATCGAATAATGAACGGTGCGACGCAAGATTTCGACAACAATACCGTCCGCATTCAGAACCTCGGCGACGAGCGCATTGTTGCCGTCATCAATCGGCACGCCGCGCCACAGGCTGACGCTGACGCCGCCGCCCGGCGAGCGCGTGGTCCCGTCAGAGAGCAGCCCGTCGATTGCCTTGCCGTCCACCGTCAGCCGGACACGCTGGTCAGGCAGATGCCGCACGGCGATGCGGATTGCTTTGGTGCGCGGATTATGGTCCTCAGCAGGGAAAACCCATGCGGGCAGGGGGGTTTCGTCGGCGAACCAATTGATGTTCGCGCCAGCGGCGTCGGCATCTGTCTGAACTGGCGGACGCGCGGGGGTCGCAGCGGCGGTTTCAGTGCGCAGTTGGGTCGTTGCGGCGCGGAAATCGGCGCGTAACAGCGATCCACCGCGGCCTTCAACAAAACGGGATATGCTGCTGCCAGCACTTCGCGTAGAGCGCGCGCAGTCAACCGGGGCCTGATCCAGCGGCAGCGTCGATGGGTCGATCTGGACAACGTGGGTGCCGGGCCGGACGCCCTCAAAATGATAGCGGCCATCGGGGTCCGTTACGGTGTAGCTGCCGTCTTGAAGCATGACGCGGACACCGCCGACACCTTTGGCTTTGGCGGGATCGAGCAGGCATCCGCCCTCGGTAATCCGGCCGATGACGGTCATACGGTCACCCAGTTGATCGCGTTTGATTGTGACCAAGGCTTCGGCGACGTTGCTCACAGCGCCGCGATTGTCGCTGGCAGTGGCCAGGTTCAGTGCGCCGCCGGGCCGTGCCGATGACAGCACTTCGGCAAGATAGGTAATTATCCGTTGCTCACTGGGCGTAAGCGGCGGCAAAATAAGAGTAAACCCGCGGCCATCGGGATTGCTCGACACGCTTGTGATCACGCCATTGACGCGCACAGTTCCGGGTCTTAGCCGCATCGCCACTGGCAATTGATCTTGTACAGTGACCGCGCCGGTGGTGCGCCTGCTGTCACGGTTGGCGACCTCAATCCGGTACTGGATGACGTCGCCGGGCGCGGCGATTTGCGTCGATGTCGACTTGCGGAGGATTACGGGCGTGCCTGGCTGATCAATCGGGATATCGACCCGCACCGGTTCGGGGGTGCTGAGCGTGAACGGTTGGCCATA
>Ga0105046_10008918_pt1 | contig 15740 bp, 10 predicted proteins | sample MAT03_FD_78385 | JGI IMG/M metagenome (GOLD analysis project Ga0105046, IMG submission 78385) | Freshwater microbial communities from Lake Fryxell liftoff mats and glacier meltwater in Antarctica - MAT-03 (megahit assembly) | ecosystem: Environmental > Aquatic > Freshwater > Ice > Liftoff...
AAGCTACCGGTTTGGGTAACGGCAAGAAATGCTTGAAGCTGCTCTAAGCGCATAGATGTTTTAGTCTAGGTAACATTTGGGGCGATCGTAATTAGTATCTGTGATTAAAAAATCATAATCACACTAACCGATTTATACCCCAAGTTTAGTAGGGTTTGATACAGCTACAGATTAGTTTTGAGTTATGGGCGATCGTCCGCAACAAGATCCACCATCCGAAATCGCCCTTGATTATTGGTTATTTACCAAAACAGATATTTTGCCAATATCCAATTTTGTTCATCTCATTGTACCAATTACAATATCTTTTGATTCACATTAGGGTTCTGCTCTTGAGCATAAGATTCATTCGTAAAATAGTAATGACTGTGCGGTTCATTTTTAGGAATCACTCCATTTACCACCAAGCCCAGAACGTGCTGACTGGATTTCTTCAACAACTCTTTCGCAAAAGTCACAGTACCAGAATTCAGAACTCCCGGCCGCACAACCAATAACATCCCATCCGCCTTATTCCCCAGAATCAGAGCTTCAGCAGCAACATTCAGAGAGGGAGCATCAATAATCACGGCATCATAACTAGCCGAAAACTGCTTAATTAATAAAGTGAGTCGCTGCGAGTCTAACAGAGCCATTGGATTAGGCGGAATCACCCCACAAGGGAGCACATCTAAATTATCCATCACTTGGGCGATCGCATCCCCAAACCCAGCCTGTCCCACTATCACATTACTTAAACCAACTTGATTCGGAAGATCCCAAATCCCATGTTGAGTAGGACAGTGCATATCCGCATCTACCAGCAAAACCTTCCGTCCCAATTGAGCTATGGCCACAGCCAAATTAGCCGATACAGTAGACTTGCCCTCTTGCGGTAGCGAACTACTCACCACAATCACTTTCAGCTCTTTATCCGAACTCAAAAACCTCAGATTTGCCTGAAGCATTCGATAAGCAGCACTACTCGAATTATGAGGAGTATCCCTAACCACAATCTGTCCAGGAGATAGCTGTAAATCTTGCTCAGCAGACTTAAGTCGCCAGGAGTTGCGCCGAGGATTTTTTTCAGGCTTTTTATAAAAAGGAATCACCCCCAACAAAGTAAAGCCAAACAATTCCCTCGCCTCTTCAATAGTTTTCACAGACTTATCTTGAGACTCTAAAAGAATCGCCACAACTATACCGAGCAAAATTCCCAACAAGCTACCCGACACCAGCAATAAAGACTTACGAGAAGCCACTGGTTCTTCAGGAACACTAGGCCTTTGGACAATGCGAGCATTCCCCACTTGCTGATTTTCAGTAATCCGAATTTGCTGAAGTTTTTTCTGCAATTCCTCATAATCCGCTTCAGACTCTTGGAGTTTTCTTTCTAGTTGCCGCTTTTCCTTCTCTAGCCTCGGCAAAGCTTTTACCCGCTGTTTGTAGCCAGCTAGAGCATTTGATAGAATAGTAACTCGCTGAGCCAAACCCTGGCGATCTACATCTACCTTGATAAATTCTTCGATCAGTTTTGGCTTGACTTCTCCTATCTGTAAGCTTTGATTTGGCGACTGTTGCTGCCCACCTAAAACTTGTTGTATTTGTTTGTCTAGTAAAGCTTTCATAGTAGCTTTCTTAGTTTCCAACCTAATTATGATCGGTGAGCTATCCAGATAGCGATTTTGCTCGATCGCTAACTGACGCTCTATCTGTTTATATTCTTTCAGAGCTTCTTGTACAGTGCTAGATTGGCTGAGAGTGCTGGCTGTCAATGCTTGCTGCGGATTCATTTGTAACTCTTTTTCAAATGCTTTCGACTTAGCAGTTGCCTTCAGGAACTCAGAATTAGCTTGGTCAATTTGACTTTCTAGTTCCGCCATCACTACCACTGCTGATTTAGCTTCTTCTTCAAGATTGACAATTTTATTATATTCTTTCAATTTACTCAAATCTGCCGCTGCTTTTCGCATATTCTTATCTGATTGAGGCAGTTTTGTTTCAATAAACTGTCTGATAGACACAGCTTCTAGACGATTTACCTTTTGATTATTATCTATATAAAAATCCATCATAGTTTTTACAACATCTGCTGCTATTTTCGGCTTTTTATCTTTGTATGAAACTATGAGAATATCAGCTCCCCGAATACTAGCTACTGTCAGATTCTTCAAAAAATCTTTTATTTTGAGAGGTGTGTTCTTAGCATCTTTTAATTGAAGTATACTTATAGTTTTTTCGATATTTTCAACAGAGCGAATCAGTTCGATCTCCGTAGTCAGGGGGTTACTTTGCTCCGCCGCAGGAGTCAACTGTCCCATTTCTTTTCCTAATTCGGTTAAAGTAGAGCCAGGAGTTGTTTTCTTAAACAACAGCTTTCCTTCCGCTTCATAAATTGGTTTTTCCTTAAGCGTACTATAGGTGGTGAGTGCCAGAACCGAGGCAAATACAGCTAAGGCTGGTAGCCATCTGCGCTTCAGAATTTGCCAATATTCCTGAAATCCGATACCAGTTTCAGTTGATTCCATCAGTTACTCCCGAAATGTTATGTTTTGTAAACTAAAAACCTAAGCATTAAAACTATTATTTAAGACGTTTAGCCTATCACGACAAGTCCAATCATGCCATCGTTTTAAGAAATATGTTGTTTGTACTCGGAATAACCGACAAGTTTATAGATATTTGTGAAGATAAGGTAAAGATTTATGAATTTATGAGCAACAAGACCAATGGAAAGAGAGAATAGGTGCATCCGTAAGGTGATATCACAAAACTAAATTCAGAAACAAGCTGAAGAAATAGGAAATACTATTTCTAGTACCATCTTAATCATGTCGCTTGAGTAAAAAAAACTTGAATTAAAAAGCTGATTAATTTAATAAAACGAGGTGATGGAAAAATTTGATAATCAGAAAGGACAGGGTGCATCTGGTGCGCGTGCAAATATATTCCTCGTAGGGGCTTCGCCTTACCACTCATTGAGATGCACTCGGTTGAAAGATTTTAGAATCAGCAACGAAATCTAGTCTTAAGAAACTTTTGTGTCAGTAGCATCTTATGAATAGAATACTCAAAAAAATCACCCGAGTGCTGGTGGGATTAAGAACACGTCATTTTTTGATGATTGATGGAATTTGTTTTACGATCGCCCCTGTATTAGCCCTGAAAATTCGTTTAGATGATGATACATTGAATTTTGCTCCATACCTACAGGGTTTAGCGATAATTACAGTATTATTTTTAGCAGTCAAACTTACAGTATTATACTGCGGTGGCTTCTATAAGCGTTACTGGCAGTATGCTGGGCTGGAAGAAATGGCACAAATAGCGATGCTGATAGGCGTATCCCTAACAGTGGAAATTATCTTGTTCCAACAACTCTACCACCTCGATAATTCACCGATCGCCCATCTGCCGCGATCGCTGCCGCTGCTAGACGCTATGCTCAGCTTTATGTTAGTTGCGGCAACTCGTTTCAGCATTCCAGCCCTCACCAGATGGAACCAAAAACCGTGGAAAGTTCAAAAGCGCGTTCGGGTGCTGATAGTCGGTGCGGGTAGTGCAGGCACATCTCTGGCGCAAACCATGCAGAGGAGCCCGGAGGTAGGACTCGATCCCATCGCTTTCATTGACGACGACCCCCAAAAAATCACCAAGCGGATTCGTAGACTGAATGTACTCGGCAGTCGTGGTAGCATTCCCGAATTAGTGCGATCGCTAAATATCGGCAAAGTCATGATAGCCATCCCCTCAGCAGCGGGAAAAGAGATTAGAGAAATCGTAGAAATGTGCCAATCAATTGGAGTGCCAACCAGTACCCTCCCCGGCCTCAATGAAATCATCAACGGTCGCGTCAGTTTAGGTTGTCTCAGAGAAGTGCAGATTGAGGACTTACTGCGTCGCGCCCCCATCCAAACCGATATCGAGAAAGTCTTGGTATTAATAGGAGGCAAAAAAGTCCTAATTAGTGGTGCGGGCGGCTCCATTGGGAGCGAACTTTGTCGCCAAATATTAAAGTGCAATCCTGCCGAAATCATCATCGTTGGACACGGAGAAAATTCTGTATTCAACATTCAACAAGAACTAACGAAAGTTCTGTCAGAACTCGAAAAAACCCGAAAAACCCGAACAGATACTACTCGCATTACAGCTTGCATCGCCGACATTCGTTTACTCGATCGACTAGAGTACGTTTTTGAAACAGTTAGACCAGACATGATTTTTCATGCGGCCGCTCACAAACACGTACCCATGATGGAATTAAACCCACCGGAAGCGATTACCAACAATGTGCGGGGGACAAAAAATCTGCTGAATATGGCATTGAAATACAATGTAAAAAACTTTGTGATGATTTCCACCGACAAAGCGGTGAATCCAACTAGCATTATGGGAGCTAGCAAAAGAGTAGCCGAAATGCTGGTGCTGCAAGCAGCAAAAAAAAGCAAAAATCCCTTTGTAGTGGTTCGTTTCGGTAATGTTCTTGGCAGCCGCGGTAGCGTCGTCCCGACTTTCAAGCGACAAATTGCTGAGGGCGGGCCGATTACAATTACCCATCCAGATATCTGTCGCTATTTCATGACGATTCCCGAAGCAGTTCAACTGGTTTTGCAAGCAGCAGTCATCGGTGGCGGTGGGGAAGTGTTCATGCTGGAGATGGGGGAACCAGTCAGAATTTTCGATTTGGCAAATGATTTGATTCGGCTCTCAGGATATGAAGTTGGGAAAGACATTGAAATCGCCTTCACGGGGCTGCGGCCTGGAGAAAAGTTGTTTGAAGAACTATTTATTCCCGGTGAGAAATACAACAAAACTAAACATGAAAAAATTCTGAGTTTGGGCAATGCCAGCCACATCATCAAAGAAAATATTGAGCTGGAAGTAGAAGCTCTTTGTCAAGCGGGCGATCGTAATGATACCAAGGTAATTGTCTCAATGCTACAGCAGTTAGTCCCTGAGTACGTACCGGGATATTCAACAGCCTATTCGCACAATACAGCCGAAGAAGCCACCGCTCCGGCAAAGATTAACAGTGCAGCATCTGTGCAGTTAGAGAATGATTTGCGGGTAGCTCTGGCGAATGAGGAGTTTCGGATTCACTATCAGCCGATCGTCTGCCTGGAAACTAATCAGATTAGTAGTTTTGAGGCGCTGTTGCGCTGGCAGCATCCGAATCGAGGTTTGCTGTGGCCCGACGAATTTTTACCAGTCGCAGAAGAAACGGGCTTGATTGTGCCTATTGGCGAGTGGGTGCTGCGAGAAGCTTGCAACCAGACGCAGATTTGGCAATCGGAATTTCTGCTTAAGTCTCCTTTGACAGTCAGCGTGAATCTGACTAGCAAACAGTTGTTCCACGCTGACTTAATTGAGACGATCGACCAAATATTGAAGGAAACAAATCTTAATGCTTCGAGTTTAAAGTTAGAAATTCCTGAAGATGTTGTAACGCATAATCCTGAGAGGGCTGGGTCGGTTTTTGTCCAGCTTAAAACTTTAGGATTGCAAGTACAAGTTGACCATTGTGGTCTGAGTAATCTATCATTAATTCAGCTCTATCAATTGACGCGACTTAAGTACGGAAAATTCGATAGTTTGAAGCTAGATTGTTCTCTAGTCAGCGGACTAGATGGTAATAACCCGAACTTAGAAATTTTTCACAAAATCATTGCGATAACTCAGGAGTTAGGTATGGGCATGATTGCTACAGGAGTGGAAACGAAATGGCAAATAGATCGGCTCAAAGCTCTGAAGTGCCTCTACGGCCAGGGATACTTTTTCTCGAAGCCAGTCGAAGGCTCTAAGGTGGAGACATTGATTGGTGCGATGAGTGTTCAAAGTTAATCGTGGCATTTGTCAAGGGATTTTGGATTAGAAATTTACGATTTTGGATTGACCAATTAGTAATTAGCTACGAATGCAACAGCTCAAACCACTAACATTACGCCGGAATTTTTCCTGGACTTTCACTGGTAATCTCGTTTATGCGGCTTCCCAGTGGGGGATGTTGGTGTTGCTTGCTAAGTTGGGCAGTCCTGAAATGGTGGGTCAATTTACTTTGGGTTTGGCAGTAACAGCACCTGTTATCATGTTTACTAATCTGCAACTGCGGGCTATTCAGGCGACAGATGCTAAAAAACAGTATGTTTTCGCCGACTATTTGGGTCTGAGGCTAATTGGCACTGGTTTGGCGCTGCTGATTATTGCAGGAATTACGCTGAAAGCTGGTTATCGCTGGGAGACTTCGCTAGTGATTTTGGCGATCGGCTTAGCGAAGGCCTTCGAGTCAATTAGCGACGTGTTTTATGGTCTGATTCAACAGCACGAACGGATGGATCGAATTGCGATCGCGCTCATGATCAAAGGCCCTCTGTCGCTGTTATTCTTAAGCATCGGAGTGCTTCTAACCAAAAGCGTTTTGGGGGGAGCAGTAGGGTTAGCTGTAGCCTGGGCTGTCGTGCTAATTGCCTGCGACATTCGCAACGGTAGATTAATCTTGAAGAACTCCCAAAAGGCAGAAGGAGAAAATCTTGTAGAGACACGATATCAGTTGCGTCCCCGCTGGCATTTGAAAACCTTGGGAAAGTTAATATGGCTTGCTTTCCCTTTAGGCGTTGTGATGATGTTAATTTCCCTCAACAGTAATATCCCTCGATATTTTATCGAGCGGTATGTGGGAGAGCGACAACTCGGTATTTTTGGCGCAATATCTTACCTGATGGTGGTTGGAAATATGGTAGTGAGTGCGCTGGCGGAGTCTGCTAGTCCCCGACTGGCGAAATATTATGCAGCAGGAAATAGCACTGCTTTTCGTACTCTTCTATTCAAGTTGGTAGGGGTTGGTGCAGTGCTGGGAGGGGCGGGTGTTTTAGTCGCTGTTGTTGCTGGCACGGAGATATTGACTCTTCTCTATCGACCTGAATATGGTCAACAGGCAGATTTGTTTGTGTGGCTGATGGTGGCGGCGGGAATAGGTTATGTGTCTTCGTTTTTGGGTTACGCGATCACGGCTGCTAGATACTTCCGTATCCAAATGCCTTTGTTTGCGGTCGTGACGGGGAGTTCTGCGCTCACTTGTCTCTGGTTAATTCCGACTATGGGAGTGCGAGGGGCTGCGATCGCGCTGATCGTTGGGGCAGTTGTTCAAGCAAGTTTTAGTTTAGGGGCGATCGCTCATGCAATATACAGACTGCCTAAATCTGCGTAAATATCGAGGGATTATTGTTTCTTTTGCGATCGCCTGTTTAGCTATCACGCTTGTACTGGCAGTTAATGCTTTGTCTGTTGCCAGCCCTGAAAGTATCGTTATTAATTACCCCATACTCAAGTCTGCCACACCCAGCAATATATATTCAGTAACCGTCAACGGTTCCCCTGTATTCGTAGAGAAATACAATTCATTAAGTTATGTTAGTTTTGCTTTTGCTGGGAAAGTAGAAATAAATATCACCGTTAAAGAACCTGTTCAAAACTATACCCTTAGTCCCAAAAGATATAACATTCCCTCCCGGCAGAATGGAAATACAATTAAGTTTTCCCTTACCATTCCCAGAAAGCTGATCATTCATAAAGTTAATTCGCTGGATGAAAAACTTTTTATTTTTGCCGAACCTTTAGAAGCGAATCAGCCCAATTTGTCAGATTCAAAAGTAACAAATATTATGGCTTATGGAGTTGACAATCGTGGTGAAATTGATGGCACAGAAAATATCCAAAAAGCGATTGATGATGTTGCCAATGTCCAGGGAGTCCTTTATTTTCCTCCGGGTATTTATAAAACTAAGCAACTGAATCTAAAAAGCAATATAACTCTGTATTTAGCATCGGGATCAATGCTGAAAGCCACGACAGAAATAAACCCTTCCTACGGACAGGGACTCCTCAATCTGAAAGATGTCAATCATGTCAAAATTAGGGGACGAGGAATGATTCATGGAAATGGCTCTTATTGGCGACCTAGAGGAGGTTGGTATAGTTTAATTGATGCTGAAAATTCAAGTGATATTGTTTTAGAAGACATCATTCTTCAAGACTCTTGTGTGGCGAATGTTTGGATTGGGAATAGTGAAAATTGGCAGATATACAATGTCAAAATATTGGCAGATGCCCAAGATTTTGTCAATACAGATGGCTTCGATTTTTGGTCTTCCAGAAATATAACCGTTGACAATGTTCTTTACCTGGGTACAGATGATGCTACATCTCAGGGCGGCGACAAAAAGGGTTATATCAAAGACAATGAAAATATTAATATCGTAAATTCTGTGTTTTATGGAGGCGGTGGTTTCAAACTAGGCACGTCTGCGGAGCAAGATGTTATCCAAAATATTACCTACGAAAATATCGATGTGGTGTATGCAGACAATTTTTCAGGACTCTGGCCTGTTACAGGAGCTAATTTTCAGAATATATTCTTCAAAAATATTAGAGTTGAAGACATTCTGGACGCTCCTAAAGGATGGGGATCTGCCGATCTATTTCAGTGGCGTATTATGGTAGCATCATGGGAACCAACTTCTTCTCCTAACAATTTAGGTTATATTAGAAACGTCTATGTCTACAATCTGACTGTTGACGATCACGGTGGCAAAAATTCGGTTTTTCAGGGCTACGATTCGCAACACGACATCAGTAATGTAACTTTTGACAACCTGTATGTTGAAGGCAAGCTGGCTTTAAGCCCCAAAGATGCCTACTTTGATATTGCCAATCAATATGTTGATTTAAAGTTTACCAGCAGCAATCCTAAAATTGTGAACATTACAGCAAAAAACCTCTATGCGTCTCGATCAGGTGATGCGGGGCAGTTTCGCATCACCCGCACGGGGGACACGAGTCAAGCATTAACGGTAAAGTACACTATCAGGGGGACAGCAAAAAACGGAACGGATTACCAAACTATTCCTAACACTGTGACAATTCCGACTGGTGCTACTGAAGCGACGATCACCATTCAACCCCAGAATAATACCAAACAAGAAGAGTTAAAGACAGTGCTTCTCTCCTTGGAAAACCTACCAAATAGTACCGATTATATGCTTGGCCCAGATTTTCATGCAGTAGTAAATATTCGTAACTAACTAAATAGGAGAACTATAGTGAGCAGTTATCCCCATATTAACCAAAATATCCGGCATCCCATACGTATTCTCCATGTTGTAGGAGGAATGAACCGGGGCGGCATTGAAACATGGCTGATGCACGTTTTACGGCACATTGATCGCGATCGCTTTCAGATGGACTTTCTGGTTCACACGGCAGAACCGTGCGCTTACGATGACGAAGTGTACGCGATCGGGAGTAAAATTATCCACTGCCTGAATCTCTCCCAGCCCTGGATTTATGCCGCCAATTTCCGGCGGATACTGCATGAATGTGGGCCTTATGACATCGTTCATAGCCACGTTCACCACTTCAGCGGTTATGTTCTTTACTTAGCAAAGCAAGCAGGAATACCTGTTCGCATAGCCCACAGCCACAACGATACCTCCGCCGTCGAAGCTAAAGCAGTATGGCATCGTCGCTTATATCTAGCTTTAACAAAAAATTGGATTGCCCGCTATGCGACTATGGGTTTGGGATGCAGCCACAAAGCAGTAGCGAACCTCTTTGGTTCAGATTGGCAAAGCGATCCGCGCTGGCGAGTTCTTTACTGCGGTATTAACTTAACTCCCTTTCAAAAGCAGGTAAATTCAGACTCCCTACGCGCGGAATTAGGCATACCAACTGATGCCTTTGTGATTGGTCACGTCGGGAGATTTGCCGAGCAAAAAAACCATGTATTTCTCTTAGAAATCGCGGCGGAAGTTGCCAAGCGAGAACCAAAAATGCGTCTGTTGCTGCTGGGTGAAGGTTCCCTGCGGTCAGACATTGAGCAGAAAGTTTTGCAGATGGGTTTAAGTGATCGCGTCATCTTTGCAGGTATCAGACCAGATGTACCCGAAATCATGGGAAGCATTATTGATATATTTCTATTTCCATCTCTTCACGAAGGTCTGGGCTTAGTGTTAATTGAAGCACAGGCAGCCGGACTGCCCTGTATCTTTTCCAGTGTTGTTCCCGACGAAGCAGATGTCGTCAAGCCTCTAGTGCGGCGGCTGTCCCTGTCGCAACCAGCTTCAGAATGGGCTGAGGGGGTTTTAACTCAGCGAGATGCAGGATCAACTATTACTAAGTCTGATGCCTTAGCGCTTGTGGAAACCAGCCCATTCAATATTGAGACATCTGTGAAGCAGTTGGAAAGCATTTATCAAGCTCAATTCAATAGCGAGGCTTCTGTATGAATGGAAAAAATGTTCGCCCTCAAGCCCCCTACAAAAACAGTTCTTTCATTTCTTTTTTTCTCACCCTTTCAATACTAATAGAATTTCTCCCGCGATCGGAGCAGTATTGGCACTGGTTTGTCATTCCTGTTGCATTGAGTGGCATTTTAATAGGCATTGATGCTGTTGACTGGTTTCGCGGTCGCTTGAATATCTTCGATCCTGTTGGCATTCTCGGTTTACTCGGTTTCCATTTCTTTTTTTTAGCACCTCTCCTCCACGTTAGATGGGATTCTTGGTTAGAACCTTGGTACACTCCCCCTCCAGACTGGCGGCCTTGGCTTGGCTATATGGCAATCCTTAATTTCATGGGTCTTTGCATATATCGCCTGTCCAGAAGTCCTGGCATCACACCTGCAAAGCATCAGTCAAAGCGAAAAATAATCTGGACAGTTAACCAGAAGCGATTTATACCAGTTCTGACAATTTTCCTATTGCTTTCTGCGGCACTACAGGTATTAACTTACCAAAAATTTGGCGGGGTAATGAATTACATCAATGCTGCCACATCTACATCTCCAGATGCAGACTCAAGCCAATTCCAAGGCATGGGTATGATCTTCATAGTTTCAGAAAGCTTTCCCATTTTGGCAATGATGGGGTTTGCGGTCTATGCTCAAAAGTACAAGCGGCTCCGAACTTTGCCTGTATTAATAGGAGTTTTAATGGTATTTTTGGTATTGCAAATGTTTTTTGGCGGGCTCCGTGGCAGTCGTTCAAACACGATATGGGCGTTGTTTTGGGCATTAGGTATGATCCATTTTTGGCTGCGAAAAGTTTCTAAAAAAGAAATTGCTGTTGGCTTAGTTCTTTTGGTATTGTTTATGTATGTTTATGGCTTTTTTAAGAGTGGAGGTGTAGAGAGTGTTCAAAACGCTTTACAGGATCGTTCGGCTACGGAAGAAAAATCAGGTAGAACATGGAAAGGTTTACTGTTGGGAGACTTGGGACGGAGTGAAGTTCAAGCCTTTGTGCTATACCGCATAGTGCGTCACAATAGTGATTACGAATATGCGTGGGGCAGAACTTATTTTGCTGGAACTATTATCCTGATACCGAGTGCTATTTTACCGAATAAACCTCCTAACAAATATTTGGAAGGAACAGATGTCATGTCTGGCAAGGGTTCTTACAATCCTCAAGAGCCTGGAAGATGGGTCGCATCGAAGGTGTACGGGCTTACTGGCGAAGTAATGCTCAACTTTGGCCCCCTGCCAGTTCCCCTTGCTTTTATTGTATTAGGGGTTATGGTAGGTCGGGTTAAACGTTGCCTTGTGACCTGGGACTCTGGGGATATCAGGTTACTCTTGCTGCCAGTGATGGTAAATTTTTGTTTTGTAGTTCTTATCAGTGACCTTGATAATGATATATTTTTCCTTTTAAAAAATGCCGGGTTTCCAATTTTGCTGATTTGCCTAATTCACAAAAAAATAGTTGTAGATCCTCAAAACGCAAGTCTGTCAGGATTAATAGAAAATGAAGTCTTTTTTGCTCCAACAATTCCTAAGTGATTTTAGATTTTCTTGGTCATTTACTATGCTAAACATTGTTACAACTCTCGAAAACAACTTTGCTTGATCCCTTCTTAAAACTGTCCGAAGTATTGAACTATCACTTTTCTTGTGAATGTGAAAGGACTCCGATCACTTTGGCAGGATTTCCGGCTACGATAGTGTGATCCTGAACATCTTTTGTCACAACAGAACCATCTCCAATTATTGAACCCCGTCCTATATATCGAACTTGTGGAAGGACAATTGCTCTATAGCCGATCCAAGCACCTTTACCAATAACCTTTCTACCTGGAGAGTAAAGTTCGCCTGATCTATTTTCAGGGTCATTATAATCATGAGTATTACCAAGCAGAGTCACATAATCTGCTAGAGTAACAGTATCTTCTATGACTATGTTTTTTCCAATATCACAGTATTTTCCAATGAAAATTTTTTCTCCTAGCTTAACATTCTCCTGAATTTGAGTATGGCAAAGAATAGTTACCCAATTTCCTATTTCTATAGTTTGTGCCCCGTCGGTAAATCGAACTTTCTCATGTATAGTGACCGGAAAACCGCAGGAGCGGGCAAACAACTTCAGGATTAAGCCACGAAGGATGCCCATCACCCTCCGTAAGGTTATTTTTTTTTATAAAGATATTTTGCTCATAACTACTCTTTCCTCAATCTTGCTAAACAATAATTATACAATACTCAACCTCACTTTGTCATGTATTCCCAAAATTAGCTTTCAAATTAGCGAAGGCTGCTTGCTCTAAGTTTTGTATAGTAAATGCTAAATTGGCGATTAGTATGTAATGATAGTGTTATCTGAATTTGAGCAACAAAGACTCCATAAATTGAATAAATTAGGAGAGGCAATATGAAAGTTGTGATCGCTCTGGAAGCTCGCTTCGATCGCACCCCAGATGGTGCAATTTGGACACTTGTAGGTTTTGCGTATTCGTTTTGGAAGCGATATCTCGATGTATTTGATCAGGTCTGTGTTGTCGCGCGTGTGCGCGATGTCCCTGATGTCCCTTCAGACTGGCAACGAGTCGATGGAGAAGGAGTTTCCTGTTTTCCCATCCCTTACTATCTTGGCCCTTGGCAATATCTTCTCAAAGCTTGGCAAGTTCAGCAAGCAGCCCAAAGTTCAGTAGGAAATAGGGATGCTGTGATTCTGAGGGTCGCTGGGATGATTGCTTCCTGCATCCAACCAATGTTAGTGCAAACAGGTCATCCTTATGCTGTAGAGGTGGTAGCCGATCCCTATGATGTTTTTGCACCTGGTTCTATCAAGAGTCCGCTTCGACCTTTTTTACGTTGGTACTCTCCCCGTCAGTTGCGGCATCAATGTTTTGAGGCATCAGCGGCAGCTTATGTGACTCAAGAAGCACTACAAAAACGGTATCCTTGCCCAAATTTTTCGATCGGTATGTCCGATGTAGAACTAGGTGAAGAAACATTCGTTGCCCAGCCCCGTTACTACCAGGAGAAAACAGCCCTATTCACTCTCATTTTTGTGGGAACAATGGCTCAACTTTATAAAGCGCCCGATGTCTTAATTAATGCAGTTGCCGTTTGTGTGCGTGAGGGATTAGATATTCAGCTTATTTTGATAGGTAATGGTCAGTACAGAGGAGAACTAGAAGCACAATCTCAGGCATTAGGAATAGGAAAAAGAGTAATTTTTCTCGGTCAATTACAGGCTGGGGAAGTAGTCCGATCGCAGTTAGATCGAGCGGATCTTTTCGTTTTACCTTCCCATCAAGAAGGATTACCTAGAGCAATGGTAGAAGCAATGGCAAGAGCTCTGCCTTGCATTGGTTCTACTGTAGGAGGTATTCCTGAACTCTTGCCAACAGAAGATATGGTACCCCCTGGCGATGCGGCGGCCTTGGCCACTAAAATCCGCGAGGTGGTCACTAACCCAGAACGCATGGCTCGGATGTCGGCTCGTAACCTGGAAAAAGCCCATAATTATCAAGATAATGTACTCCGTGAGAAACGAAATCTGTTTTATCGCTATGTGCGAGAGATAACATAAAAGTGGTTAAATTAGCCACAGCTATAAGTATAAAAAAATCATCAAGCTTCGGCAAATAGTTGTGTTCAAAAAATCAAACAGATGTTTTTTATAATCTGGAAATCGGAATAGTAATTTGAGGTAAAAAAATGCGAATGTTATTTGTAACCACGACTTCGGCAACTGCCTATGCTTTTGTCCTACCTTTTGCGAAGTATATGCGTGAAAAAGGTCACGAGATTTCGTTTGCCTGTTCATTCAAAAGTTTTGCAGATGCACCCTCTAGCGTTCAGGGGATAACCGATGCTGGATTCGTCGTTCACGAGATCCCATTTGCCAGAGAAATTAACGCTTTCCAAGATATCAAGGCATTTTGGAGTTTGACGAAACTGCTCCGAGACAGAAACTATGACTTGGTTCATACCCATACTTCTAAGGCCGGTTTTATCGGTCGTTTCGCTGCTAAAATGGCTGGCTGTCCCCTCGTAATTCATACTGTGCATGGTTTATCTTATTTAACCTATGATTCTGGGTTTAAGCGGAATTTATTTATAGTTTTGGAAAAATTAGCAGCTCCTTTTTGTGATGTGATGTTGTGTGTTTCTGAAGGAATGCGTCAGGAAGCAATTCGCCACAAGTTGAAGGATGAAGCTGCATTAGAGGTGGTTGGACAAGGTATAGATTTTGCTAAGTTCAGAAACTTGAAAATAGATGTAGGTGCGGTGCGTGCTCAGTATGGACTAACTCCAACAGATTTGGTGATAGGAAGTGTAGGACGACTGGTTTATCAGAAAGGTTTTGAGATCCTGCTGCAAGCGGCAGTATTGGTTTTTCAAAAATATCCCGATGCGTGCCTTGTAATTGCCGGTAGTGGAGAATTAGATGCGGAATTAAAAGCATTGGCTAGTTCACTAGGAATCGCAGAGAAAGTAAAAATTCTCGGCCCCCTTGCTCATCAAGAGGTTATGAAGTTAATGTCTAGCCTTGACTTATTCGTATTATCGACTCGGTTTGAGGGACTAGGAATAGTTTATGTAGAAGCAATGGCCTTAGAATGTCCTACTGTGGGAAGTAGAATTTCGCCAGTGACAGAGGTAGTCAAGGATGGGGAAACTGGAATTTTAGCAACAGTTAATGACCCAGAAGATTTCGCTAGAGCTATTATTTATCTGCTAGAAAATCCCGATCTGCAAAAGCGCTTTAAAACAGCGGGTTTACTGCACGTTGAGCAAGAGTTTGACGAGCAGCTAGTCTTTAAACGCCTCGAAGCTGTCTATCAAAAAAAGGCCCGTGCCGTCGATATTGTTTGAATACAATCTCTCAACATTAGAGTCTCAGCCTTGTCCAGAAAGCACTATTTTTTAACCAATAAAAGGAGATGATTTAGAAATGAGTAATATTGTTACAGGCGCAGCAGGTTTTATTGGCTCTAACTTAGTCGAAACTCTTTTAAACCAAGGTGAACAAGTAATCGGCGTTGATGAAGTCAACGACTATTACAATCCCGAATTGAAGAGAAAAAATCTCGCTCATTTTGAAAAAAATCCGAATTTTCAACTGGTTGAGGACAATATTTTATCCTTGGATTGGAAACCGCTATTAGCCAATGCCGAAGTCATTTACCACCAAGCAGCCCAAGCAGGAGTCCGTGCTAGTTGGGGAGAGGGTTTCCGCAGCTATACGGAACGCAATATCAATGCAACTCAGGTGCTCTTAGAAGCCGCAAAAGATGCACCGCAACTGAAAAAGTTTGTATTAGCTTCCTCTTCGTCGGTGTACGGCAATGCTGAAACTTTCCCTACTTCCGAAACTGCCTGCCCTCAACCAGTTTCTCCCTACGGCATTACTAAGTTAGCCGCTGAACGTTTGTGTTCGCTTTATCATCACAATTTTGGCGTTCCGGCAACCATGCTGCGCTAT
>Ga0105046_10008919_pt1 | contig 15732 bp, 11 predicted proteins | sample MAT03_FD_78385 | JGI IMG/M metagenome (GOLD analysis project Ga0105046, IMG submission 78385) | Freshwater microbial communities from Lake Fryxell liftoff mats and glacier meltwater in Antarctica - MAT-03 (megahit assembly) | ecosystem: Environmental > Aquatic > Freshwater > Ice > Liftoff...
ACTTGTCGTCGAACCACGCGGTCAGCCGCCGCGCCTCCGCCCGCATCGCCGGATCATCGGGCAGCAACGGCGGATCGGGCCGGGTCTCCTCGAGGTACTCGAAGATCGCGCCGCTGTCGGCCAGCGTCAGGTCGTCGATCGTCAGGACAGGAACCTTCCCGGCGGGATTGAGCCGCAGGAAGTCCATCCGCCGCTCCCACGGCTTCTCCTCGACCAGCTCGACCTCGATCTTCTTCTCGGCGAGGACGAGCCGGATCTTGCGACAGAACGGCGACAACGGCTGATGATAGAGACGGCGCATTTATGCGACCTTTCTTGTGCTCGATGCCCCGTTATCGACGCAAAGCGGCCTCGTTTCAACCGCTCAACGGTCAAATAAAGCACGCGCCCCGCCCGTCCGCCCTGATCGTCCCCGCTCCGCTCTGGATCGCGGCGCCCCGGCTCGCGATGAACCGCGTCCCCGACACCGGCGAGCGCGCTTTCGGGTCGGGCAGCACCGCCATCAGCCGTGCGGCGCGCTGCGGTCCGAGATCGGCGGTGGAAACGCCCCAATGGCGCTGCGCCGCCGCCTCGACGCCGAACACTCCCTCGTCGAACTCGGCGACGTTGAGATAGACCTCCATGATTCGCCGCTTGGTCCACAGCGCCTCGATCAGCACCGTGAACCCCGCCTCCAGCCCCTTGCGCAACCAGGACCGGCCCTGCCATAGAAAGACGTTCTTCGCCACCTGCTGGCTGATCGTCGAGCCGCCGCGCAACCGGTCCTCGTCGGCCAGCGCCGCCCTGATCCCCGCGACGTCGAACCCCCAGTGCAGGCAGAAATTCGCGTCCTCCGCCGCCGCGGCGCTGAGCGGCACGAATTCGGACATCTCCGACAGCGGAACCCAAGCGCGTTGCAGTGGCCCAAGTCGCAGCCGCTCGCCGAGCATGTAGGGATTGATCGGCGGATTGACGAAGCCGTAGAGCGCCGTCAAAAGCACGACCGCTGCAGCCGTGATCAGCGCGACGCGCGCCGTGCGCTGACCGAGCCGCCGAAAAAGGCGGAGTGTCCGTTGAATGGCCATCGTTTTTCAGACCGCAAATCTGCCCGCCGCGCAAGCGCCTCGCCCGGCGCGCGGCCGCGAAGGTTGGCGCCCCTCCGACCCCAAGTCGGCACGGGTCGTCAGCAGCGCGCCCGACGCCATTGCCCCAAGTGACAAATGGCCGGCAGTTCTGCCGCGAGGCTGGCTTCAGACCCCGAGTTGCGCCGCAAGCCGCTCCCACTCGGCCCGCAGGCCAGAGTCGCCGCGCCTTTCCCCGGCGCGTTGGTACCAGTAATCGGCATTGCCGATATCGCCCTCGATCCAGTGCGCGAAGCCGTGGACGAGGTCATGTGCCGGATCGCCTTCACGCCGCTGGCAGATCGCATGCGCCCTGTCCCACGCGGGACCGGGCGCCAAGCCACCCTTCATCAGCCACCAAAGCGCTGCGAGCGGCGGCGCAATCGCACCGGGCGGCGCCGCCAGATCGAGCGTGTCGAGCAGGCCGACGGTCATCGCGGGGAGCTCGGTCACGCCCGCGCCGCCGCCGGCAGGTCGCTCAGCGGGTGTGACAGGCGGTTGAGCATTTCCTTCGGCACGATCTGCCGGAACAGCAGCAGCGACTCGCCCCAGTTGCGCAGGATCTCGGCCGCGCGTGGGCTGCCGGTCTCGGCGAGGTGCCGGGCGACCAGACCGCGCAGCAGCGCCTCCCAGTGCTCGGAGCCCACCGGCGCCGCGATCACCGTCTCCCCGTTGAGCCGCAGATCCAGCTCGGCGTCGCGATCATAGAGGAACGCCATGCCGCCGGTCATGCCCGCACCGAAGTTGTCGCCGATCCGGCCGAGGATCACCGCCACGCCGCCTGTCATGTATTCGCAGCCGTTCGACCCGCAGCCTTCGACCACAACGCTCGCGCCCGAGTTTCGCACACAGAACCGCTCGCCCGCCCGCCCGCTGGCGAACAGATACCCCGCCGTAGCGCCATAGAGCACAGTGTTGCCGATGATCGCGTTCTCGTGCGGGACCAGCGGCGAACCGAGCGGGGGGCGCACGACGATGGTGGCGCCGCTCAGGCCCTTGCCGACATAGTCGTTCGCCTCGCCCGAAACCTCGATCTTCAGCCCCGGCGCCGCGAACGCCCCGAGCGATTGCCCCGCCGACCCGGACAGCTTGATCGTCAGATGGTCGGGCTGCAAACCGTTGCGCATTCCGAACCGCTTGACGATGTGGCTCGACACCCGCGTGCCGATCGACCGCAGCGTGTTCTGCACCGCATAGCTCAGCTGCATCTTCTCGCCGTCCTTGAAGAACGGCTCGGCATCCTGCACCACCTGCGCGTCGAGCGTATCGGGCACCACCTGCCGCGGACGCTTGCGGTCGTAGCTGACCGGACCGTTGTTCACCCGTATCAGCATCGGGTTCAGATCGAGATCGTCGAGGTGCTCGGAGCCGCGGCTCACCTGCGCCAGCAGGTCCGAGCGCCCGATCACCTCGTCGATCGACCGCGCGCCGAGGCTCGCCAGCACCTCGCGAACCTCCTCGGCGTAAAAGCTGATCAGGTTCACGACCTTGTCTGCGGTCCCGGTGAACTTCTGGCGCAACTCCGGGTTCTGCGTGCAGACCCCGACCGGGCAGGTGTTCGACTGGCACTGCCGGACCATGATGCAGCCCATGGCGATCAGCGCCGCGGTGCCCACCCCGAACTCCTCGGCCCCCAGCATCGCCGCCATCACCACGTCGCGCCCGGTCCGGAGCCCGCCGTCGGTCCGCAGGATCACCCGGTCGCGCAGGTTGTTGATGGTCAGCACCTGATGCGCCTCGCTCAGGCCCATCTCCCAGGGCAGCCCGGCGTATTTGATCGAGGTCACCGGCGATGCGCCCGTGCCGCCGTTGTGCCCGGAGATCAGGATCACGTCGGCCTTCGCCTTCGCCACGCCCGCAGCGATGGTCCCCACGCCGGACTGGCTGACCAGCTTCACGCAGACCTTCGCCCGCGGGTTGATCTGCTTCAGGTCGTAGATCAGCTGCGCCAGATCCTCGATCGAATAGATGTCGTGATGCGGCGGCGGCGAGATCAGCGTGACCCCCGGCGTCGAGTGGCGCAAGCGCGCGATCAGCTCGGTCACCTTGATGCCCGGCAACTGCCCGCCCTCGCCGGGCTTCGCGCCCTGGGCGACCTTGATCTCCAGCTCTTCGCACTGGTTCAAATACTCGGCCGTCACCCCGAACCGCCCCGACGCCACCTGCTTGATCTTGGCGCTGGCGTTGTCGCCGTTCGGCATCGGCAGGAAATGCGCCGGGTCCTCGCCGCCCTCGCCCGAGTCGCTCTTCGCCCCGATCCGGTTCATCGCGATGTTCAGCGTCTTGTGCGCCTCCGGGCCGAGCGCGCCGAGCGACATCCCCGGCGTCACGAACCGCTTGCGGATCGCCGTGATGCTCTCGACCTCGGCCAGCGGCGCGGGCGCGTCCGTCGGCTTGAAGTCGAGCAGATCGCGCAGGTTGATCGGTGGCCGCGACTGCATCGCCGTCGAATACTGCTTCCACAGCTTGTAGTCGCCGCGCTCGCAGGCCGCCTGCAGCATGTGCATGAACTGCGCCTCCCAGGCGTGGCTCTCGCCGGTCCGTCGCGCCTTGTAGAACCCGCCGATCGGCAGCACGCTGTCGCCCGCGCCGAACCCGCGCGCGTGCGCCCGCTCGATCTGGCGCTGCAACCCGCCGACGCCGATACCCGAGATCCGGCTGACCATGCCGGGCAGATACTCCGCTACCATCGCGCGGCTCAGGCCCACCGCCTCGAAGTTCAGTCCGCCGCGATACGACGAGATCACCGAGATCCCCATCTTGGACATGATCTTCAGCATGCCCTGGTCGATCGCCTCGCGGTACCGGGCGGTCGCCTCGCCCAACGTCCCGTCGATCAGGCCGCGTCCGACCCGGTCGGCGATCGAATCCTCGGCCAGATACGGGTTCACCGTGGTCGCGCCACTGCCGATCAGCACCGCGAAGTAATGCGGGTCGATGCACTCGGCCGACCGCACGTTGATCGACGTGAACGTCCGCAGCCCCTTGCGCGTCAGCCAGGAATGAACCGCACTGGTGGCGAGGATCATTGGCATCGACACCGCCGCTTCGCCCTGGGCGCAATCGCTCAGCACGATGTGGTTCGCCCCGGCCCGCACCGCCTCCTCGGCTTCGGCGCGAATGCGCACCAGGCCGTCGCGCAGCGCGTTCGGCTCGCCGCCCACCGGGAACGTGCAGTCGACCTCCACCACCGCGTCGGCGAAATGCTTGAGCATCGCGTCGAAATGCGCATTCGACACGAACGGGCTTTCGAGCTGGAGGATCTCGGTCTGGCTGTTGTCCTGGTCGAGCACGTTCTTGAGATTGCCGAACCGCGTCTTCAGGCTCATCACCCGATGCTCGCGCAAGCTGTCGATCGGCGGGTTCGTCACCTGGCTGAAGTTCTGCCGGAAGTAATGGCTCAGCGGCCGGTATTTTTCGCTCAGCACCGCGGGCGGCGTGTCGTCGCCCATCGAGCCGATGGCCTCCTTGCCGTCCTCGGCCATCGCGTGGAGGATCACCTCCAGCTCCTCGATCGTGTAGCCCGCCGCCACCTGGCGCCGTCGCAACTCGCCGCCCGCGAAAAGCGCCCGCTCGTCGGAGGCGTCGGTGATCCCGTCGAGATCGGTGATCGAGCCCACCCAATCGCCGAACGGCTGCGACGCCGCCAGAACGTCCTTGATCTCCGCGTCGTGGAACAGCCTGCCCTCGCACATATCGACGCCGATCAGCTGCCCCGGCCCGAGCGCGCCCTTCTCGGAAACCGTCATCTCGTCGGTCGGCACCATGCCCGCCTCGGACCCCGCGATCAGCAAGCCGTCGCCCGACACGACATAGCGCATCGGGCGCAGCCCGTTGCGGTCCAGTCCGCCACAGACCCAGCGTCCGTCGGTCATCGCGAGCGCCGCCGGCCCGTCCCACGGCTCCATCACTGCGTTGGAATAGGCGTACATCGCCACCCAGGCCTCCGGCATGTTGGACGAGGTCTTCGACCACGCCTCCGGGACCAGCATCGACTTCGCCATCGGCGCTGTCCGGCCGGCGCGCACCAGCACCTCGAAGACGTTGTCGAGCGCCGCGCTGTCCGAGCCATTGGCCTGGACGATCGGCTTGATGTCCTCGGCGAGCTCGCCGAAATAGCTCGACGCCATGCGGATCTCGTGGCTCCGCATCCAGTTCAGGTTGCCCTTCAACGTATTGATCTCGCCGTTATGGGCGAGCATCCGGAACGGTTGCGCCAGCCACCAGCGCGGGAAGGTGTTGGTCGAATAGCGCTGGTGATAGATCGCGAACGCGCTCTCGAACCGCGCGTCCATCAGGTCGGGGTAGAACACGCTGACCTGCTCGGCCAGCATCATCCCCTTGTAGATGATCGACCGGCACGACATCGAAGCGATATAGAAATCCCGTATTGCGCTGCCCGCCTTCTCGATGCGGCGCCGGATCACGTAAAGCTCGCGCTCGAAGGTCTCCTCATCGACGCCCTTGGCGTTCGAGATCAGGATCTGCTCGATCTCGGGCCGCGTGGCGTTGGCCTTGTCGCCGAGGCACGAGATATCCACCGGCACATGCCGCCAGCCGTAGATATAATAGCCCATCCGCAGCACTTCGGCCTCGACGATGGTCCGCGCCGCCTCCTGCGCCCCGAAATCGTTGCGCGGCAGGAATATCTGCCCCACCGCCAGTTGCTCGCCGCGCGGCACGTGGCCGGTATGGCGAACCTGCTCCTCGAAGAACGCGTTCGGGATCTGCACGTGGATGCCGGCGCCGTCGCCGGTCTTGCCGTCGGCGTCCACCGCGCCGCGGTGCCAGATCGCGCTCAACGCCTTGATGCCGTTCTCCACCACAGATCGCCGCGGCTTGCCGTCAATGGCCACGACAAACCCCACGCCGCAGGCGTCCCGCTCGTCCTCGGGGCTGTACATCCCCTCCGCGGCCAACCGTGCGAGTGCTGCTTCCTGCTCGGCGACCCAGGCGGCGTCATGGCTCATTGCTCGTCTCCTTGGTCCACGAAGGGGTATTACATCTCGTACTCGCCGCGCGTGATCCGCTCGTGCGTCCCGGAAAAAGGACATGCAGCGAACGCGCGATCAGCGTAGACTTCGCGGACAAGGGGAAACGCTCGCGCGCCATCAAACAGGCCGGGCGACAACCAACGGTCCGCGCCGCGGTCCCGAAGCCGAGGAAACTCCGGCTCATTCCGCCGCCATGCTTGCCTTGCGATCGAACACCCGCAATATGCTTTCCGCCGCCTCGCGCCCGTCGCGGATCGCCCAGACCACGAGGCTCGCGCCGCGCACGATGTCGCCCACCGCGTAGACGCCGGGCAAACTCGTCTCCTTCGTGTCGAAGTCCGCCTTGATCGTGCCCCAGCGCGTCACCGCCAGCTCCGGGCAGCCCCAGAGGCCGGGCAGGTCCTCCGGCTCGAAGCCCAGCGCCTTGATCACCAGCCCCGCCGGCTCGGTGTAGTCGGCGTCGGGGATCTCCTCGGGCGCCTGCCGACCGGTCGAGTCCGGCGCCCCGAGCCGCATCCGCGCCACGCGCACGCCCGCGACCGTGCCCTCGCCGATGAAACCGCGCGGGGTCGTCAGCCAGACGAACTCGACGCCTTCCTCTTCGGCGTTCGCGACTTCGCGCTGGCTGCCCGGCATGTTCGCCCGGTCGCGACGGTACAGGCATCTGACCGACGTTGCACCCTGCCGGACGGCCGTGCGCACGCAGTCCATCGCCGTGTCGCCGCCGCCAATCACCACCACCGCCTTGCCCATCGCGTCCAACTCGCCGCTGTCGAACTCGGGCACCGCGTCGCCGAATCCCTTCCGGTTCGACGCGGTCAGGTAATCGATGGCCTTGACGATGCCGCCGAGGCCGGCGCCGGGTCCGCCGAGCTCGCGGGTCTTGTACACGCCCGTCGCGATGAGGACCGCGTCGTGGCTCGCGCGGATGTCCTCGAAGCCGACATCCTCGCCCACCGTGCAGTTGAGCCGCAACGTGATCCCGCCATCGGTCAGTTGCGCGTTGCGGCGCATGACGATGTCCTTCTCCAGCTTGAAGCCGGGAATGCCGTAGGTCATCAACCCGCCCGCGCGGTCATAGCGGTCGTAGACGGTCACCTGCACGCCCGCCCGCCGCAGGAAATCCGCCGCCGCGAGCCCGCCGGGGCCGGCGCCGATGATCCCGACGCTTTCGGCCCGCTCCGCCCGCGGCCGGATCGGCTGCACCCAGCCCTGCTCCCATGCGGTGTCGGTGATGTACTTCTCGACGGCCCCGATCGTGACGGTGCCGTGCCCGGACTGCTCGATGACGCAATTGCCCTCGCACAGCCGGTCCTGCGGACAGATCCGGCCGCAGATCTCGGGGAACGTGTTCGTCGCCTGGCTCAGTTCATAGGCTTCGCGCAGCCGACCCTCCGCGGTCAGTTTCAACCAGTCCGGGATATTGTTGTGCAGCGGGCAATGGGTCTGGCAAAACGGCACGCCGCACTGGCTGCATCGGCTGGCTTGTTCGGACGCCTTTGCCGCGGCGAACTCCCGGTAAATCTCGCTGAAGTCCTCGCGCCGCGCCTCGGCGTCGCGCTTGGACGGCATGTCCCGCGGCACCTTGACGAACGTGAGCATGATGTTCCCAGCCATGGCGCGTCCTCTCCACTTCTGGCCGTAGCGCAACAAAGTTACGCCGAACCGGACATATCCAGCAGTTTTCCGGATTGCTATATGAAGCCCGCCTCAAAGAAAAGTCATTTATGCTGACCTAGTTTCAACTGAGGCTGCCTACATCGCGCGATCGCATAAATTTAATGCATTCTTTAGGACAGCAGCGCTTATCTATCTACCCGATCTGCCCTCCACGCGTCAGCCAGAGTCCGATCAGCGCCGCCGACCCCACCGCGATTCGCCACCAGCCGAAGAACGCGTAGCCACGGCGCGAAACGAAATCGAGCAACCGTCGCACCACGAACAACGCGGACACGAACGCGGCGACGAAACCCACCGCGATCACCGCCGCATCGTCGAAGCTCAGGATGTCGCGGTTCTGGAACAGATCGAAGGCGAAAGCGCCGGCCATCGTCGGCATCGACAGGAAGAACGAAAACTCGGCGGCCGCGCGCCGATCCGCCCTCATCAGCAGCGCGCCGACGATCGTGGCGCCCGATCGAGACACGCCCGGCACCAGCGCAAGGCACTGGAATAGTCCGATCCGCAGCGCCAGACCGGGCGGGAAATCCATCGCGTCGGCGTAGCGCGGCTCCGCGACGCGCCGATCCACCCAGATCAGCACGAAGCCGCCCAGGATCAGCATGACGGCGATCAGCACCGGCGTCTCGAACAGCACCGTCTTGATCAGGTCATGCGCCAGCGCCCCGAAGAACGCCGCCGGCAGAAACGCCAGCAGGACGCCGCCGACAAAGCGCCGCGCCTTCGGATCGCGCGGCAAGTCGCGCGCGACCTGGAAAAGCCGGGCCGAGTAGACCGACAGGATCGCGAGGATCGCCCCGAGCTGGATCAGCACCTCGAACGTCTTGCCCGTCGACTCGAACCCAAGAAAATGCCCGGCGAGCAGGATGTGCCCGGTCGAGGAGACCGGAATGAATTCGGTCAGGCCCTCGAGCACGCCGAGAAGCGCCGCGACGGCGATCGACTGGTCGGCCACGCCTTAGTCCCGCATCTGGTCGGCGGAGTCGTGGATTGCGGCGTACTGGCCGTCGGGACGGTAGAAATAAAGATAACTCTCGAGAATCGGACCCATCGCGACCGGCGTGATGCCGAGCTCGGCGAACCCGCGCGCGTCAGGGGCTACGACGTTGTCCCGCTCGAGCAGCGTCACCTGATCGCGCGTGATCAGCCGATTGGTGAACAGTCCGAAACTCAGCCGCTGGAGCATGTCGAACGCCCAGCCCTGGAACTGCGCCAGCCCGAACGGCAACGCGACGATCAGCCGCCGGCGTCGGATCAGGGTCAGCATGCGCCGCATCAGCTCACGAAACGTCGCGACGTCGGGCCCGCCGAGTTCGTAGACGCCGGGCGCCGGGTCGCCGATCAGCGCGGCGGCGGCCGCGGCGGCGACGTCGTCGACATAGACCGGCTGGAATTTCGTGTCCGGTCCGACCACCGGCAGCACCGGGGACAGGCGCGCCATGCGCGCGAAGCGGTTGAAGAACTGGTCCTCGACGCCAAAGACGATCGAGGGCCGCAGGATCACCGCGCCGGGAAAGGCCGCGCGCACCGCCGCCTCGCCGGCCGCCTTCGAGCGGGCGTAGAGGCTCGGGCTCTCGGGATCGGCGCCGATCGCCGAAATCTGGACGAGCTTCGCCACTCCTTCCTCGGCGGCGATCCGGGCGATGCGGCCGGCCCCTTCGTCCTGGACCGCATCAAAGCCCTGCTTGCCCTCCTCGAGCAGGATGCCGACGCAATTGACCACCGCCTGCACGCCGGCGATCGCCTGGCGCGTCGAGGCCTCGTCACGGATGTTGGCCTGAACCGGCTCGACCTGCCCGACGGCGCCGTAGGTCCGCACGAACAGCGCCTCGTTCGGACGGCGCACCGCGACGCGCACCCGCCAGCCGGCATGAGCCATCCGCTGCGTCACGTAGCGTCCGACAAACCCCGAGCCGCCGAAGATCGTGACGATGGGCGGTTGATTGGACATGGACGATTCTCCCGACGCGGTCCAGACGGGAGTATCGTCTGGCGCACCGCCGAACAAGTTTCAATTCCCACGCCGATGACGCAGGCGCGCCACCCGCTCGCAGGCGCATTCCATGTCGCAGCGCCTCGCCACTTACTCGGCGGCGAGACCCTGCCGCCCGCGCGCGCCCAGCATCCGCGCCGCCGTTTCGCCCGCCAGATGCACCGGCGTTCCGGCCACGAACGTCGCCTCGATCCGCCGCGTCGCCGGGTTCATCGCCACGATGTCCGCACGCGCGCCCGGCGTCAGCATGCCGCGGTCCGACATCGCGAGGATTCCCGCTGGTTGCGTCGACACCAGGCACCAGGCGGCGTCGAATCCCAGCGTCCCCCGGTCGGCCAGGGCCCAGGCCGACGCCGCCAGCGCAGGGTAGTAGTAGTCCGACACCAGCGCGTCGACGAGCCCGTCCGCGATCAGCCCCTCGGCCGCAATATTGCCCGACTGCGACCCGCCCCGCACCACGTTCGGCGCGCCCATCAGCACCGGATTGCCTCGCGCCCGCGCCTCCGCGGCCGCCGCGCGCGACGTCGGGAACTCGCAGACATGCGCCCCCAGCGCGTCGTATTCCGCCCGCGCCTCGGCCGTGCCGTCATCGTGCGAGCCGAACTTCGCCCCGGCCTCCCGAAACGCCGCCGCGATCCGCGCCAGGCTCGCGTGAACCTCCGGCCCGCGCGCCGCCGCCGCCTCGACCAGCGCCATGTGCTCGGACGCGCTGCGCCCCGCCTGCAGGGCCCAGGCCGAAATCTGCTCGGGCGCCCGCGCCCACATCTCCAGCGCCTCGGGCAGATGGTCGTTGAACACAACATAGCTCACCGCGCCCGACCGCACCGCGTCGAGCATTCGCGCCTCGCCGTCGAGGAAATGCGTCTCGTAGCGCAACTGCAACCGGATGTCGGCCCGCGCCGCATACTCCGCCCGCGCCGCGATCAGCGCCTCGGCATAGTCCGCGCCCCGCTTGCCGCCCTCCCACGAAAAGCATTGCGCCAGATACGCCGTCGTCACCCCATGCGCGCACAACTCCGCGTCGACGCTGGCGAAGCCGAGAGCCATGGCGAATCCGACCCCGTTGCGCGGCGCCATGTGCCGCTCGAACGCGTCGCCATGCAGATCGACGATTCCCGGCAGCAGCCAGTAACCGCGCAGATCGATCTCGGCCCCCGGCCCGTCGCAGATCGACCCCTCGGCGAGCGTCACGGCGTCCTCGACGAAGCCGTTGGGCCGCAGAACCCGCGCGCCGGTCAACCGTAGCGGCGGCAACGTGGTCGCGTTTTCGCGGGAGGGTGATGATCGACGCATGAGACCCGAATACGGCGGGATCGCGACAACATCAAGACGACGCGCTCGATCCGCGAAGCCGCCGTCCACCGACGGGTCGGCGCGCGTCTCGCCGTCTGCGGGGGCGTCGACGCGCCGTGATCAGCGCGGCGCGGTTGGGCCCCGGTCCAGGATGTCGCCGTCCACGTCAAGAATGTCGCGCTTGCCGCACAGCGCCATCGTCACGTCAAGCTCGTTGCGGATGATCTCGAGCGCCCGCGCCACGCCTGCCCGACCGCCCGCGCCAAGGCCGTAGAGGAACGGCCGGCCGATCCAGACGCCCTTCGCGCCGAGCGCCACCGCCTTCAGCACGTCCTGTCCCGACCGCACGCCACCGTCCATATGCACTTCGATCCGGTCGCCGACCGCGGCGACGACGCCGGGCAACGCCGAGATGGACGAGCGGGCGCCGTCGAGCTGCCGGCCGCCATGGTTCGAGACGATAAGCGCATCCGCGCCGCTGTCGGCGGCGCGCCGGGCGTCGTCCGGATCGAGAATTCCCTTGAGGATCAGCTTGCCGCCCCAGTTCTCCTTGATCCACGCCACATCCTCCCAGGACAGGCGCGGATCGAACTGTTCGGCGGCCCACGACGACAGCGATGACAGGTCGGTGACGTTCTTCGCATGACCGACGATGTTGCCAAAGCTGCGCCGTTTCGTCCCGAGCATCTCGAGCGCCCAGAACGGTCGCGTCGCCACTTGCCAGACATGCTTTGGCGTGAACTTGGGCGGCGCGGACAGGCCGTTGCGCAGGTCCTTGTGGCGTTGCCCGAGCACCTGCAGATCGACGGTCAGCACCAGCGCCGAGCATTTCGCCGCCTTGGCCCGGGAGATCAGACTCAGAACGAAATCCCGGTCGCGCATCACGTAGAGCTGAAACCAGAACGGTCGGGTCGTGACCGTGGCGACGTCCTCGATCGAGCAGATGCTCATCGTCGACAGCGCGAACGGCACGCCGAAGGCCTCCGCGGCCTGGGCCGCGAGCATCTCGCCGTCAGCGTGCTGCATCCCGGTGAAGCCGGTCGGGGCGAGCGCGACCGGCATCGACACCGGCTCGCCGACCATCTCGGAAGCGAGCGAGCGGTTGGTCATATCGACGAGAATGCGCTGGCGCAGCAGGATTTTCGCGAAGTCGCCTTCATTCGCGCGGTACGTGCCTTCGGTCCAGGCGCCGCTGTCGGCATAGTCGAAGAACATCTTCGGCACGCGCCGGCGCGCCATGGTCTTTAGGTCGGCGATGGTCAGGGCGGTCTGCATGGTGTCCTCGCGAGGGGGGGGTTGATTCACGGATCGGCTGCGCCGCTCAGTCGGGCGACGCGGGCGCAACCATCTCCGGCGCCATCGCGGTGCAGGGGGGCACATAGGCCTGGGCGGTGACCAGCATACCCACGAGGCAGGCGAGCGCGATCGAGTGGAAGAAAACATAGCGCAGGATTTGGCTCTCCATGCCGTAGAGGTTGGTTGCGGTCGAAGCAACGACGATGCTCCGGGCGTTGATCATCTTGCCCATGACGCCGCCCGACGAGTTCGCCGACGCCATCAGGATCGGGTTCTGTCCGAGCCGTTCGGCGGTGATCCGCTGCAGACCGCCGAAGAGGACGTTGGAGGCGGAGTCTGGGCCGGTAAGGGCGCAGCCCATCCAGCCAAGCAGCGTGCCAAAGAACGGGTCGATCCACCCCGCCCGCGCGAACGCGAAGCCAAGCGTCGCGTCTGTTCCCAAGTATCGACCGACATAACCGAGGGCGAGCATGGCCGCGATCATGATCAGCGAGAAGCGCACGATCCAGTTGGTCTGCAGGTGTTCGCGGACCATCCGGAACGGCGCGTAGATCGAATGCCTTGCGGCCTCGCTCACCTCGACGCGGGCGAACGACGTCGATCACGCCGCTCTTGGGGCCTGCACGGAGCGCATCGACCGGGCCCATGGCCTGGCGGACGCGCGCGAAGAGGGGGAAGCGGACATCGACCTGCATCTCTCCATATACGAGGCCAGCCACAACGTCGTGCTGCTTCAGATCATGCGGGCGCTGTCGGGGATGCCGAGCGCGGGCGTGCTGCACGATCGCGAGAAGTTACAAGCGCGGCCCGAGATTGACGAGGTGCTGCTCCAGCAGCATCGCGCCAATTTTGGGGCCATCACCGCGCGCGATGCGCCGGCGGCCGGTTGCTCTGCCGAGGCGCACATGACCTACACCCAGCACGTCCTGAGCGAGAGTGGCGCCGCAGAAGCGCGACTGGAGATCTCCATCCGCCGCATCGAGGGCGGCAACGTGACGGCGCGCCCGCGCGGTCATGGCGCGCCGCGCCAGACGCAGGCGACTGACCGTAGCACGTATCGCGACGCTCGCCGTCAGAACTGACCGCTGCGCTCGCGGCGCAGCCGTTCGCCGACCATGCAATCGACCGGATCCGCGCCCTGCGCGCGATAGACGCGCTCGGGGCCCTGGCCACCGGCGTCGCCGTAGAGTTCGCGGAAGAGCTTGCGGCGGATCGCCGGCGCGAGCTCTTCAGTAGTTCGCGCCGCGAGCACGAAAGATCCGGGCCCGCCGATCACGCACTGCTCGTAGTACGCTTCCAGATCGGGCGCGCCGCGCGAGGGGCGCAGAACGATCGGCAAACCGTTGATGGTGATCCCCCGCGCCAGCGCCCGGTCGCGTGACGCGGCGACGGGCGGACCCATGTTGTTCGGCCCGTCGCCGGACACGTCGATGACCCAGGACTCCGCCGCGAACTGGGCCGATTCGATCATCGCGACGCCGTAGTCGATCGCCATCGAGATCGATGTGCCGAAACTGGTGCGGAGCGGCAGGGCTTCGACCTCGCTTGCGAACAGCTCCAGCGCGGCGGCGCTGTCGATGACCCGCCAATTGACCGTCGATCCTTCCCGAACGTTCCCCGCCCATTCGAAATGGCTGAGCGCGATCTTGCCGTGCTGGCCGGCGGCGACGATGCGGAACAAGTCGGGATGGCGAATTGCGTCGAGATACCCGGCGCGCTGAACCGCCAGTTCCTCACCGTCCATCGAGCCCGAAACGTCCACCGCGAGTACGATTGCGGCGTCGACCGAATCGTGATCGTCGGCGATCGACATCGTCGGGCCGAACGCGAACGACACAGCCAGAACGCGACCAATCCGAGCGTACATCGTTTCACCTTTCGCCGACATGACACGTCGATGAAGGGTAACCTGCCGGTTCGAATCGGCAAAACGCCGCCAGGCGCCGATGCGCTCACAAATCCGTCACCCTGCGCATACGCCGCATCGCGGTCCATATCCGGCGCATCTGCATAATTCTTGTGCATTACACACCCGATCGCCGGTGGCGAACGCAACCTAAAGCGGTTCCGCCTATTCGGCAGACAGGGTGGCCGCCGATCCCGACGTCGCGCAGTCGGGCGTCAGCGTTGAGCGCGAGCGGTCAATGATTGTCGCGCGGGATGCCCTTGGTCTGGGCGATGCGCTGGTACTTGACGGCCGGCTCGAGCACCGCGCCGGTCTCCAGTTCGCCGACGATGCCGCGCTGGATCTCCTGCCACGGCGTCTGGTGCGCCGGGTAGCGATAACCGCCGGCGCCGTCGAGCGCAGCGCGGCGTGCGGCCAGCGTCGCGTCGTCCACCAGAACGTCCAGTCGACCGATGTTGAGATCCAACATAACGTGGTCGCCCGTCACCAGCAGCGCCAGCCCCCCGCCCGAGGCCGCCTCCGGGCTGGCGTTCAGGATCGAGGGCGAGCCCGAGGTTCCTGACTGCCGCCCGTCGCCGACGCAGACGAGACTGGTGATCCCTTGCTTAAGCAGGTAATCTGGCGCCCGCATGTTCACCACTTCCCCGGCGCCGGGATAGCCTATCGGCCCCACGCCGCGGATGAACAGCATCGTGTTGACGTCGATGGCGAGGCTCGGGTCGTCGATCCGCGCGTGATAGTCCTCGGGTCCGTCGAACACGACCACGCGCCCCTCGAAGCGGTTCGGATGGTCCGGGTTCGACAGATACCGCTCGCGGAACTCCGGGCTGATCACGCTCATCTTCATCACCGCCGAATGAAAGATGTTCCCCGTAAGCACCCGGAACCCCGCACGCGCCTTCAGCGGCCGGTCGAAGGGCCGGATCACGTTCTCGTCCATGATCGCCGCACCCCGGTAACATTCGCCCACCGACTTGCCGCTCACCGTCCGCACGTCCTCGTCGATCAGCCCCTGTTCGATCAGCTGCCCGAAAACCGCCGGCACCCCGCCCGCGTGATAATAGTCCTCGCCGAGATACTCGCCGGCGGGCTGGAGATTGACGAGCAGCGGGATCTCCTCGCCATGGGTCTGCCAGTCCTCGATGCTGAGCGGCACGTCCAGATGCCGCGCGATCGCGTTCAGATGGATCGGCGCGTTGGTCGAGCCCCCGATCGCCGAATTCACCTTGATCGCGTTGATGAACGCGCCGCGCGTCATGATGTCGGAAGGCTTCAGATCCTCGCGCACCATGTCCACGATCCGCATTCCAGTGCGCCAGGCCATCTCCTGCCGGTCGCGGTAGGGCGCGGGGATCGCCGCCCCGCCGGGCAACTGCATGCCCAGCGCCTCGGCCAGCGAATTCATCGTCGTCGCCGTCCCCATCGTGTTGCAATAGCCGGTGGACGGCGCCGAGGACGCCACTACGTCGA
>Ga0105046_10008920_pt1 | contig 15732 bp, 29 predicted proteins | sample MAT03_FD_78385 | JGI IMG/M metagenome (GOLD analysis project Ga0105046, IMG submission 78385) | Freshwater microbial communities from Lake Fryxell liftoff mats and glacier meltwater in Antarctica - MAT-03 (megahit assembly) | ecosystem: Environmental > Aquatic > Freshwater > Ice > Liftoff...
ATAAAAAAAGCCAACCCCAGGGCTGGCTCTCTGCCGCAACACAACGCGGCCGCTTCGAATTCAGGGCTTATTCGTCGGCTTCGACGTCGTCAGCGCCCACTGCGGGATCCGGACGGTCGACCAGCTCGACAAAGGCCATCGGCGCGTTGTCGCCGACGCGGAAACCCATCTTCAGGATGCGGGTGTAGCCGCCAGGACGGTTCTGGTAGCGCGGGCCCAACTCTTTGAAGAGCTTGAGCACGATGTCGCGGTCACGCAGGCGGTTGAAAGCCATGCGGTGATTGGCCAGGCTCGGCACCTTGGCCAGCGTGATCAGCGGCTCGACCACACGGCGCAATTCCTTGGCCTTGGGCAGCGTGGTCTTGATCGCCTCGTGGCGCAGCAGCGAGACGCACATGTTCTGCAGCATCGCCTTGCGGTGCTCGCTGGTGCGGTTGAGTTTGCGTAGTCCGTTACGGTGGCGCATGGTGTTTTCCTTGGCTTATCGAACCCCGGCCGTACCAGGTACCGGGGTGTGCACTCAAGCCACTGATGTTGTGGCCGGTGGTTTGGGTTTAACCGCTGTCAGTTCAGCGCTTGTCCAGGCCCTGGGGTGGCCAGTTCTCCAGCCGCGCGCCGAGCGTGAGCCCGCGCGAAGCCAGCACTTCCTTGATCTCGTTGAGCGACTTGCGGCCCAGATTGGGCGTCTTGAGCAGTTCGGTCTCGGTGCGCTGGATCAGGTCGCCGATGTAGTAGATGTTCTCGGCCTTCAAGCAATTGGCCGAACGCACGGTGAGCTCAAGCTCGTCAACCGGACGCAACAGGATCGGGTCATGCTGCGGCGTGCTGCTGCGGTCATTCGGGCCGGGGTAGACACCGCCGGCGCCGTCCACAGGCGGCAGGCCGGTGAAGACCACCAGTTGGTCGACCAGAATCTGCGCCGACGAACGGATCGCTTCTTCGGGCGTTACAGCGCCATTGGTCTCGATCTCCATCACCAGCTTGTCAAGGTCAGTGCGCTGCTCAACGCGGGCGTTCTCAACCGAATAGCTGACACGGCGAACCGGCGAGAACGAGGCATCGAGCACGATACGGCCGATCGATTTGGTCGGCTCGTCGCCATAGCGGCGCATGCTGCCCGGCACATAGCCGCGGCCATGCTCAACCTTGATCTGCATGTCGAGCTTGCCGCCATGCGCCAGATGGGCGATGACATGCTCGGGGTTGATGATCTCAACGTCATGCGGCACCTGGATGTCGGCCGCAGTGACCGGGCCTTCGCCCTCTTTGCGCACCACCAGGGTAACTTCGTCACGGTTGTGGAGACGGAACACCACACCCTTGAGGTTTAGCATGATGTGCACCACATCTTCGGCCACGCCGTCGATCGTGGAGTACTCATGCAGCACCCCAGCGATGGTCACTTCGGTCGGTGCGTAACCCACCATCGACGACAACAGCACGCGCCGAAGCGCGTTGCCCAGCGTATGGCCATAGCCCCGTTCGAAAGGCTCAAGGGTGACTTTGGCGCGGTGGTTGCCCAAGGGCTCCACGTGAATGGCTTTGGGTTTCAACAGATTGGTTTGCATCGAGTCCTGTTCCTCTCAATACCCTCGGCTCGTTACACCGATAAGGCTGACGGACCATGCCGGGCGGGGTACACCTCGCGCCGTGCCCGGCAAGCCGGCGCGAGGGAAGCACGCAACAGCCGTCAGGCTGCGCGCTGCCAGGGCATCAGCGTGAGTACAGCTCGACGATCAACGATTCGTTGATCTCGGCGCCAAACTGGTCACGGTCAGGCACTTTCTTGAAAAGGCCTTCAAGCTTGGCTTCGTCAACCTGCACCCAATCAGGCATGCCGATCGAGGCGGCCAGCTTGACTGACTCGGTCACGCGCAGCTGCTTCTTGGCCTTCTCGCGCAGACCCACGCTGTCGCCGGCCTTGACCAGGTAGGACGCGATGTCCACCGGCTTGCCATTGACAAGGATGGCCTGATGCGAGACCAGCTGACGCGCTTCGGCGCGGGTAGAGCCGAAGCCCATGCGGTAAACCACGTTGTCCAGCCGCGACTCCAGCAGGAACAACAGGTTGGCACCGGTATTGCCCTTGCGGCGCTCGGCTTCGGCAAAATAGCGGCGAAACTGGCGCTCCAGCACGCCGTACATGCGCTTGACCTTCTGCTTCTCGCGCAGCTGGATGCCGTAGTCGGAGGTGCGCTGGCCTGAAGTGCGGCCATGCTGACCGGGCTTGGTTTCGAACTTCGACTTGTCCGCGATCGAACGACGAGCGCTCTTCAGGTACAGGTCGGTGCCTTCACGGCGGGAAAGTTTGGCCTTGGGGCCTAGATAACGTGCCACGTTGCTTCCTCTGGGGTGTCTGACGCGAGGCGGGTCGCGCGAGTCTGGCGGATGTTGTAAGAACGCTCAGACGGTGGGCTAAGTCGTTGGCCCGCTGATCAGTCCAGTCTGCAAGGCCAAAGCCAGGCAGCTTGAAAGAACGCGTCCAACGAAATCGCCGGCCGGTGCATGGCACCCGCCGGCTGACGGAAAACTGTTGAGTATAGCGGCACCAGGCCGCTTCAAAGCAAACTCAGATCCGACGACGCTTTTGAGGACGGCAGCCGTTGTGCGGAACCGGTGTCACATCGCTGATCGAGTTGATCCGGATGCCCAGCGCAGCCAGTGCGCGCACCGACGACTCGCGACCGGGGCCGGGGCCCTTGATCCGCACGTCCAGGTTCTTGATGCCTTGTTCTTGGGCGGCACGGCCGCACACTTCAGCAGCCACCTGGGCAGCAAAAGGTGTGGACTTGCGTGAGCCCTTGAAACCCTGACCACCCGACGACGCCCAGGCGAGTGAACCGCCCTGGCGATCAGTGATCGTGATGATGGTGTTATTGAACGACGCGTGCACGTGGGCGATGCCATCCGCAATGTTCTTGCGGATCTTCTTGCTCACGCGGCGCGCTGCGGTACTTGCAGGTGACTTGGCCATGTGTTCTCTCGATCAGGTGCTGGTTCTGGCTTACTTCTTCAGCGCGGCTGCGCCCTTGCGCGGGCCCTTGCGGGTACGGGCATTGGTGCGCGTGCGCTGGCCGCGCATCGGCAGGCCGCGACGGTGACGCAGGCCACGGTAGCAGCCCAGGTCCATCAGCCGCTTGATGTTCATCGAGATCTCGCGACGCAGGTCGCCCTCGATGGTCAGCTTGTTGACTTCGTCGCGCAGGCGCTCCAGATCGGAATCGGTCAGATCCTTGATCTTCTTCGAGAAGGCGATGCCTACCTGCGTACAGATCTTCTGCGCGGTGGTGCGACCGACGCCAAAAATCGACGTCAGGCCGATCTCAGCGTGCTTGTGCGGCGGAATGTTGATGCCAGCAATACGTGCCATGGTGATCCTCTATCTACTTGATGCGGCGGCCGGGCTTTAGCCCTGGCGCTGCTTGTGACGCGGGTCGGTGCAAATGACGCGCACCACGCCTTTGCGGCGGATGACCTTGCAATTGCGGCACATTTTCTTGACCGATGCAGCGACTTTCATCGTCTTCTCCTTGAGCACTCCCGTCCCCTTGGACGTTCCGAGCGCGATTCACATCACAGGGCCTCAGCCCCTCCAACCAGCTCAATCAACTCAATCAGCTGGCTTTGAAATTCGCCTTCTTCAGAAGGGATTCGTACTGCTGACTCATCACGTAGCTCTGCACTTGCGCCCAGAAGTCCATCGTGACGACCACGATGATCAACAGCGAAGTGCCGCCGAAGTAAAACGGCACGTTGTACTTCAACACCAGAAACTCAGGCAGCAAGCAGACCGCCGTGATGTAGACCGCGCCAGCCAGCGTCAGCCGCGACAAGATTTTGTCGATGTGCCGCGCCGTCTGGTCACCCGGACGGATGCCCGGGATGAAGGCGCCGCTCTTCTTCAGGTTGTCCGCCGTCTCGCGGCTGTTGAAGACAAGCGCCGTATAGAAGAAGCAGAAGAAAATGATCATTGCCGCGTACAGCATGACGTAAATCGGCTGTCCCGGCGACAGCGCCGACGACAAGTCCTTCAGCCAACGCATGCCTTCGCCGGTGGCAAACCAGCCCACCACAGTGGCCGGCAGAAGGATGATCGACGACGCGAAAATCGGCGGGATCACGCCGGCCATGTTCAGCTTCAGCGGCAGGTGCGACGACTGGCCACCATAAACCTTGTTGCCGACTTGGCGCTTGGCGTAGTTGACCAAGATCTTGCGCTGACCTCGCTCAACGAACACCACCACATAGGTAACCGCCAGCACCACAGCGATGATGAAGATCGACGCGATGATGCTCATGGCACCGGTGCGAACCAGCTCAAACAAGCCGGCGATGGCACCAGGCAGCCCGGAGGCAATGCTGGCGAAAATCAGGATAGAGATGCCGTTGCCCAGGCCTCGTTCGGTGATCTGCTCGCCCAGCCACATCAGGAAGATGGTGCCGGCCGTCAGGCTGACCACCGTCGTCATGCGAAAACCGAAACCGGGGCTGAGCACCAGACCTGCCGAGCCCTCCAGCGCCAGCGCAATGCCCAGGCTTTGGAACAACGCCAAGCCCAGCGTGCCGTAGCGGGTGTACTGGGTGATCTTGCGCCGACCCGACTCGCCTTCTTTCTTCAGCGCCTCGAGCGTGGGCACAACGTAGCTCATCAACTGCATGATGATCGACGCCGAGATGTACGGCATGATGCCCAACGCGAACACGGCAAAGCGCGACAGCGCACCCCCCGAGAACATGTTGAACAGGCTCAGGATGCCGCCCTGCTGGCCCTTGAAGAGCTGCTGCAGTTGGTCGGGGTCGATGCCCGGCACGGGAATGTGCGCACCCACCCGGTAGACCACCAAGGCCAGCAGCAGAAAGACCAGCCGGCGACGCAGATCGCCGAACTTGCCGCTCTTGGCCAGTTGGTTTGCCGAAGTTGCCAAAACGAGTGTCCCGAGTAACTAGTTGATCAGACCAGCGAGCCGCCGACCGCCTCAATGGCAGTCTTGGCACCCGCGGTGGCCGCGATGCCGGTCAGCACCACTTTGCGTGACAGTTCGCCGCGCTTGATCACCTTGACATGCTTGACCAGCTGGCCAACCAAGCGCGCGGCCTTGAGCATCACCAGGTTGACTTCTTCCTGGTCGAGACGCTGCAGGTCGGTCAGGGTGACTTGACCATTGAACTTCAGGTTGTGCGACTTGAAGCCGCGCTTGGGCAAGCGCCGCTGCAGCGGCATCTGGCCGCCTTCAAAGCCCACCTTGTGGTAGCCACCGGCACGCGACTTTTGGCCTTTGTGGCCACGCCCTGCGGTCTTGCCCAGGCCCGAACCGATGCCACGGCCCACACGGCGGCGGGCCTTCTTGGCGCCGTCGGCCGGCTGGATGTTATTGAGTTGCATGTTGAAGTCCTGAGGAGCGTCCTGAAGATCGCGGTGCGGGCCTTACAGCACCAGCACCAAGTAGGCGATCTTGTTGATCATGCCGCGCACGGCCGGGGTGTCCTCGAGCACACGCTCGCTGTTGACACCACGCAGGCCCAGACCACGCACGGTGGCGCGGTGCGAGGCCTTGCAGCCGATCGGGCTCTTGACGAGCTTGACCTTGAGGGTCTTCTTTTCTTGACTGAGGTCAGACATGGGGTTCTCCGTGGCCGCAAGATCAGTTGAAGATGTCTTCAACGGACTTGCCGCGCTTGGCCGCCACTTCAGCGGCGGTGGTCGAGCGCTTCAGTGCGTCCAGCGTGGCACGCACCATGTTGTACGGGTTGCTGGAACCCAGGCTCTTGGCGACGATGTCGGTGACACCCATCACTTCGAACACCGCACGCATCGGGCCGCCGGCAATGATGCCGGTGCCGGGGGGCGCGGGTGCCAGCAGCACTTTGGCAGCACCATGTTCACCACGCACATTGTGGTGAACCGTGCCGTTGCGAAGCTGCACCTTGAACAGGCCACGGCGCGCTGAGTCCATGGCCTTCTGCACCGATACCGGCACTTCCTTGGCCTTGCCCTTGCCCATGCCGACGCGGCCGTCGCCGTCGCCGACCACGGTCAGCGCCGCGAAGCTCAGCGTGCGACCGCCCTTGACGACCTTGGTGACGCGGTTGACCGCGATCATCTTTTCCTTCAGGCCGTCGTCATTCGCTTCGGTCTGGGCGCGGGGTTGAAACTTTGCCATGTTGCTATTCCTGAATCTTTGGGCGACGGGCGCTTAAAACTGCAAGCCGGCTTCACGCGCGGCTTCAGCCAGCGCCTTGACGCGACCGTGGTAGGCGAAGCCTGAGCGATCAAAGGCTACTTTTTCAACACCGGCAGCCTTGGCCCGCTCGGCGATGCGCTTGCCCACCAGGGCGGCGGCAGAGGTGTTGCCACCCTTGTCTTTGCCCAGTTGCTCGCGCACTTCCTTCTCGGCGGTTGAAGCCGAGGCCAGCACCTGGGTGCCATCGTCGGAGACGACGCTGGCGTAGATGTGCAGGTTGGAACGGAAGACCGACAAGCGCACAGCGCCTTGGTTGGCGATACGGACACGAGTCTGGCGGGAGCGGCGCAGTCGCTGTTCTTTCTTGGTCAGCATGTTCAGCTCCTCACTTCTTCTTCGTTTCCTTGATCACCACGCGCTCATTGGCGTAGCGAATCCCTTTGCCCTTGTAGGGCTCGGGCGGGCGGATGGCACGCACCTCAGCGGCAACCTGGCCGACAACCTGACGGTCAGCGCCTTTGATCAGGATTTCGGTCTGGGTGGCACAGGCGACCGTGATACCGGCCGGCATGTCTTTCACCACAGGGTGCGAAAACCCGATCTGCAGGTTGAGCTTGGGGCCCTGAGCCTGGGCGCGAAAGCCCACGCCGACCAGGGTTAGCTTCTTTTCGAAGCCCTTGGTCACGCCGTTGACCATGTTGTTGATCAGCGCGCGCATGGTGCCACTCATGGCATTGGCGGCGGTGCTGTCATTGGCCGGCGTCAGGCTGATGTTGCCACCCTCCATGACGATGTTGACCAACGGATTGGCGGCACGCGCCAGGGTGCCATTGGCGCCCTTGACGGTGATCTGGCTGGCCGAGATCTGCACGTCCACACCTTGCGGGACGGTGATCGGCATCTTTCCAACGCGGGACATTCTTGTCTCTCCTTCGCCGGTCAGGCCACGTAGCAAAGCACTTCGCCACCGACACCGGTCTGACGAGCTTTGCGGTCTGTCATCACACCCTTGGGCGTGGTGACAATCGCCACACCCAGGCCGTTCATGACCTGGGGGATAGCATCAAAGCCCTTGTACACACGCAGGCCGGGACGGCTCACGCGCTCGATACGCTCGATCACCGGCTTGCCGGCGTAGTACTTCAGGGCCACTTCGAGTTCGCTCTTGGCGCCCTCAGTCTTGACCTTGTAACCATCGATATACCCCTCGTCCTTCAGGACTTGGGCGATGGCAATCTTGACCTTCGACGAAGGCATCGAGACGACCGCCTTCTGTACCAACTGCGCATTGCGAATGCGTGTCAGCATGTCGGCGATGGGATCACTCATGCTCATTGTGAATTCTCCTGCTCGAGCCGCTTACCAGCTGGCCTTGGTCACACCGGGGATATCGCCTTTGAAAGCGAGCTCACGGATCTTGCTGCGGCCGAGGCCGAAGGTGCGGAATGTGCCGCGCGGACGACCGGTCAACACGCAACGGTTGCGCAGACGGGTCGGGAAAGCATTGCGCGGCAGCTTTTGAAGTTCGAGTCGAGCGAGGTAACGCTCTTCGTCGGACTTCTTGGCGTCGTTGGCAATGCCCTTGAGTTCGGCATACTTCTTCGCGAACTTGGCCACCAACTTCTCGCGCTTTTCTTCGCGCTGAATCAGCGATTGTTTAGCCATGGGTCACCTCAGTTCTTGAAGGGGAAACGGAAGGCAGACAGCAGGGCCTTGGCCTCGTCATCACTCTGGGCAGTGGTGGTGAAACTGATGTTCATGCCACGGATCGCGTCGATCTTGTCATACTCGATTTCCGGGAAAATGATCTGCTCTTTAATGCCAACGTTGTAATTGCCGCGGCCATCAAACGAGCGACCCGAGATACCCCGGAAGTCACGCACCCGCGGCAACGCCACCGTGACAAAACGGTCCAGAAATTCGTACATCTGGACACCGCGCAGCGTCACCATGCAACCAATGGCCAGGTTCTCGCGGATCTTGAAACCAGCGATCGGCTTGCGCGACTTGGTGACCACCGGCTTTTGGCCAGCGATTTTGGTCAAATCACCCACAGCGTGATCCATCACCTTTTTGTCGGCCACGGCCTCGCTCACACCCATGTTGAGCGTGATCTTGGTCAGGCGCGGCACCTGCATCACCGACTTGTAACCAAACTTGGCCACCAGATCGGGGACGACCTTCTCGCGATAAAACTCTTGCAGACGAGCCATGTCGACCCCTTATGCCTTGATCTCTACACCAGTGGATCGGAACACCCGGACCGCGTTGTCTTCGGTCTTGCGGGCCTTCTTCTCGTCGGCGCTGAGCAACTTGAAGCCCACGCGGTCGCCCTTGGACGTCGCGGGGTTGAAGATTGCGATGTTCGATTGGTGAATCGGCATCGTCTTGTCGATCACGCCACCCGTCGTCCCCTTCATGGGGTTCGGCTTGACATGCTTTTTCACGAGGTTCACGCCATCAACGATGACCTTGTCCTCGCTGACGCGCTGCGACACCGTGCCGCGCTTGCCCTTGTCACGACCGGTCAAGATGATGACCTGGTCGCCTTTGCGAATCTTGTTCATGGCTTAAGTCCTTTGCCTTGCGCGCAGTGCTCAGAGCACCTCGGGCGCCAAAGACACAATCTTCATGAAACGCTCGGTACGCAGTTCACGCGTCACCGGGCCGAAGATGCGGGTGCCGATCGGCTCCATCTTGGCGTTGAGCAACACGGCGGCATTGCCGTCGAACTTGACCAAAGAGCCATCCTGACGACGCACGCCCTTGGCGGTACGCACCACCACGGCGCTGTAAACCTCGCCCTTTTTGACGCGACCACGCGGCGCAGCTTCTTTGATCGTCACCTTGATGATGTCGCCGATGCCCGCATAACGGCGCCTGGAACCACCCAGCACCTTGATGCACTGAACGGACTTGGCGCCCGTGTTGTCAGCGACATCAAGTCGCGATTGCATTTGGATCATTTGTGTCCCCAACTTGTCCCGTCATGCTTGGCGCGGCGCCTTGCGTGTCGGTCAGTCTTGGGCCCGTCATCAGCGACCTTGTGTTTTGCGTTCCGCTTGCGTTTCGCGCTAAGCGTTTTGCATTCTCAAGGCCACCGCTGTTTGGGCGGATCCGAAGAGCGTGTCTGTCAGCGAATGCGACAGCGTCTCTCCGGCGAAGCTGCTGATTATGCGTGACAAGCCGAAGCCATGTCAAGCAACCAGCGCGAAATACCTTTAACGGCTCAAGCCCGAAGTGCCTTGGCCTGGCTCAGCATCGTGTCAGCGTCGCTGACTTCGAACTTGCCCGGACCTTCGACATTGAGCGACTTGACAACGCCGTCGACCACCAGCATCGAGTAGCGGTTGCTGCGCAAGCCCATGCCGCGGCTGCCGAGATCCAGCGTCAGCCCGGTGGCCTTGGTGAATTCGGCGCTGCCGTCGGCCATCATGCGAACCTTGCCGCCGGTCTGCTGCTCTCGGCCCCAGGCGCCCATGACGAACGCGTCATTGACACTGACGCACCAGATCTCATCAACGCCGGCGGCCTTGAGCTCACCGGCCTTCTGCACAAAACCCGGCACATGCTTGGCCGAGCAGGTCGGCGTAAAAGCGCCCGGCAGCGCAAACAGCGCCACGGTCTTGCCTGCGGTCAGCGCCGCAACTTCAAAACTGTTGGGGCCGAGCGAGCAACCGTCACCCTCGACCTCGATGAATTCGTTGAGCGTGCCCGCGGGCAACTTGTCGCCAATCTTGATCATCTTCATCTCCTTGTGCTGCTGGTGGATGGGCAGACCCATGAGCAACGGCCGGTCGCTGTATTCAAGCGAGCCGGCCGTCGACGGGCCTGTTGGGGCAAAGTTACCCCTTCCGAACCCTGGATCTTAGATCAGACCGGCCTTCTTGATCAGGCGGGTAACGACCCAGGACTTGGTCTTGCTGATCGGCCGGCCTTCGGCGATCTCAACCTGGTCGCCCAGGTGATAGTCACCCTTTTCGTCGTGAGCCTGGTACTTGCGCGAACGGCCAACAATCTTGCCGTACAACTCGTGCGTGACGCGGCGCTCGACGAGCACGGTAACGGTCTTGTTGCGCTTGTCGCTGACGACGCGGCCCACCAGGGTACGCGTGTTCTTGACCGGCGCAGCAACCGCTGCGGTTTGGACTTGGGCTTCGCTCACTGGGCGGCTCCCTTCTTCTTCTCGGCCAGGATGGTCTTGGCGCGCGCGATGTCGCGGCGCGTCTGGCCCAGCGTTTGGTGGTTGGCCAGCTGCTGCGTGGCCTTCTGCATGCGCAGGCCGAAGTGAGCCTTGAGGAGGTCAGTGACCTCTTTCTCGAGGCCCGCGACGTCCTTGGCGCGGAGGTCTGAAACTTTGCTCATGGTTTGCTCCTGGCTCAGGTGCCGACCTGGCGCGTGACGAAGGTGCAGCGCAGCGGCAGCTTGGCAGCCGCGAGCGTGAAGGCCTCGCGGGCCAGCGCTTCGGGCACGCCGTTCAGTTCGTACAGCACCTTGCCGGGCTGGATCTCAGCCACGTAGTACTCGGGGTTGCCCTTGCCGTTGCCCATGCGGACCTCGGCAGGCTTCTGCGAGATCGGCTTGTCCGGAAAGATGCGGATGAAGATACGGCCGCCACGCTTGATGTGACGCGAGATCGCCCGACGGGCGGCCTCGATTTGCCGCGCCGTGATACGACCGCGCTCGGTGGCCTTGAGGCCAAAATCGCCGAACGAGACATTGGCGCCGCGGGTAGCGACACCGGTGTTGCGGCCCTTTTGTTCCTTGCGGTACTTGCGACGTGCTGGTTGCAGCATGTTGTTTTACTCCTTAGGCGGCGCCGGTGCCGGGCGCGGCCACCTTGCGCACACGCTTGGCAGCAGGCTTGCCATCGGCACCAACTTCGGCAGCACGGGCTTCAGCGGGGGCGGCATCGCTGCGCGGAGCACGGTCGGCTCCTGGGCGCGGACCACGACGGTCAGAGCCGGGGCCGCCAGGGCCGCCAGGGCCACCAGGGCCGCCGGGACGGGGACCACGGCGCGGACGACGATCATCGTCCGGGCCATCGTTCTTGGTCGCGCCGGGCGTGGCACCAGGAGCGAGGAAGTCGCCGCGGTAGACCCAGACCTTGCAACCAATGACGCCGTAGGTGGTCTTGGCTTCAGAGAAGCCATAGTCGATGTCGGCACGCAGCGTATGAAGTGGCACGCGGCCTTCGCGGTACCACTCGCAACGGGCGATCTCGATGCCGTTGAGGCGACCCGACGACATGATCTTGATGCCCTGCGCACCCAAGCGCATCGCGTTCTGCATCGCACGCTTCATGGCGCGGCGGAACATGATGCGCTTCTCGAGCTGCTGGGTGATCGAGTCGGCGATCAGCTGGGCATCGATTTCGGGCTTGCGCACTTCTTCGATGTTGACAGCCACTGGCACGCCCAGACGACGCGTCAGTTCGGCCTTGAGGTTCTCGATGTCCTCGCCCTTCTTGCCGATCACCACACCCGGACGCGCCGAATAGATGGTGATGCGCGCATTCTTGGCAGGGCGCTCGATCAGCACCCGCGACACGGCGGCGTTCTTCAGCTTCTTCTTGAGGTACTCGCGCACATCAAGGTCTTCGGCCAGCATGCCCGCAAAATTGCGGCTCGATGCGTACCAGCGCGAAGCCCAGGCACGGGTGACCGACAGTCGAAAGCCGGTCGGATGGATCTTTTGTCCCATAGTCCTTCAGCCTTTTCAGTTACCGACCGTCACATAAATGTGACAGGTGGGCTTGCTGATGCGGTTGCCGCGGCCCTTGGCGCGAGCCGAGAAGCGCTTCAGCGTGGCACCTTGCTCGATATAGATCGACGTGATCTTGAGCTCGTCAATGTCGGCGCCGTCGTTGTGCTCGGCGTTGGCGACTGCAGATTCCAGCGCCTTCTTGACGATGCCGGCGGCTTTCTTCTGCGTGAACGCCAGGATGTTCAGTGCCTGGTCAACCCGCTTGCCGCGCACCAGGTCGGCAACGAGCCGGCCTTTGTCAGCGGACAGGCGGACGCCTCGGACGATTGCTTTGGTTTCCATCGTCGGCTCCTTAGCGCTTGGCCTTTTTGTCCGCGGGGTGACCCTTGAACGTACGGGTCATCGCGAACTCGCCAAGCTTGTGGCCGACCATCTGGTCGGTCACGTACACGGGGATGTGCTGCTTGCCGTTGTGAACGGCGATCGTCAAGCCAATGAAGTCCGGCAGGATCGTCGAACGACGCGACCAGGTCTTGATCGGCTTCTTGTCCTTGCCGGCCACGGCCTTGTCGGCCTTGGCTTGCAGGTGGTGGTCCACGAAGGGACCCTTTTTGAGTGAGCGTGCCATGGATGGATGCCTTACTTCTTGCGGCGCGACACGATCATGCCTTGCGTGCGCTTGTTGCTGCGAGTGCGGAAGCCCTTGGTCAGCGTGTTCCACGGCGACACCTGGGCCTGTCCTTCGCCGGTGCGGCCTTCGCCGCCGCCGTGCGGGTGATCCACCGGGTTCATTGCCACACCACGGACGGTCGGGCGGATGCCCTTCCAGCGGCGTGCACCGGCCTTGCCGTACTGGCGCAGGTTGTGCTCTTCGTTCGACACTTCGCCGATGGTGGCGCGACAGTCGATGTGGATCTTGCGAACCTCACCCGAACGCAGGCGAACCTGGGCGTAAACCCCCTCGCGGGCCATCAGCGTCACCGAGGTGCCGGCCGAACGCGCGATCTGCGCGCCCTTGCCCGGCGCCATCTCGACGCAGTGGATGGTCGAACCCACCGGGATGTTGCGGATCGGCAGGGTATTGCCAGCCTTGATCGGCGCCTCAGCGCCGCTCAACAGCTTGGCACCCACCTCAAGACCGCGCGGCGCAATGATGTAGCGACGCTCACCATCGGCGTAGCAGACCAGTGCGATGTGGGCGGTGCGGTTGGGGTCGTACTCGATGGTCTCGACCTTGGCCGGAATACCGTCCTTGTTGCGCACGAAGTCGACCACGCGGTAGTGGTGCTTGTGACCACCGCCCTTGTGGCGAACCGTGATGTGGCCATTGTTGTTGCGGCCAGCGTTCTGCTTTTGCGGCTCGAGCAGCGAAGCCTCGGGCGCGCCCTTGTGCAGGTGCTTGTGCACCACCTTGACCACGGCACGGCGGCCGGGTGAAGTGGGCTTGACTTTGACGACAGCCATGATTTACGCAGCCTCCCCGGAGAAGTTGAGCTCCTGGCCCGGCTTGAGCGACACATACGCCTTGCGGGCATGGTCACGTCGGCCGATGCGGCCACCGAAGCGCTTGGATTTGCCCTTCTGGTTGACCACGCAGACACCTTGCACCTCAACCTTGAACAGCAGCTCTACAGCGGCCTTGATCTCGGGCTTGGTGGCGTCACGCAGCACCTTGAACAGCACCTGGTTGTGCTTCTCGCCGATGCTCGTGGCCTTCTCGGACACGATCGGGGCGACCAGCACCTGGGCCAGACGGGCTTCGGTGAACTTCAGATTCATTGCACCGTGGCTCATGCGAACATCTCCTTGAGTTGTTCGATCGCGGCCTTGGTCACCAACACCTTCTTGTAGAAGACGAGCGACAGCGGATCGGTATAACGGGGCTCGATCACCAGCACATTGGGCAGGTTGCGCGAGGCCAGTGCCAGGTTCTCGTCGACCACGTCAGCGATCACCAACACCGAGTCGAGGCCCATGGCCTTGAACTTGGCGGCAAGCAGCTTGGTCTTGGGCGCCTCGATCGAGATCGAGTCCACCACCGACAAGCGGCCGTCGCGGGCCAGCTGCGACAGGATTGCCGCCATGCCGGCGCGGTACATCTTCTTGTTGACCTTGTGCGAGAAATTCTCGTCGGCCTTGTTCGGGAAGGTGCGACCACCGCCACGCCAAATCGGCGACGAGGTGGAACCGGCGCGTGCGCGGCCGGTGCCCTTCTGGCGCCACGGCTTCTTGGTGCTGTGATGCACCGCCTCGCGGTTTTTCTGGGCGCGCGTGCCTTGGCGGGCGTTGGCCTGATAGGCCACCACCACCTGGTGCACCAGGGCTTCGTTGTAGTCGCGGGCGAACACGGTGTCGGGCGCGTCAAACTTGGCGGTGGCCTGGCCTTGTTCGTTCAGGAGCTCGAGTTGCATCACAGGGCTCCTTTCTTGGCCTTGACCTTGATGGCCGGTCGAACGGTCACAAAACCGCTCTTCGCACCCGGCACCGCGCCACGCACCAGCAGCAGCTGGCGGGCTTCGTCGATGCGGATGATGTCGAGGTTTTGCACGCTGACGGTGACGTCGCCGCGGTGGCCGGACATCTTCTTGCCCGGGAACACGCGGCCCGGGTCTTGCGCCATCGAGATCGAGCCCGGCACGTTGTGCGAACGGCTGTTGCCGTGCGACGCGCGCTGCGACTTGAAGTTGTGGCGCTTGATGGTGCCGGTGAAGCCCTTGCCGATTGAGGTGCCTTGCACGTCAACGGTTTGGCCCACGGCGAACAGCGTGACGGGCACGTTGGCACCCGGCGCGTACTGCCCCACCACATCGGCGGGCACGCGGAATTCTTGCAGGATTTCGCCCGCCTCCACACCCGCCTTGGCGAGGTGGCCGGCGGCCGGCTTGATCACGCGCGATGCTCTGCGCGCGCCGTACGCCACCTGAAGGGCGTTGTAGCCGTCGGTCTGCTCGGTCTTGACCTGGGTGACGCGGTTGTTCGACACGTCGAGCACCGTCACGGGGATGGCATCGCCCTCGTCCGTGAAAATGCGCATCATGCCGACCTTGCGGCCCAGCAAACCGAGGCGATAGCTATTGGCAGCTGTCGTCATGGCTTTTCTCCAGCCCTGCACCCTAGGCGGGTTTCAGGCCTTTGTTTCAAACACCCGACATCGATTGGCCGGGGGTGGCTTGTGCGCCGGGCCTGGGTCCAACCAGTTGGTCTGGTCGGCCTGGGCCTCGAGCGCTTTGCCGGCGTCGGGCTGTTGAAAGCCCGGCAACCGGCGAAAAGTCTACGAGTATAGCGTGTTTGCGGGTTAGCCCGCAAGTCGCGCGGTTTACTGCAGCTTGATCTCGACGTCCACGCCGGCCGGCAGGTCGAGCTTCATCAGCGCGTCCACGGTCTTGTCGGTGGGGTCGACGATGTCCATCAGGCGCTGATGGGTGCGGATCTCGAACTGGTCGCGCGACGTCTTGTTGACGTGCGGCGAGCGCAGGATGTCGAAGCGCTGCATGCGCGTGGGCAGGGGCACTGGGCCACGCACGATGGCGCCGGTGCGCTTGGCGGTTTCAACGATCTCAAGCGCCGACTGGTCGATCAGCTTGTAATCGAAGGCCTTCAAGCGGATGCGGATCTTTTGCTTTTGCATGACGATTCCTCAGTTAATGGGCAATGCGGCCGGCTGCCGCGAGCGGCAACCGGCAGGTCATGCAAGCGTTAGGCGATGATCTTGGCAACGACGCCAGCGCCCACGGTGCGGCCGCCTTCACGGATGGCGAAGCGCAAGCCTTCTTCCATCGCGATCGGGTTGATCAGCTTCACCGTGATGCTGACGTTGTCGCCGGGCATCACCATTTCCTTGTCG
>Ga0105046_10008922_pt1 | contig 15729 bp, 14 predicted proteins | sample MAT03_FD_78385 | JGI IMG/M metagenome (GOLD analysis project Ga0105046, IMG submission 78385) | Freshwater microbial communities from Lake Fryxell liftoff mats and glacier meltwater in Antarctica - MAT-03 (megahit assembly) | ecosystem: Environmental > Aquatic > Freshwater > Ice > Liftoff...
CGTACCGAACCCTCGTCGCGGTGGCCCTCCTAGGCTTGCCGCTCGCGGGCTGCGAGCCTGTCACGTTGCAGGCTGCCAAGAGCGTCAACCCGCTCCTTTTGGGCCCCGTCCACAAGATCGGCGGGGGACGTCTCGATGCTACCGCCGGCACGTTGGTGACGTCGCAGAACCAGTCGGCATCGGCCTCGTCGAGCACGACCCAAACCGGCAACGTGCAGACGACGACCACCACGTCGCAGAGCTCGAAGACCGGGGCATCCCAGACCGACTACGACCTCGCCATCGCCAGCGGCGGCAAGCTCGACAGCGGCTTCGCGATCGAGGAGATCGATTGCGACGGATACTTCTATTTCTTCGCGAACGCGTTCATGACGTCGACGGACTGCGAGATCACGGCGAGCGGCGTGGCCGTCGGTGCCCCGGCGGCGGTGGCAGCCCCGAAAGCGACTGGAAGGCCGGCGGAGGCGGTCGTAGCCGCGCCTGCACCTGCACCAGCGCCAGCGCCAGCGCCAGCGGGATCGAAGCCCAAGCGAGACGTGCTGGCGACCAAGGCGGGGCGGAAGCTACGCGGCAAGGTGCTCGTGGACGACGCGAGTGAGGTCGTGATCCTCCTGCCGAACGACGAGACGATCCGCATCCCCCGGGCCGAGGTCGAGACGGTCCGCTACGCGAAGTAGGCGGCAACGCCAGGCGAATGATCGACGCGCCAACGTCGGGTCGCCGACTCCAGCACCCAGCTCGATTGCCGCTCAACCACCCAGATCAAATCCCCAGTCTGGGTCGATAGCCCAGGAGTCCGCTGGCACCCGCAACGCCGATGGTGCTGGGACCCACCCAACCTCCCAGCGTGGCCTCGATGCCGAGGAAGAGGCTCTGCTCCTCGCCGAAGCGGATCTCCAGGGGTCGCACCTTGGTCTCAATGGCGAACGCCCCGACGGGGGCGCCGAATGGATCGTTCAGCGCCACCGCCCCCATCTGAAGTCCGAGCCGCAGCGCGTAGACCTCGGCGGGCACGACCGCGAAGCCCGCGCGCACGCCGATCCCCGTGACCTGACCGTTGTCCTCGATCGCCTGCCATCGCCCTGCGATACCGAGATCGAGCTCGAACGCCGGGCTCATGACGGCGCTACCCCCGAGCAGGACTTCGAAGCTCGAACTCGCGCGATCGAGCACGACGCCGCCCCCAAAGCCGACAGTGGCGAGCGCGCGCCACCCCTGCGTGAGGTGAAAGTTCTTCACCTGCGCATCACCCTCGTAGGGCGACGGTGGCGGCTCGGGCTTCGGCGGCTCCACCGGCTCCGTGGGGGGCTTCGCCAGCGCGGGCGTGGGCTCGGTCGGCTTTGGGGTGGGCCCAGGCGGTGTCGGGCCAGGCGGCGTCGGGCCAGGCGGTGTCGGGCCAGGCGGCGTCGGCTCTTCCCCCTCGAAGGCGATCGTGGCGACCTCGGCGCGCGGGATCATCTTGACCTCGCGGTTCGCCAGCATCACCCGCACCATCGACGGCGACTCCTCGAGGACTACGCCGACGACCCGCCCCCCCGAGACGAGATGCACCACGTCGTCCGCGCGTGCGTCGGCGGCGAACGTCATCGCCGACGCCGCGAACGCCCCCGCCCCCACCCAGGCTCGGCAGCGACGGAATCGCTCAGAAGACATAGTGACCTCCGAGCGACGCGCTGGTGCGGAAGCCTCCTTCGCCGTCGAGGAGCAGCACGTAGGGGCCGCCCGCCACCGTCGCCGTCAGCTCGATCTGTCGCGTGGAGCCGAGCCGCAGCGCGATGGGCACCAGGCGGGGGCCGAACCCGAGGGCGGTGGCGGACTGCTCGCCACCGGCGTCGCGGAGGCGCAGCCCGGTCGGATCGAGGGCCAGGTCGATCTGGAGGCCCAACCCCGAGGAGAGCGCGTCGAGAGAATGGATGCGAGTCTCGAAGGCGAGGCCGAAGACCGGCTGGAGCGGCGGATCGCTCGGCTGCGTCTCCGTCGTCGCCGGGTCGAGGTAGACCACGACGCCCCCGAGAAACCCGCCGCCGATGTCGACGGAGGGCGCGACCGCCGAACGAAGCCACAGCTCCACGCGGCCGCCGACGCCGAGAAATCCACCGTCCCCCAGCTCGACGAAGGCGATCTCCGGCGCCAGGCCGATCGAGAAGCGGAGCCCCGACTCACCCTCGTCGAACCGCCGCCGATGCTCCGAGGGCGCCAGCTCGACACCGGTCGAGCGGCCGCTCAGCGTCCTGGCGAACAGCGACGACTCGCCTCCCGCGTCGAACTGGACGGTGACGAGGTGCTCGCCGTCCGGGAGCTCCAGGTCGATCGGGGCCGAGCCGCGCTCGATGCCGTCGACGACGACCTGGCCCGGCGCCTCGGCCTTCACCCGCAGGCGCCCGGCCCCACTCTTCGACGTCGCCGGAGCCGCCGCAGGCGCGGGGGCTGCTGGTGCCGAAGCTGCCGGCGCGGGCTGGGCAGCGGGTGCGGGTCCGAGCGAGACCGGCGCGAGCCCAGGGGCTCGCGCGGGGGGTGCCGCCGGCGCCTGGGCGGCCGCGGGTTGGGCCACCAGGGGCTGCCAGACCTGACTGGCGAAGGCGAACGCCGCCAACGTGAGCCCCCCTCGCCGCATTGGGCCCCTCCTCTCACCTCCCGACCCGAGTGGCCATGGTCACTTCTTGTGGGGCACCAGAAATGACCATTGCGACCCCTCCTTCCGCAGTGCCTACTCGCGAGATGGGTCGCACCCTGGTCTTCGGCTGTTTGTTGCTCCTTGGCGTGGGGTGCCTGTCACCCCGTCAGAACGATCGGAACGAGGGAGGCGGCTCCGGCGATGGCGATGGCGATGGCGACGGCGACGGAGGTGAGGGGACGTCCTCCACGAAGGCGGTCACGACGGGCACGACGTCCTCGGGGCCGACGACGACGGTGACCACGGGGGGCGGGTCGTCCTCGGATCTCGTCGGGGGGGTGAGCACTTGGTCGTTCTATGCGGGGGAGGGGAGCTTCACCTTCTGCTTGAACCAGCTGCCCGATGGCACGCCGCAGGCTTTCGGGGCTAGCGTCGTCGTCCTCAACCAGGGTTATGGTCCAGCCGGTCCGTTCGAAGTTGAGGTTGGTGTGAGCAATAGCAGCGGAACCTACCCGTGCGGGCTGCTCGCCTCGGACTCGGAGCCCCTGCCCGAGGGCTACCATTTAAGCTGGATCGGACCCTACTGCTGCCAGATCGCGGTGCCCGCGGGCGCCTATTCCACCTACCTATGGATCGATCCGACCGGCGCGGTGAGTGAGATCGACGAGAACAACAACATCACCTACTCCTCGGCCTTGGTCGTGGTGGAGTAGGCGCGCACCTCGGTGGCGCGCACCTTCGACGGGCGGCCGGCCGGGCCCTCGTGGTGGCCGGGCTGGCGGCGTGATGCCGCTCCGCGCGGCCCTCCCGACGCAGGAACGCCTCGAGCGCGCCGAGCTCGCCTAGTGTTGTCAATCACTCTGATCCGATCTGAAGCGCGAAAATCTGACGAGGTCGCGCGATCACGAGGAAGCGTTGCCGACGCCGTTCTGTCCGAGAAGGACGACGTTTGCGCCCTCGGTGATGAAGCGCCAGACCCCGGGCCTTCACCTTCTCCATCGCTTACGTTCTACGTCGTCACCGCGGCGACGGCGATGACGAGGTGGATCGATCGCGAGCGAGGGACTTCGTCAGATCTCCGCGGAACCTGACTGGCGTCGACACCGCTCGCCACCGCCGCCGCGTCCTTCAGGAGCCGCTGCTTCTCCGAGGCCGTGAACTTCCGCCGCTTCCTCGGCACGACGGTCTCCACCGAGGCGCCGCTCGAGCTGAAATCGCGCTGCTTGCCCTCGTTCGCGGGCGATCGGCGGTGGTCAGGAACATGCTGAGGCTTGGGCACTGTCGTGGTCCTGTTCTCCGCCCACCAGTACAGAGATTTCCAGAGGGAGCTGTCTCACGCGACGTTGGCACACGGGGAGGAGCGCGCCGCAGTGGCCGCCAAGCATATGTCGTCGCCCCAGGGTGTTCCCGCTCGGTCTCTGCGGGCCCTGCTGATGGGGAAACCCACGAGAGCCGTCTCTTCGATCCCGATGGCGGTTCGCTACCGCCTCGACCAATGCGACAAGGAGAAGGAACAAGCAGGAAACGCCAGGAAACGCCCATGTCCTGTCCGAACCCCGCTGACCGCTGACCGCTGACCGCTGACGTGAAGACGGGCGGCCCTTTGACCGCGACCAGGAGCGGTGGCATTCGTTTCGGTGTGACCGAGACGAACGCCCCGACGCCCCACGCTCAGCTCACCTCGGCGCGCGAGGGCGTCCTCCTGCTGAGGCGACCCATCATCGAGCTCGAGCCTCTACATGTCCGCGGCAAGGACCGCGTCCAGTGGCTCAACGGAATGGTGACGAGCGACGTCGCCAAGCTTCCGGTCGGCAGCGCCCAGTTCAGCCTGCACGTCGGCAAGACCGGGAAGATCGTCTCCGAGCTGTGGATCGTGAACGCGCAGAGCGAGCTCGTCGTGGGGGTTCCGCGGGGCCGCGCTGAGGAGCTCGCTGCGGCGCTCGACCGCTACCTCATCATGGAGCAGGCGGAGATCGTAGCCGGTCAGCCGGACGCGCAGTTCGTGCTCGCCCTGGGACCGGGTTCGAGCCGGGTGGTGGAAATGGCGCGGGCCGCCGGGCTCGGTGCCGGCGGCGCCCGGCGTGCAGGCCTCGCGGTCGGCGTCGTGTACGGCGACCCGGCGGCGGTGGATGCGTTCGTGACCGCCATTACGGGCGGTTCAGGAGCCCGACGCGACAACGACGGCGCATCGGTCGCCGACGCCGTGTTCGAGGCGACTGCCGAGGGGTGGGAGCGCGTCCGGGTCGAGCTCGGGATCGGCAAGCTCGGCGTCGACTTCGACGAGAGCGCCTATCCGCAGGAGGCCTCGCTGGAGGCGGATGCGGTGTCGTTTTCGAAGGGCTGCTACCTCGGACAGGAAGCCGTGTTCATGATGCAGGAACGAGGACACCCACAGCGGAGGCTGGTGCAACTCGTCGTCTCGGGAAGCAGCAGCGATGGGGCCGCCGGGCCAGGGTCGGCGGTCGCGACCGCGGACGGAGCGGAGGTCGGCAAGATCACCTCGTCGGCCGACGCCGTCTCGGGCGATGCGACGACGACGCTCGCCACCTTGAAGTGGAAGCACGCGAAGGGCGAAACGGCGCTGCTCGTGAATGGCCGGGGCGCAAAGGTCACGGGGCTCGCCGCGAAGGGCTGAGGCGGAAAACCCACTCCTCGTCAGGCCGGCAGCCACCGATAAGCGTTGTCGATCGCCGCGCGCCCTCCGCTCTCCAGCGGGGCGCCGTGGCCGAGGAGGACGCCGTCTGCGTCCCATTCCAGCATTCGATCGACTTGCCTTCGCGCCAACTTGCGGTCGCGAACCATGAATGGCTCCACCCAGCCGACGCCCGGTGCGACGTTTCCCATGAGCCGCGCGACGAAGCGCGTCGCGCGATCGGGGTGGGTGGAAAGATTGAGCAGCGAATCCGCGCAGACGAACGTGCGGGATGCGCGGTGGAAAAAGTCAACCTCGTTCTCGCGACGCGCCGAGAAGCAGACCTGCTCGATCTCGTTCGCCCAGATCGGGTGGGGCTGATCGCCGAGGACCTGCGACCACCGGATATCGGGGCGTTTGATATCGAGGCCCGGGCACGCGGCAATCACCGCCTCGGGGTAGGCGTCGGCCCAGCCTCCGACGTGGAGATGGTGGAAGATGCTGGGTGCAACGATCGCGCGGACGGTCCCGAGAGCGTCGATCTCGGTGCGAAGAGCGGAGCCAAGCGCGATGGGTGAATGGACGAACAGTCCGCCGTCTGCCAGGCGGATGACCGTCATGCGCGTACCGGTCTCCAGTCCGAAGAACCTCGCAGGGGTCGCGATCGACCAAACACCTTCGCGAAAGGACGTCAGCATTGAGGCACTCTAATTCAGCTTGCTCAGGGAAAAATCTCGCGCTCGCCGTAGACGGCAGACAGTCGCTGCAATGCGACGGCGTAGGCTGCGACCCGCATGGAGCTGCGCTTCTGGCGCATGAGTTCCGACGTCTCGCGGTAGGCACGACGCATCGCCTTTTCGAGGCGCTCGTCGACCTCTTCCAGTGACCATTGCTCACTGCGCTTGTTCTGCAGCCATTCGAAGTAGCTCACGGTGACGCCGCCGGCATTGGCGAGCACGTCGGGGAGGATGTCGATGCCGCGGTCGAGGAGGATCTTTTCGCCCTCCGGCGTGCAGGGGCCATTGGCGCCCTCGGCGACGAGCAACACCCGCAGATCGCGCGCTTCTTGCTCGTGGACCTGGCCCTCGAGCGCGCTGGGCGCGAAAATGTCGGCCTTCACGCGGAAGAATTCCTCGCGGCTGATGACCTTGCCGGCGGGGTAGCCCTTGATCGAGCCGTTCTTCCGGACGTACTCCTGCAGCTTGTGGGGGTTGAACCCTTCGGGGTTGAGCAGGTAGCCGGTGTGGTCGCCGATCGCTATGGTCGAGACGCCGAGGCGCGAGAGGAGCACCGCGGTGTTGGAGCCAACGTTGCCGAACCCTTGCACGGTCAGCGTCGCGCCCTGCAGATCGAAGCCCTTGTCGGCCGCCCAATAAGTAATGCAATGGACGACGCCCTGGCCCGTGGCCTTCTCGCGGCCGAGCGTGCCGCCAGAAGCGACCGGCTTGCCGGTGACGACGCCCTTCACGGCCTGCCGCGACAGATTGCCCATCATGTTCATGTACGTGTCCATGGCCCACGCCATGACCTGCGCATTGGAGCCTACGTCCGGCGCGGGGATGTCGGTATCGGGGCCGATATTGTCGCCCAGCGCGTGTATGTAGCGCCGGGTGATCCGCTGCAGCTCGGCGCGCGAGACGCTGCCGGCGTCGAACTTGATGCCGCCTTTGCCGCCGCCATAAGGCAGATTCATGAGCGCGCACTTCCACGTCATCATCGCGGCGAGCGCCTTGACGTCGTCGAGAGTGACCGACTCGTGGAAGCGAATGCCGCCCTTGAACGGGCCGAGCACGTTGTTGTGCTGGATTCGATAGCCCTTGAAGAGTCGGATCTCGCCGGTGTCCATCCGGACGGGGAAGTGGACGATGAGCTCGTTCTTCGGCTGGCTCAGGATCGTGCGGATGTAGTCAGGGGTGTCGACGAGGCGCGCCGCGTCGTCGAGGTATCCTTGGACGACCTTGAAGAACTCGTAGCGGGGCTTGCCGCCGGGGGCGACGGCCTCGGTCTGCGAAGGAGGTGCTGCGGGGGTCGACGGGCGATTCGGCGTTTCGCTCATGGTCAAGCCACGTAGTACGACCCCGGCCCGCCTACAATGCGGCCGCGTCTCGAATCTTGCGTCATTTCGTGGGCAGACGTCGCGCTTTTTATCGCGCGACGCGTCATCTGATCTGACGCGTCGCACGGAAACGTCACATGCGCACGAACATCACGTAGAGACAGCAGAAGCCGCTGGTGACGAGCAGCGCATCGATGCGATCGAGGATGCCGCCGTGGCCAGGCACGATGCCGCCCGAGTCCTTCACGCCGAACGATCGTTTGAGGAGCGACTCGCCGAGGTCACCGACTTGTCCGAGCGCACCAGCGACGAGCGCGAGGGCGAGCGCATGGGTGAGTGGCAGAGACTTCAGGAAGAGGAAGTGGGCGAGCAAGGCGCCCGCCACCGCGCCGCCGATGCCGCCCACTGCGCCGGCTCGCGTCTTCTTCGGACTGACCGCTGGATACAGCTTGGCTTTGCCGAGGAAGCGTCCGGCGAAGTAGGCGCCGGTATCGCTGAGCCACGACAGCATCAGGGCCAGCACGACGAAGCCGGGGCCGTCCTCGCCGCCCTCGCGGCGAAGGATCGCCATCGCGGTCATGCCCACGCCGAGCCATATCGTCCCGAACGCGGTCGTCGTCACGCGGAGCGCCGCGTTCGGGATCTCGCCGAGGCGCCACAGGACGAGCAGCTGGGCAAAGAGCGGGACGGCGAGCAGGACGGCGAGGAGGACGCGCGCGTCGTGCCCGTAGAGCCAGGTCGTGAGCGCCACGCCGAGGGTCATCAGCGTGGCGGTGATCCGCGCCGTGACGTCCTCGGGAAAGCCCATCTCGAACAGCTCCCAGGCGCCGACACCGGTTGCCAGGAAGAGGAACGTGAACCATGCCCAAGGCGGTCCAAAATACAGGATCCCGAGGATGAGGGGGCCGCCGACGCCGGCGCTCGCAAACCGCACCGCCAGATTCTTGTTCGCCGATTCAGCCACTGCTGTTTGCCTCGTCCAGGGCGAGGGCAGTTCTGCGACGCTCTTCGCGTTCGCTGCTCGATGCGAGCTCCGCCTGCCTCTTGCGCCTCGTCTGATACGTCGCGATCGCTTCGAACAGATCGTCGACCTCGAAGTCGGGCCAGAGCTTGTCCGAAAAGGCCAGCTCCGCCTCGGCCGCACCGTACAGGAGGAAGTTCGAGAGCCGTTGCTCGCCGCCCGTTCTCAGGATGAGGTTGGGCTCGCCGACACCGAAGGACGGCATCTTCGATTCGACGATGCCCGCGTCGATCGATCGGGGGTCGAGCACGCCGTTGCGCGCGTCCTCCGCCAGGCCACGCGCCACCGTCGCCAGCTCTTCTCGTGCCCCGTAGGACAGGGCGAGGGCCAGCGTCATCCCGCCGTTGCTGCGCGACGCCGCGGAGAGCGGGTCGAGGACATCCCTAACGAGGGGCGGCAGTCGCGACAGATCGCCGATGGCGACCAGCCGAATGCCGTTGTCGAGAATCTCGCCGGCCTCCGAGACGAGGAAGCTGCGGAGCAGGCCCATCAGCGCCTCGACCTCCGTTTCGGGGCGCCCCCAGTTCTGCTCGCTGAACGCGTACAGGGTCAACGCGCCGAGGCCGAGGCGTCTCGCGGCGCGCACGACGCGTCGGACCGCGTCACTGCCGGCCTCGTGGCCTTCCTCGCGGCGCCGCCCGCGGACCTGAGCCCAGCGGCCGTTGCCGTCCATGATGATGCCCACGTGGTGGGGGAGGTCGCGGGCTTCGACTTGAACCATGCGGGATGCGGTCAGCTGAAACGGTAGGCAGCCCAGGATCGCCGGGCGCGGAGTTTCTCCCGTTGACTCCCGACTGTCACGTGTTGGATGGTCCACGGTGCCTTCGAGATGATCGGGGTGTGCGGATCCTGTCGTGATCGACGCTTCCGCGCCGTGAGGCCTTCCAGGAGAATCCGTGGAGGCTTCGAGGAGACAGAGGGAGCGCTGCCCCCATGACGCACGGCCTCGGACTCACCGTCACCCTCCGCGTCCGCATGGGCGCCCACGATGCCCACTATGCTGGCGAGCTCGTCGATGGTGCGCGAATGCTCGCGCTCTTCGGCGACGTCGCAACCGAGCTGTTGATTCGTCTCGACGGCGACGAGGGCCTCTTTCGGGCCTACGAAGCGGTCGAGTTCCTCGCTCCGGTCCTCGCCGGCGACTACGTCGAGGTGACCGGCGTCATCACCAAGGTGGGCAACACCTCGCGGCGCATGGCGTTCGAGGCGCGCAAGGTCGTCCAGAACGTGCGGCAGCCCGGGGTCGCCGCTTCCGCTGCCGACGCGCTCTGGGACCCCATCGTCGTGTGCCGGGCGATCGGCACGTGTGTGGTGCCTGTCGAACTTCAGCGCAAGCCGCGGATCGTGCTTCCGGCGTTGACCTCGTTCGCGCCGGAGACGAGCGCGTTGCCGGAGCCGCGCCCCATCATCACGCCTCCTCCCCGCGTCATCGTCACGCCCCCTGGCGCGAAGCCGGGCGCGAAGCCGGGCGCGGAGCTGGGTGCGGAGCTGATCATCACCGCCGCGATCGTGGGCGCCGAGGTCACGCGCGCACAGACGCCCCACCTGCCCATCACCGCCAAGGAGCTGGCCGACGAGGCTGCGCGCTGCCGTGATGCCGGGGCCAGCGTCGTGCACCTCCACGTGCGCAATGCCGACGGCAGCCCGTCGCAGTCCTCCGATCTGTTCCGCGAGGCCATCGAGGCCATCCGTGAAAAGGCGGACGTCGTCATCCAGACTTCCACGGGCGGCGCGGTCGGAATGAGCATCGAGGAGCGATCCGGTCCACTCGCTTGCAAGCCGGAAATGGCGACGCTCAACTGCGGCTCTGTCAACTTCGGCGACGACATTTTCGTCAACTCGCGTCCGGATATCAGGCAGCTCGCCAAGCGCATCCGCGAAGCGGGCAGCATCGCCGAGCTCGAATGCTACGAGGTCGGCCACATCGACGAGGCGCTGGCCCTTCTCAAAGATGGGCACATTGTCAATCCGCTGCATTTTCAGTTCGTGCTCGGTATCGCCGGCGCGATCGGGGCCCGGGAGGACATCCTGCGGTTTCTCGTCTCCCAGGTGCCTCCGGGGGCGACCTGGGGGGTCGCCGCGGTCGGCCGACATCAGCGCCCGATGACCGAGCTTGGCATGCGCATCGGGGGTCACGTTCGGGTCGGCCTCGAAGACAACATCTATCTCGACAAGGGCGTCCTCTCCGAAGGCAGCGCCCCCCTCGTGGCACGCGCCGCAAGCTACGCCCGCGAGGTCGGCCGCGAAGTGATCGATCCCGAGCGTGCCCGCCGGATCCTCGGCATCACTGCGGTCTGACGCGGTCTTTCGCATCATTCAAGGGCTCGCTGTCGCATGCGCCTCGGGTCCTTCGCCGCGCGAGCGCTTGCCGCGGCTGCGCCACGCGTGACAGCGCACGCTCGATTGCGGGCGGCTCCGCTCGCGGTGGCCGGGGCGGTCGCCGTCACCATTTCGAGGCTTCTGTCGTGGGTACCCGAGGCGACGCCCGCCGGCGTCGCCGCCGCTCTCGGCGAGGAGGTGGGCGGGGCGGTCGCGCCCGACGAATACGTATGGGCGCCGAGCCGCGGTGCCTTCGTCGATGCGGTCTGGGGCCGCGACGTCGCGTTCCTCGCGCGGACGGTGGCGGAGGGCGGGCGTCGCACGCCGCGAGACGTGTATCGCGCGCGGGTCACCGTCGCCCCGGGCGGACGCCCGATGCGTGTCGAGGCGGTCCTCCGCGAGACCGCAACGCCCCTCGCCGACGAGCATGATCTGATAGCGAGCGACGACGCAGTGGCGTGGGTGGTCCGCGGCGAGGGCGGCGAGCACGGCGCGACGGTCTCCGTGCCTGTCAAACGTGTGCGACCCGGTTCCACGCCGGGGTGGTTCGGACAGCGGTCGACGATAGACGTCGTATTCGCAAAACCAGCCGAATTCATTGCGATTGAGCTCCTTGGCGAGCGGCTCCTCATGGGGGTCCGCGACGGCGAGGACGAAGGGCGCGCCCTTGTCGAGTACTGGGGGCCGGAGGCGCGCGTCTCGGGCACCCTCGTCGACTTTGGCATCGTCCCGTCCATCGAGCCGACGCTTGAGCCGATGTTCTGGCAACGAGACCCGGTGTTCCAATCGCGCCGGAGCCCCGAGGCGGTGGCGGCGCCGGTGGACGCGACGCTCTTTCCCCCACCGCTTCCTTGGCGACCGATCGCGGCGTCACCTCCGGTCGTTGCACCTCCGGAGCCGGCACCGGCAGCGGTCGTCCGTGCCGTCGTCGACCACGGTCGAGCCCGCCTCGTGGTCACCGGCTTCGACATGCGCCAGCTCGCCCTGCGCGTCGTGCCGGGACCGCTCGGGCCCCCAGCGCTCGCTGGATTGACCGGGACGGGCCGTCTGGCGTGGGCAGAGTCGGAGCGGCTGGTCGCGACGGCGCCCGTGGTCCCGGTGCGCGCCGCCCGGCCCGGCGCGCTCGAGCGCGGACGGGTGATCTCTCCTCTCGCCGTCGACGCGCCGCGCATCGCGGCCGACGAGCGAGGAACGCCTTCGTTCGTGGCCGAAGAGGGGTTCGCGCCGTTCGGGGCAGTCCAGACGGCAGATCCGGCCGAAGACGAGCCGGTCGTGGCCTGGTGCGAGGCGAGCACCGGTGCAGTCTTCGTCGCCGTCGCTTCACCTCCTCGCAAGGCGGCTCTCGAGGAGGCGCTGGCGCCGCTTTCGTGTGTCGCTTGGGCGTGGTTTTCCAGCGCACTCGACGCTGAGCCGCGACTCGGTGGCCTCGGTGTCTCCGGCGCCGGGCTCCCGTTCGCGGCGTTTCTTCGCGCGCAGACTTTCCCCGAGGGCCGAAAGGAGACGTGGATCGCATCGCCGGGGCGCCAGCCGGTGCCGGCGTTTCGTCCCGCAGTTCTCGAGCGCGAAGAGTTGGTCCTCGGCGAGCGCGTCCGGGTCACGGCGTTCGTTGCGGACAGGTTCTCTTGGGCCCTCCGAGTCGGTTCGCGCGAGCGGTCGCATCGCGCTGGGGGCTCGTTCCTGGCAGTGCTCGAAGATTCGCTCCTCGCGCGCGCGGTGGCGGCGATCGACGTTGGGGTCGGGCAACGAAAGCGTCCGAACGGGCTCACGATTGGCGGCTCCACCGGGCATGCCTACGCGTCCCGCGGAGCTGTGCTGTTCGCTTCGGAGCGGGGGCTCGCGCTGCTCGCCTCGGCCGACGTACGCGAGGACCCTCCCGAGGATGCGGTGGAGCTGCCGCTCACCGCGTCAGCGGGCAGCCCGACGCCCATCGGCCTCAAGCGCGGCTTGCTCCAGGAACGCGGAGACATCTGCGTGCTCCCGGACGGAACGGCCCTGGTCGCGCTTGCTCGGTTCGACAGTCACGCCGCGACGGTCGAGGCGCTTTGCCGCATGGGCTGCACCGAGGTCGCGGGGCTCGATCGAGGTCTCGACGTCGCGCCAGGCCTTGCTCGCGGTGGCTCGGAGCCGCTTGCATCGACCCACCAGTCGACGCGGCTGATCGCGCTCGACCGTGGGTCCGTGTCGACCCGTTGAGATCGCCTCAGCTGTTCAAGATCATGACGTGCGATGTTTTCGTCATGAGTTTCGTGCATCTTCAGCTCGTCAACGGTCTCGCAAGACCCACCCACCCGCCACTCTAAGACACACCTGGGGGGCCTCCTCCGCCTCGCTACGCCCTTTTCCCCGACACACTCCTAGACCTGCCGCCCCGGATTTGTGCCCGACAGCAGCTGAGAGCCCGTGAGGCCGTCCGCCGCACTTCGCGGGGCAGGGCATCTTGGCGCCGCGAACCCCTCGGACCACCACTCTTCCCCGCGCGCGCCCACGCGTGGAGAAAGCTGGCGGGAGCGGGCAACTTCTCCGCACCGCCACCATAAAGGACGATTCGACGTTCCTTCAAGCGGATTCTTTGCCGGTCTGGGGGCCCTCTGCGAGACTCGTAACAGGCTCGATCGACGAAGATCGTCGTCGGCCAAGATCCGAGCGTGCATGGCGCGCACGGGTCCGAGGGGTACGGCTTTCGGGCCGCATTTTTCGCCGAAGAGTCAGCCCAACGGAGCGAACGGACTCATGTCGGAAGGCAACAACCTGGTCGGCGTCGACATCGGGACCAGCTCGATCAAGGTCGTCCAGCTCAAGGAGACCCGGAAGGGGGTAGGCCTCATCCGCTTCGGCTACTCTGCGCTGCCGCCACAGACGATCGTCGATGGCCACATCATGAACTCGCAGAATGTGGTCGAGGCGCTCAACAAGATCTTCTCCGAGAACAAGATCAAGCAGCGCGACGTCGCCCTCAGCATCAGCGGCCAGGCGGTGATCATCCGCAAGATCACCGTGCCGATGATGACGTCGGCCGAGCTGGACGAGCAGATCCAATGGGAGGCCGAGCAGCACATCCCATTCGACATCAAGGACGTCCACGTCGACTACGAGGTGCTGCGCCGCCGCCCCGACGCCGGGCAGATGGATCTGCTCCTGGTCGCCGCCAAGCGCGACGAGATCAACGACTACGCGAACATCGCGCGGACTGCGCGTCTGCGTCCCATCGTCGTCGATATCGAGGCCTTCACGGTCCAGAACGTGTTCGAGATGAACCGCGGCATTCCGCAGGACATGACGTTCGCCATCATCAATGTCGGTGCCAGCCTGGCCTCCATCAACATCATCTCGAAGGGAACCAGCGCCTTCACCCGCGACATCGCGAACGGCGGGAATTACATCTCCGAGCAAATCCAGCGGCAGCTGGGCGTCCCGTTCGAGCAGGCCGAGGAATACAAGATCAACAGCTCGGCGGGCGCGCCCGGACTACCGCCCCAGGTCTACGGGATCATCGAAAGCGTGTGCGACTCCATCGCCGGCGAGATCCAGCGCAGCCTCGACTTCTTCTTGGCGACGAGCGGTGAGGCCGACCTCAATCGCATCTATCTCACGGGTGGCTCCTCGAACCTGCCCGCGCTCGCCGCCGCCATCGGTCGCCGCTCGCGCGTGGGGGTCGAGGTGATCCAGCCGATGGAGAAGGTCAGCGTGGAAGCGAAGGAAGTGAATCAACAGCTCTTGCAGAGCCGCGCGCCGCAGCTCTGCGTCGCACTCGGGCTCGCGATGCGCAAGGACAAGGAGCGTCGGCTGTGATCCGCGTCAATCTACTCCCGCAAACCAAGAGGAAAGAACGCCTCCCGGCCGGCGAATCTTCCGGCGGCTCGGGCGGCTTCAAGTGGCTGCTCCTGGTGGCCGGTCTGATCATCCTCGAGCTCGCCGCTCTCGGCATCTTCCACAACTCCAAGGTGAACCAGCTCGATGAGCAGAAGAGCCGCAACACCGAGCTGAACGGGAAGATCCAGGGCATCAAGAAGCTCGTCGCCAATCACGAGGAAGTGAAGAAGGCCCTCGCCGAGCTGCGCGCTCGCGAGGAAGCCATCGCCAAGCTCGAGACGGCGCGAACGGGACCCACCGCGGTTCTCCTCGAGCTCGCACAACTTCTGACTCCCGGCAAGGGCCCGACCGCCGATCCCGACCGCCTCGCCCAGCTCCGCAAGGACAACCCCTTGCAGGTCTACAGTCCGGGGTGGGACGCGCGCCGGCTGTGGATCAACACCTACAAAGAGAAGCTCCGCACCGTCGAGATACAGGGCAATGCGCGTGATTCCACGGACATCTCGGAGCTCGCGTACCGTCTCAAGATCTCCTCGTACTTCTACGATGTGAAGCTCCTGCCTGGTAAACGCGAATCGAAGGGTGGCGATCTCGCCCTCACGTCCTTCGCTATCAGCATGAAGGTCAGGTACTGAGATGCCTCCGACAAGACCGCCTACAGGCGCCCCCGGCGGGGGGCTTCCCCTCGTCGCCAAGATCGCCATCTCCATTGTCGCCGTCATCTTCGTCGGCGTCGGCTACTTCGTCGTGTTCTTCGGCGACGTCGACGCGCAGATGAGCACCGAGAAGAACCGCGAAACGAATCTTCGCAGCGAGCTCACCAAAGCGCAGGAATCGAACAAGGCCTACCAAACCGACCTCGAGGAGAAGGCGCGCCGCGAGAAGATGGCGCAAGAGCAGAAGAAGGTGCTCCCCGACGAAGCGGAGACGCCTGCCTTCCTGAGCGCCATCCAGGGCGTGGCAACGGTCTCCGGCGTGAACCTCAATTCGTTCACGCCGCGTGATGAAGTGGCCGACCAGTATTACTCCAAGGTCCCGATGGAGCTCACCGTGAGCGGCCGTTTTCACCAGATCGCGCGCTTCTTCTATGGCGTCGGAAAGTTGGATCGCATCATCAACGTGGAAGACATCGAGATGCTCTCGCCCAAGGCCAAGAAGGTCGGCGACGACTCCGACGTAGTCCTTGACGTGAAGTGCTTGGCGACCGCATTCCGCGCCAAGAAGGCCGACGAAGCCCTCAGCGCCAGGAAGCGGGGGAAGTGATGTCGACTTCGAAG